>Ga0182024_10008011_pt1 | contig 22527 bp, 21 predicted proteins | sample P32metaG_FD_120480 | JGI IMG/M metagenome (GOLD analysis project Ga0182024, IMG submission 120480) | Permafrost microbial communities from Stordalen Mire, Sweden - P3-2 metaG (Illumina Assembly) | ecosystem: Environmental > Terrestrial > Soil > Wetlands > Permafrost | place: Sweden: Stordalen... | reverse complement strand
CTCCGGCGTGTATAAATAACAAGCCACGGAATTGGACGCGACAAACACATAGCTGAGCGACGCGCACACCATCACTCGCCAGACAGTCAGAGATCCGGAAGCGCGCAGCGCGAAGATCGGAACCGCGGCCAGCGGGAGCGCACCCAGGGAAAACGCCAGTCCGAACCACCTGCGGCGACCGACGCGGTCGATCGTAAACGCAACAAGCAGATCACCCAGCAATCCCGCTACATTCGTGGCCAGTCCGTATCGAAGGGCCGTCGCGACATCCAGCTTGAAGATCGTTCGGTAGATCGTCGGCAACCATGTCGTCAGGCCGTAACTCACGAAATAGCAGCAGAACCAGAGTGCCCATACGGTCAGCGTGCGGCGCAGGTACGTGTGGCTGAAGAGTTCCGTCCAGTGCGTGCTCCTCTGACGCGGCAACGCGTCGATCTGAACCGCGGCAGGCGCTAATTCGATTCCGCGCTTCTCGGCATAGACTTCCATCTCGCGAACGACACCATCCGCTTCTTCCAGCCGTCCCTTGCTCACGAGCCAGCGTGGCGACTCCGGTAACAGCCGCCGCAGGAACAATGCCAGGAACGCCGGCAACGCACCCAGGATGAACATGGACTGCCATCCGATTCTGGGCACAGCCCAATAACCCGCCAGCCCGGCCGACGTGAGCCCCATGCCGAACACAATTTCGTAAAGCAGGAAGAAGCGGCCGCGTCCCCGCGCCTTTGACAGTTCGTTGATGTATGTAGCGGCGATCGGCACTTCGCCGCCGATACCGATTCCCTGAATCGTCCGGCAGACGAACAGCGAAGCGTAGTTCCATGCGAATGCACAAGCCAGGCTCATGGACGCGAAAATCGCGATGCTCCAGACCATAGCTCGCAGGCGGCCGAATTTTTCCGCCGCCCAGCCGAACAGAAACGCTCCCGCCAGTTGGCCCGCAAATCCGGTGGAGATCAGCAATCCAACGCGGCTGGGATTAAGATGCCATCGCCCCGCCAGTACCGGCAGAACCACGGATATGGAGAGCACGTCGAAGGCGTCGAAAAACGTCGCCGTGCCGACGATCATCCGCGCGCGCACATGCCACGACGTGATCGGCAGCCGTTCCAGACGCGCGATGATGCCCTGCGCCGTCAGACCGGCTCTTTCGCGCTCAATCATGTTCTTCGAAGCGCAAAGGGCGCGAACGCGACCCGTCTTGCGCGTGTTCCTCAGCAGAGATCATATACTGAGGACGACTTGATATGGACCTGGCGCACCGCTATTACACCGCTCTAGTATTGCCTTTCGATTCCAACGGACGCGTGGACGAAGGCGCATATCGCGATCTGGTCCAATACTTCCTCCAGGAGCGTTTCCGGTCCGTGGGAGGGCTCATCGCCAATCCCGAAGCGGGCGAGATTTACTATCTTACTCGCGACGAAAAGCGCCGCATCGCGGAAATTACCGTTCGCGAAGCCGCAGGCCGCATGCCGGTCTTCGGCGGAGTGTTCGATCTCACCACAGAGGGCTGCGTCGCCTGTGCGATGGATGCGAAAGAAGCCGGTGTAGATGGCTTATTTCTGCTCCCGCCCGCCGGTTCCGTCGATCTGGTCGCCATGTGGAACGCGGAACGCTACCCGGAATACTGGCTGGATCAGATCCGCGAGATCGACCGCGCCGCCAATCTGCCGATCATCACCCATCCGGCCGCGGCCCCGACACCGCAATGGGGGTTGGGAGTGCCAGGCGAATCCGCGCGGGTGATCTGCTGCCAGATCCCCAACATCATTGGCTGGAAGATGATTTACAACTATGACGGCCAGCGAAAAATGTGGAAGATCCTGCGCTCGCTGGAGCGCCCCGTTTCCATCCTCGCCGCGGGCGGCGGGCTGTTTCACGAATTTCTGGCGCACGATGTGTTGGACGGCACGGCCTCGGGTTCATGGAATTACGCGCTCGAACCAATGCTCGATCACATTGACGCCTGGCGTCGCGACGATGTACGCGAGGCCCGCAGGATCTGGGTCGAGGGCGGCCTGCGCGATCTGCACGAATTCATCTATGCGGATTATTCGCGCCTGCACCTGCGCTACAAAATCGCCGCCTGGCTGCGGGGGCTCATTCCCAATTGCCGCATGCGTCCGCCGATGCCGGTTGCGAAGCCGGAGGAGATCGAAACACTGTCGCGCCTCCTCAAATCCGCCCAGATCCCCGTGGCATAAGTATCGTGGCGCGCGCACTCGTGCGTGCCGCGTCGAGACTCGACGCCTGTCCGGCTACTCCACGGCGTTATAGAATGGCACCCATGTTACTGAAGCGCTCGGCCATGCTGGCGATCATGATCGTTATTCTTTGCAGCCCGACAATGCAGGTGCGAGCCGCTGTTGACGAATTCCCGGTTGTACAGGGCAAAGCCTACAAGTTCGAAAAGGTTGCCGAGGGCGTCTACTACGCTTCGGCCGTAACAGGCAGCAACGGAGTGGGCAGTAACAACGTAGTGATCGTCAACGACCGCGACGTCGTGCTCGTCGACGACGGCACTACGCCCGCCGCCGCAAGAGCCTTTCTCGAAGACATCAAACTGATCACAAACAAGCCGGTGAGCGCAGTGGTCAATACTCATTTTCATTACGACCACACTGATGGCAACTCGGTATTCCTGCCCGACGTGCAGATCATCGCTCATGAGTATGTGCGGAATGCGATCCTCACGTTCAACGTGCTCAATCGGGAGCCCTTCAAGACGTCTCAGAGCACCCGGTTGCCCGTGCAGATCGCCTCGTTGAAACAGCAGCTTGCCGCTACAAACGACTCTGCCCGGAAAGCGGAGCTTGCAAAAGATCTGTCGGCGGCGGAAGCTCTCAGCGAACAGCTCAGGGAGATCAAGCCCACGCCGCCGAACGTGACATACGGGTCGAAGGTGGTTCTGTACAAGGGCGGGCGTGAGATCCAGCTCCTGTTTCTCGGCCGCGGCCACACGGGCGGCGACACGTTCGTTTACCTGCCGCGGGAGCGCATCGTATGTACCGGGGACATGGACGAAGGCGCGCGCATCGCATACATGGGAGACGCCTTCTTCGATGAATGGATCGCCACCCTCGATGCCGTGAAGAAACTGGATTTCACGCTGGTATTGCCGGGCCACGGCAGGCCGTTTCGCGACAAGGGCCTGATTACCGCGTTTCAAAGCTATTTGAGGGACGTGACTGCGCAAGTGGCAACTCTGCGCAAGCAGGGAGTTACGCCGGACGACGCGGCGAAGCGCGTGGACCTTACGTCACACAAGAAGGATTTCCCCGACATCCAGGGCCCGGGCGCCGACCTCCGCGGAGTGCGCAGGATTTATCAGTGGATGGATGAGACAAGGAAAAAGTGACTTAGGGATTACGGCATACAATGGATGTATGAAAACTGAGCCTGCGGAACTGCTTCGAGACGCGCTATCGCTTCCCGCCGAGGCTCGTGCCGCTTTGATCGACTCGTTAATAGCAAGTCTTGACGTTGAAATCGACGAGAACGCCGAAGACGCCTGGCGAGAGGAGATTCAGCGTCGCCTTCGGCAGATCGACAGTGGAGCAGCGAAGATGATTCCCTGGCATGAGGCACGGGGCGCCCTTCACGGCAGACTGAGGCGCTGACGCGACGGCCGGTTTCCGTCCATCCGGCGGCGCTCGATGAGGCTATGGCTGCGATGGAATGGTACTCACGGCGCAGCACACGAGCCGCGGAATTGTTTCTGGACGAGATAGATCGATGTGTCACGCGAGTCTCGGAGCATGCGTTGCAATTCCCTTTGTTCGATTCCGGAACCCGCCGCGCAGTCTGTAACTCAGCCCGGAAGTCCTGGCCGCCGGTCGCCAACACAATAAATTTCCGCATCGGCAACTGACGCTTGCCTTGCGCGCCGCGCCAGTATACTTTTGCCGTATGCGAATTTCTGCCTGCGCCGGTCTTGCAATTGCCTTTTCGATCGGCATGTTTGGCCAAGGCCCCGGAACCACCGGTGTAACGGTTTTCGAAGGCGCGCGCCTGATCACCGGTGACGACGGCCCGCCCATCGAGAACTCCGTGTTCATCGTTGCGAACGGCCAGTTCACCCTGGTAGGCCAGCGCGGCAAGTTGCGAGTTCCGGCCGGCGCAATGCATGTCGATTTGACCGGCAAGACCGCGATGCCAGGCAAGGTCGATCTCCACGGGCACATCGGCTACCAGCATGATGTGGACGGCACGATGGCGAAGGAATATTTCACGCGCGAGAATCTGATCGACCATCTGCAGCGCCTCGCGTATTACGGATTCAGCGCCGTTGTCAGCATCGGCGACCTGGTCGACCGGTCCGACCTGCATGGGGGCCGCACGAATTGGGGCGACGTGCCGTTGCAGGTGCGGAACCAGATCATCCCCGGTGCCGCATTATTTCGCACCGCGGGTACGGGGATCGCATGGCCGGGATCCGGCGCCAACGGACACCCCGCCCGAACCGACGTACCCTATCCCGTCACGACCGTCGAGGAAGCCCGCGCGGCGGTTGACGACTATGCCCGGATGAAGCCGGAATTCGTGAAGATCTGGGTGGACGACCGGGGCGGCAGAACGAAGAAACTCACCCCGCCCCTCTACCTGGCGATCATCGACGAGGCGCACAAACTCAACCTCCCTGTCGCGGCGCATAACGTTACGCTCGCCGATGCCAAGCTTCTGATGCGGGCGGGCGTGGAGGGATGGCTTCACCTTCCGGTGCGCATGGGTGAAGTTCCGGATGACGAGCTGATCTCCATCATTAAGGAGCGGATCGTCAAAAAAGACCGGCCCAACATGTGGTTCAATCCGGGCGCGGGGTGGACCGCTTCCAGCCGCGCCGATTGGGACGATCCGCTGCTCCGCGAAACGATTTCTCCCCGGCAGATCCAGGCTCAGTGGGGCGACTATCTGGCCAAGCTGACACCGGAAGCCGTCGATCGTGCTCGCCGCAATCTCCAACAGATCGGGACCACCAATGCCCTGAAGCTCAGGGCTGCCGGCATGAAGATCGTGCTCGGGAGCGACGTCGGCCAAAGCCGCTTCTTCATCGGTTGGATGGGACAACTGGAACTTGAAAATTGGGTTTGGATGGGCCTGACGCCGGCCCAGGCGATTGTCGCGGCTACGCGGGATTCAGCCGCCGTGGTTGGGTTCAACACCGGGATGGTGGCGCCGGGCAAAAACGCCGATTTCATCGTTCTCGACGCCAATCCTCTCGATAACATCGCCAACACGAGAAAGATTAATAAGGTCTACCTTCGGGGACTGGAAGTCGATCGCGCCGCCATGAGGGCCAAATGGCAAGCGGCGTGGCCGCACTGAGCCTGGCTATTGCGACTCAGCGTAAACGCTTCTGGCGAACCCCGCGGCGTTGGTGTTGGGCCAATCGGGATGCTGCGTCTTCAGGTCGGCGCTGACTTGTTTCCCAGCGTCGTCCGCGGACATGCCCTGACGCTTCAGCGCAAGCGCTCGTGTACGGATGTCGGAAATCAGATTCTTCTCCGCCGCCACCAGCGAACCATCGCCGGGAGTGCTGTGGTCCGGCAGAACATGCGCCGCGTTGAGCCCGGCAATCTTATCCAGCACGGCGAGCCATGTCGAAGGTGTGCCGCCGCTGTCGGAAATGCCCGGCATGGTCTTGTTCTGCACCACGTCGCCCGAAATCAGCGTGCGGTCCGGCTCCACGAAGGTCAGTTCGTCGCCTTTGGTGTGGGCCTCGCCGAACCAAAGCAGCCGGACCGTGACACCGCCCAGGTCGACCGTCGCTTCCTTGTCGAACGTGACATCGGGCGCGCGCAATGAAACTCCTGCCAGCAGTTCTTTATTCTGCGCCGACATCTTGCTGAACCGATCCAGGATATCCTGCCCGTGCTGCTCCATTTCCTGCTGCTGCAAAATATTGCGGATCAGAATCGTGGCGGCGGGAAATCCGGGTTCGCCCGCGGCATGCTCCGGATGAAAGTGCGTAGTAGTGAGGAAGAGCTTTTGATTGCCGGGCGCAAGTTTGGCGGCCATGCGCGCCGCCGTGGCGCCGTTCTTCGGCCCCATTCCGGTATCGACAACCAGCGTGGCGCGATTGCCCACCACTATTGCGATATTGGGGAAGCCCATAATCGCCCAAACGTGGTCGGAAATCTTAGTAATGTTCTCGCCGACCATCGGCTGGCTCATCTGCGCAAACGCGCCGGCCGCGGTCAGCAGCAGCAAGATCGTGGCGCGCGCACTCATGCGTGCCGCGTCGAGACTCGTCTCGACGCTGGTCTTACTGCCTGGATACCGGCTCATGCGCTTTGAGAATAATGATATCCCCAAAACCGATCTTCAAATCGAGATTCTGAGAGTTTGCGGCAGTCCCCTCCGCGAACGCATGCCCGAAAGGCCAGGGGTGCCGGCTCTCGTTGCCGGGGAAATCGGAATTCACGCTGCCCAGTTTGCTCTTCGCATCGATGGAACGCGGGGTTTCACCCGCCAGCCGGAGCGCGATCAGGCCCTGCACGACCTTCACCTGAATGTTTCCGGCGACATCATCGATATGCACGTCGCCGGCCTCATGCTTGACGATCAGCTTGGCATTGCGCGGAACCTTGATCCGGTACTCCAAATCAAAATTCGTCACGTTGTCGAGCGGCGTCACGAACGGAAACGCCCGGTGTTGAGGAAACTCAGTCGTAACGTCCAACTCATCCCCATTTCGCTTCGTCGAAATCTTCACCCGATCCAGTTCCTGCGTCGCCCTCTCGCGCTCCTGCGAAGTATTAACGTCTCTGCTGGATTTCGTCGTCGTGATCTCAACACCGGGCTGATCCCAGCCCTCAATGGTGAGTTCGCCCGTCGAGTTCTGCACTCGCAGAGTGCCGCCCGCCGGAAAGTCCAGCTTTTCCGTCTTGCTGACCTGGACCTTCCGGGTCGCTTCATTCTCACCGAGCAGCAAACATGCCACGCCCAAACCGATAGTCAGGAGTTTTGGTTCCACTCCATACAAGGTACATCAGCGCGTTGGCGAAGTGTCGCGCGCGATGGTCACTTTCGGAGTCGCGAGGTAACCCACAATCTGGTTCTTCTGCACTTGGTTTACGACGATTTCGTACGGCTGGTGAGCCTTCGAAACATAGAACTGAACCGGCTCGTTAACCGTCCGGTCCTTCTTTTCAACGCGCTTGTCGTCGGCCAGAACATCGAGGGTGAAGCGATTGTGGCCCGTATCGGCCTTCCGCAGTGTCAGCTCGATATCGCCGACCTTCTGCATTTTGCCGTTTTTCGCCAGCGTGAACTCGTAGATATTCCGGTCGCCCAGATCGCGCAACTCCTGAATCTGTTTCGAGTTGGTGGCGACCAGTCCGCTCATTAAGCCCATGTCGCCGCGGGCGCGCTGTAAATCGGAGCGCGTTTCATCGAGTGCGCTCTTCGTGGAGGCCACGTCCGTCTTCACGGAACCCACGTCGGTCGTAACCCCGTCGATTCTGCTCGAAGCATCCGCGGTGGATTCCTTCACCTTGCCCAGCTCGGCGCTGAGTTCCTGGGCTTGTTCGGCGGTCTTTTTAGCAAGTTGGGAAGCCACCACATCGGCATGACGTGTAGCCGCGCTCGCCGCCTTCGCGACGCTGGCGCTCGCATCCTGTTGAGCCTGTGAAAGGTCGTCGCGAACCGAGTTCAACGCACCCTGTAACTCGGTGCTGGTAGCGGCAAGCTCCGTGCGGAGCGCCGCGTTGTCCTTCTGCGCGGCGGCGAACTGACGCCGGAGATCCTGGGTTTGCGTGCCCAGGTAAATCGAGTAACCTCCCGCGACAAGTACTAATGCGCCCAGAACTGGTAGCCAGAGGTGGGAGCGGCTTGGCTTGCTTGAGATGTAGTTGGAATGATCGGCGTTTTCGTTCATGGCAAAAACCTCTGCGCGGTCCTTCGCAAGACAAGTGCCATTCGCAGAAGTGCGTTCGTTCCAATATTTTTGGGGGAATGCCTGGTAGGTCCAAACCAAACAGTCGGAAAAAATTTCCGATGCTGCGACGACTATTTCTTACCCAGATGTCTCAGGTCCTTCTCATTTTCATTGCAGACATACTCAATCAGGTCGGTGTCGGGCAGCAGCACCATAGGCTCGGTAACGGTCCAGGGTTTCGTGTACGCTTTCGCGTCGTCGATAGTCATCTGAAGATCCATGTGTCCGAAATCGCGGCGATGGAATCGCTCCGTCACATGCATCGCATCGGTGGCCGGATGCCCGGCCTGGTCCAGCCAGGTCTTGCCGTTAAAGCCGTTTGTTTCGACCGCCAGCGTGTCTCCCTCCCACCGGCCCACCGAATATCCCAGCCACGTGGGATTCGCGTCCGTTGGAAGCCGGCGTCCATCGAGAAATATCTGCCGGAACTGGCCGAACGCTTCATAGAGGACGACCACCATATCCGGTTCCTGAACGATCTTGAACGGATTGGGCGTGTTATCGATTCTGGGAACACCAGGGGGCTCGCAATTGGCGTTCGATTCCTCACTGGCGTGAATTCCGGTCATCCGCTCTTTGGTGAGCGCGTCGGCCCACGGCTGGATCGGCAATTCGCCGGGCTTGAAATCTGCGGCGATATTGATCAGATATTTCGCACTCGCCGTTCCCCAGATGCCCGAGAGGTCTGCCTTACCGTCGGCTTTCCGCGGTGCCGGCGCCGCCAGGTCCGGCTTGCCGTCTCTGGTTCGCGGAGCGTTCCTGGCCGGAACCTGCAGCCATTGCGCCGCAAGGACGGAACTCAAAATAAAGATCAGCAGTCCACATCTGAACATGCCGGTTATTACATCACAAGTAAGGCACGTGGGGCGGGGCTTCGGCCCTGCAGCCGGGCTTCCGCCCGGCCGGAAGCGCCACCTGCGTTCGGGTTCTGTCTGTTAATTCGGCGGGTCGAACGTGATGCTCGTATCGGCCGTGAACTTCTTGTAGTTCCGGAACTCGATCACGTTCCGGCTGCAGTCGCTCGTCCCGCGTGCGCAGCTCAGCGCCTCGGAATGCACGGGCAGCAGATACTTGCCGTCCCCAATCAGCACGTAGTCGTAATCGACGGAAGACTCCACCTGATCCAGCGGAAACGATCTCGGCATATTGCGCGCCGACAACTCGATCCGCAGCACGCGATAATTCTCCTTGTCGATCCAAACGGTCCCTGTATATTCCGGCTGGTACGCCTGCCCGGAGGTTTCGACGCGCCAATGCGAGTTCGGCTGCTCCACCGAAAAGTCGTATCGGTAAGCCGGGCGGTTCACGATCGTTGTCGACCGCTTGCCGTGGAAATCGGCGTCGGTATAAGGCGACATGATGTCCTGCAGCGTGCTGGCGAATTCGCCGCTCGACCACGACCCGCTTTTCTCCGGCGCTTCCCGGGGTGTTCTTCCGTTCACGAGGATATTCTTGTAACTTTCCTTGCCGTCCTGATACACCACATCGGCTGTAACCGTATCCAGCGCTCTCCAGGAGGTTGACCGGCTCCTTGTCGGCTCAGTCTGAAAACGCGTGGTGAACTGCTTCACAACATAATTCGGCAGTGTTTCGCTGAATGAGAACGCCTCTTCGCGCGCCATATCGATGACCGGATCGCCGGTCTGCGGCATCCGCAGGCCGCCGGCGCCGGCACGGCTGTCGTCCACCACCGGACCTGTTGGCGTGCGCGTTACTCCGTTCACTTCCTCCGCGCGAATACTCGGGCGCGAGCCGGCGATTACAGACTCGGAGTCGCTCGATGAAGATGAACTCGATGAAGAAGGAGAAGCCGACCGCGCCGCTGGTTTCCCGCGCGCCAGCACCGGCGGACCCGAATCATCGGACGATGAAGGACGCGCAACGGACCCCCCGGATGAATCGCCCGCCGCAATCTCCGCTTTCGGAGTGCCGTCTCCGCTGCTCACCGCGGCACGGCGTATGCGCGGACGGTCGCTGTCGTCGGCGCTCGATGAGTTCGAAGAACTGGAAGTGCCCGGCGACGATGCCGTTGAGTCGTCTCCGCTGCTCGACGACGCACGGCGCAGTTTCGGACGGTCCGAATCGTCGCTGGAACTGCTGCCGGTGGAAGAATTACTCGTGGAATTGTTCCCGGAACTCCCGGAAGACGAACCATCGATCGACTTCGACGCCTCGGTGCGTTCATCCGGCGTACCCGCTCTTAACAGCGACACCTTCAGCGCGTGGTAGTAATTGCTGTTGTCCTGCGTGGCATCGACCTCAATGTGATCGCCCGGCTGGAAGTCGGTTACCCTCGTCGATCCGCCCGAAGATCCGTAATATTTCGTCCTGCGTTCGAGTGAAAAAGTGACGATGCGATTATCTTCGGTCTCGAGCACGAGAGATGTGCCGGAGGAATTGCCGGGCGCGGACGTGCTGATGGAAGAGTTGCTGCCTATGATCCTCAGCATGCCCGAAAAACTTGAGGTAGGCTGATTCTGTCCCGGATACTGGCCACCTTGGCCCGGATACCGCCTGCTGCCTGGGAATCCCACTCCCGGGCCACCGAAGATGATCTGGCCAAAGCCGCAAACGGCCGTCACAAACAGAACAATTGATAAGGAACCGAGCCGACGCCCCATAACACGATTCGACGACATCTTACACCATTCCAGTTGCCTGATTATTGCACGAAAAGAGCTTGCCAGTTCCCTTTCAGCACCGCCCGCGCCGGGAAAAACCGCGTGGGGACATCAGGCTGACATTATGATTGCATTACGTTTAAGTCATGGAAAGGTCATTTTGGACATTGTGCAGCACGACGAAGCTGCATGATCCCGGCCTCGTGATTCAACGGCCTATTCGTAATATTCGGGCGATTTCTTCAGCTTGGCATTCGCAATGTAGTCGTGCTGAATCCAAAGCTGCGCGCCGGTTTTCTTCAGAAAAGCCTCCACTTCCGCTCGCGACGCAACCGTCTGATCGGCATTGAACTCGGTAGTCGGGACCTTTTGCAGTTTCCGTTCTTCCGGATAGTGATAGAGATCGCCGCTCACCACGACGGGCCCTGTCTTTTTCAGCTTCAGAAACAGTACCTGGTGGGCGGGCGAATGTCCCGGTGCTGCCTTGATCACCACCGTCCCGTCGCCGAACACATCGTAATCGGCCGTCGTGATGAATACGGTCTTGCTGTTCTTCAGCGCGCTGAAATTCGCCGGCTCCGTGCGCGGCGAAGGCGGATCGGAAAACATGATGTCCCGTTCGGCCTTCGGCACTAGCCATGTCGAGCCCGCAAATAGGTTGCCGTTGCCAACGTGGTCCCAGTGAAAGTGCGAGAGCGCCAGATACGTGATGTCGGCCGGCGCATAACCGATATCGGCTAACCGGGCCGCCAAAGGCTTGGTAGATGTGGCGTATCGCATCGTTGCAGTGGCGGCACCGGGCTTGAAATTGCTGTCGGGCACCGGACCCGTGTCCCACATCAAAGTTCCTTTGGGATGCGCCACCAGAAAGCACGGCGCCGACATCATCGGCATCGCCAGTTCTTCCTTTTTGAACCGATACGGCGATGTGTCGGGAATGTCCAGTGTGCCGCAATCGATCACATACAAACGGACGGATTTCGGCGGCTGAGCCTTATGCTGTTGCGCCCGCGCCGAAGGCTCAATGCATAGAACCGCCAACAGCGCAAAGGCTTGAATATTCCGCATGTTCAATCAGGGGTGGTTCATATGCGCGATTCAGTTCTTCACGGCTTTCGCCGCTGCGGCCTTCTCGTCTGCCCGCGCCCCGCTCAGCGCATTGTACATGTAGTAATTCCCCTCGTGACATGCGTACTCGTAAAGCACGTAACCGGGCTCGCTCTTCAGCGGCAAAGCGATCGTCCAGGGCTTCGTCCAGGTCTTCGGATCGTCGACCGTGACCTGATACTCAAGTGTGTCGGGACTGGTGCGCGTGAAACGCTCCACCAGCCGCAGATTCTCCGTCGCCTGAGTCTGGCCGATGAGGGTCTTGTCCAGAAAGTTCGTGGTCTCGACCACCAGCGTGTTGCCTTCCCAGTGTCCGCGCGGGTCCCCCATCCATGTGCGGATACCCGGCGGCAAATGAGGACGCCCGTCCACCGGAATAATCCTGCTTTCGTGGATCATCTCGTTGCGAAGCACCACATATCCTGGAGCCTGCACGATTTGATTCCCCTGGTTGTAAGTGTTGGGCACGATCGAGCCCACGGTGCCGCGCGTGATGCAGCGATCCCACAGGCTTTCGTCTTCCCATGAGTCGTGGCATCCGGCCGAGGTTCTGGAACAGGGCCGCGCTCTTCGCGCCGCCGCGCGTTCCGCCGCCAACTTCTGCGCCTCCGGAGTGAGCGGAGGAATTCTTCCGTCCGGCGGATCCATAATCAGCGAAGTTCGCCGGTTCGGCGTGCCTCTTTCATCCCAGTAATTTGGCGGGCCGATGCGCACGCCATTGGCGCATCTTTCCGGGTCGTCCGAGCATTTCACAAACGTACCGCCCCTGCCAACCAGCGGTTCCTTGCTCACGTATTGCGCTGTATCGATCTCCGTTTGTTTTTTGGCGAAAGCTTCTTTGTCCGTGTATTCCTGCTCGGTCAGATACGCCCGGGTTCCAAACTGCTGAGGCCGTTCCATCGGCACCCCAAGCAAAGCTGTCCCCGGCCAAACGCCCTGCAGGTCCGGATCGCCCCACGGTGTTTTGGGTGGCGTCCAGGACTTGGTGGCGGTCTGCGCCAACAGCACCGTTCCGGCCAGGACTGCAACTGCCAACGTATATCGAAGTCGCATCGAAGGTCTCCCGAATCGCCACCGTATATCACGCGATTACGGGAGTCAAGCATTCCCCTTGCCGTTAGTTAACTCCCGTTTGTTGCCCGTCCGGCAGATTGCGGAGAACGCGGTCGGGGAGGAGAATCGGACCAGGCGGGAGCAGTCCCAATGATGCTTCTCAGACCGGATGTAAACGGCCTTATAGATAGTGAAGATTCGAAGACCCTGATCCGTGCCACCAGGCACTGGAGCGCGGAAACACGCGCTGAGAGTGCAGCTGCGCTCGGTGAGCTTCGAACCGCCGACGCCGTTCCGGCGTTGATTCTACTGCTTGAAGATCGCCAGACGGAAGTCCGCGAAGCTGCTGCCCGTGCATTGGGAGACATCGGCGGGACTGAAGCTGTCGACCCGCTCATCGAGGCTCTCGGAGCGCTCAAGACCCCCAGGAATGATCGCCCGGGTGCGAAAGAATACGAATTCGAAGCGATTGCGGAGGCACTGGGAAGATTGAACAACCCCGAAGGCGTCGCGGCTGTAATCGAATCGGCCACCGTGCGCTTTCACGAAGGCTTCTTCAGTGTAAGCCGGCCTCACGTAGGTGGCCTCTGCCTGAGCGGCGGCGCGGCGGCGCGCTCGGCGCTTGTTCGCATCGCAGCGGAACATTACCTTTACGAGACGTACGCGCTTGTCGGCGTTGTGGAAGCGTTGGACTATTTGCGCGAGCCCCGCGCCACGGCGTCGCTAATGGACATCCTCAAGGCATCGGTTGAGTTGCTGAAAAAGCCGGGCGATCGTCATGCGGAGTCTCTTGCTCTCGCGGCGGCGCGAGCTCTGGGAAGATTGGAAGCCAAGCGAGCCGAGCCGCTCTTGATCGATTTGCTGCTGTACCTTCAAGAAGATATTACGGATACGCGAAATGCAGTCCTGACCATTCGCGGCGAAAAGAGCCCCACGCAATTCGATTGCGAGAAAAACTCTCTGCGGCTGCGCGATTACGAGGCCCGCCGAAAACGCCGGACCGCGAATTCTTAATCAGGCCCTAAAGGTAGGACAGGCGGTTTCACATGTCGCTCCTTCTCAATCGCCCCGCACCGTATGCCGCCTGATGGTCAACGCTTTCCCTGTCGAGTCGTCCACCTCAACAATCACCGAGTGCAACTCCACGGAACCTTTGGCCGGTTCCATCCGCACGGGCAGGGCCGTCAGGAACTTCTGCAGCACCGGGTCTTTTTCCACCCCGATGATCGAATCGTACGGGCCGGTCATACCGCAGTCGGTTTGGTAAGCGGTGCCGCCCGGAAGAATCCGCGTATCCGCGGTCGGAATGTGCGTATGAGTGCCAACTACCGCCGAAACCCGCCCATCCACATACCACCCCATCGCCATTTTCTCGCTGGTGACCTCGGCATGAAAATCGATGAACCGGACTTTCACATCCGTCGGCAGCGCGGCCAGCAGCTCGTCGGCCTTGCGGAACGGGCAGTCGGTGTTTGCCATGTAGACGCGGCCCTGCAGATTGATGACGGCGCAGCGCCCGCCCGCGGGTGTCTCGTGAATGTATACGCCCGCGCCGGGGCAGCCCGGCGGGTAGTTCGCGGGCCTCAGCAGACGCGGATGGCGCGTGAAATATTCGTAGATGTCGCGCTTGTCCCAGATGTGATTGCCGGAAGTCATCACGTCGATGCCGCAGCGGAACAGCTCGTCTGCAACGGAAGGCGTGATGCCGAAACCCGCCGCCGCGTTTTCGCCATTCGCAATCACCACGTCGATCGCCTCGGTCTTCCGGATGTCGGCGAGATGGTCCGCCACGATTCTGCGCCCGGCGTGGCCGAAAATGTCGCCGATGAAAATGAGCTTCACGTTAATGGGGCGCTTTTATAGGGAGGTGAAATGTCATTATATTTCCCATGCGCATCGGAATCGATTCCGGCGGCACATTCACCGATTTCGTTGTGCTCGATAACGATGGAAATCTGCAATCTTTCAAGCTGCGCTCGAACCCCGCGTCTCCCGCAGGCGTGGTGCTCGAAGGCCTGCGCCGCATCGCCGCCAAACGCGCCGAAGTGGTGCACGGATCGACTGTCGCGACCAACGCCCTCCTCGAGCGCAAAGGCGCGAAGACCGCATTCGTCGCCACACGCGGCTTCGAGGATCTGATTGCGATCGGGCGTCAGAACCGGCCGGAACTCTATAACCTCACGCCGACGCTTCCCGTTCCGTTAGTGCCGCGCGATCTCTGCTTCGGTATCGACGAACGCGTGCTGTTCGATGGCGCGGTCGAACGCGATCTGCGCCCTGAAGCGATCGAAGAGTTAAGCCGCAAAATCGCTGCGTCCGGCGTTGAGTCCGTGGCCATCTGTCTCCTGCATTCGTATCAGAACGATGCCCATGAACGCCTGCTCCTCAAAGGCCTGAATGGATTTGTTTCTGCGTCCTGCGACGTCTCACCCGAATTCCGCGAGTTCGAGCGCGCCAGTACCACCGTGATCAACGCTTACGTCGGCCCGCTCATGGATCGTTATCTGGGCGACTTGGAACGCCAAAGCCCACACAAAGTCTCGATCATGCAATCGAATGGCGGGCTTCTCACCGCGTCCGAAGCGCGTAAGCAAGCCGTGCGAACCATCCTTTCCGGGCCCGCGGGCGGCATCGTCGGCGCTGTCGAGATTGCGCGGCTCTGCGGCTTCCCAAAGGTCCTCACGTTCGACATGGGCGGAACATCCACCGACGTCGCCCTGGCGGCGCGTGAACCACGGCTTACGACCGAAGCGCGCATCGACAACTTTCCCGTGCGCGTGCCGATGCTCGACATCCACACCGTGGGCGCTGGCGGCGGATCCATCGCGGCCATCGATGCGGGTGGAAGCCTGCGCGTCGGGCCGGAGAGCGCGGGCGCGGTTCCAGGTCCGGCTTGTTATGGGCGGGGCGATCAGGCGACCGTCACGGACGCGCACGTTGTCTTGGGAAGAATCGCCGCCCAGCAGTTGGTTGGCGGCGAAATGCCGATTGACGTGGCTGCGGCGGAGAGAGCCATCGCGCGCGTCGCAGCCAGCTTGGGTCTAGACACCGTTAGCGCCGCTGGCGCGATCCTGCGTGTGGCGAATTCAAACATGGAACGCGCGATCCGGGCGGTTTCAGTGGAACGGGGAGAAGATCCGCGCGAGTTCCCGCTGGTTGCTTTCGGCGGTTGCGGCGGACTCCACGCCTGCGAAATCGCCGCGGAGTTGGGAGTCACCACCGTTATCGTGCCGCGATTGGCCGGAGCGCTTTCCGCTCTCGGGATGCTGCTGGCCGATCGTACGCGCGACTACTCCGTCGGGGCGCTCGGCGTTTCCGATTATGAAAAGCGGTTTCGCAAACTCGAAAAGCAGGCGAAGAAAGATGTCCCTGGCGCGACCCTGGAACGGTTCGCCGACGTTCGCTATACCGGCCAGAGTTATGAACTGACCATCCCTTGGAAGGGGAGTTTTCACAAGGAGCATCATCGGATTTATGGCTACTCCGATCCAAAGCGCTCCACGCAGTTGGTGACGCTGCGGGTGCGCGCGATTCTGCGAGTCGAGAAGCCGTCTCTGCGCGTTCCTGGTTCACGGCGTGTGAAGGGCGATGTTCGCCGCGTGTGGATCGGAGGACGATGGCGCGAGATCCCCGCATCGCCGCGCGAAAGCTTGGGGGCGCGGCCTCTGCCCGGACCGGCGCTGATTACGGACTACGGTTCCACCACCCTGGTACCGCCCGGCTGGTCGATGCGGCAGGACCGGACAGGCAGCCTCATTTTGCGTCGCGGTTAGACTTCAATCGGATCATCATGAAGGCCCAGAAGGCAAGCAACACGAAAAATGGAACTGCGTTCGCGGCCATTCGAGGCCACTGCGAAGAAGCATCCCGAATCTCGATGTCGACCATTTTCTGCTCCATCGCAGCGAGTGCGTCGCGGTAATCCGGCGGCAGCACGGCATGCATGCGAGCACCGTCTTTCAGACTGTAGTCGACCGGATTGGCGCCTCCGTTAGCGGCCACGATGACTGCCTTGCTGATTTGGCCCGCCTGAACTTGTTGAAGGAATTGAGAATAGGTCGCGTTCGGGGCATTGGGTTTGTTCTGTATAACCGCCCAGAGAAGGGCGGCAACGCCGATCAACACGACCCAGAACACCATATTTTTGGCTGTGGAATTCATTGACGTCATTCCTTTCTCGCCCGAGTGAACCCCATCCAGAGCACGAGAGCGACGATCACAAAAAGAGGAGCATTCTTCGGACTCGACGCCAGAGAAATCACGATCAGCACAATTGCAGCGGCGAACGCATAAATACTCTTCGCGTCTCGGGGCGCAACTGCCGGCTCATCCCAAGCCGCCGGCCCGGCAGCTGCCTGCGGGCGGTCGACTTGCGGCCGAAACATGATCCTGACCGTCGATACCAGCAGCAAACTCGCGCTCGCGCCGACCAGATTGAGCGTGTCCGGCAGCCTCCTGACCATCAACAGGAATGCGAAAAGCGTTCCCATGGCAACTTCTCCGGTTAGCCTCAGCGCCGATCTCTCTTTGAGCGGCGACCACGCATCCTCAACAATCATGAAGGCCACAGCGAGGACTGGCGGGACAGCCAACCGGAAAAATCCCCACTGGTCCATCAAAAGCGTCGTGTCCGTGTACCACGCCGCAGCGAGATACGAAGCGTAGATGAGTAGCCCTTCCATCATCAGGATCTGAGCGTCCGCCGTCCGGCGTATCCGGCTCACGATAACGAAAGGGACAACACGCATCGCGAGGAAGACGTATTGCACCGGCCTCGTGTACCGCTCATGAAGATCGCCCAGCACTTCTTCCCGGCACGCGGGCGGGATGAAAATGCTGACGATTGCCTCAAGTATTTTGGGAGGCCGGGAAGGCATGACTTCAGGCGATCTCCTTACCCCAGCGCTTCCGCGGCGGCTTTGCCCACTGCTCCTTCGCCCATTCTTTACCCCAAATCTCGGTCGTTACATCCCAGATTCGTTTGGCCGTCGCCGCCGACTCCTGCAAGGCCCGCTCGCCGAGGGCTTCCAACTGGTAGCAGCGTTTCGCCCTGCCGCCGCGCTCGGGTGTCGGATCGGAGAGCCGCGAAGACACCAGGCCCTTGTCTTCCAGACGATCGAGCGTGACATAGACCGCACCAAGCGAAACCTCTTTAGGCTTGGCAAGCGCCCCCGCCTTGGCGTGAATGGAGACGCCGTACGCGTCCTCGCGGAGCGTCAGAATCGCGGTCAGCAGCAACTGCTCGAACTGTCCCAGAGAATCGGGCTTAGCCATTTCTCCAACAGTGTATGGGAAATTACGTCTGCTGTCAATCTTGATCGGCGAACATCCTTAATCGGCGAACTGCCCGATATGCCCCGGTGTACTATTTGCCGGTGTACGTCACGGGGAGAAATCGCTGCCATGCCAAGAATAGCGGTTGAAGATAACAGCCGGATGTCCTTGCGGATTCGGGCCGAGGAAAAGGCGCTCCTCTTGCGCGCTGTGGCCCTTAACCGCACGGACCTGACGAATTTTGTAATTCGTCACGCCCTGCTGGCCGCCAGGGCCGTCATTGAGGAGGCGGATCGCCTGCAGCTCTCCAGGAGGGATAGTTTGCGGGTTCTGAAACTGTTGGAGAATCCGCCTGCGCCGAATGCTAAATTGCTGGCAGCAGCGCGGGCATTGCCAAAGCGATCATAGTCGTGACGGCATGGCACGAAGAGCCGATTAACAAGAAGCACGATAGGGAAGCGTTCGACTGCGGCGAGGAAGCCCTGAATGAATTCCTGCGCCGCTACGCCCGCAAAAGCCACGAACTGGCGCAAAAACGTTCCTCGCGATTGCCGATGCCGGCGACAAAACTATTCTCGGATTCTATAGTCTGAGCCCCGCGTCGGTTGACTATGCCCGCACGCCGGAGATCATACGGCGCAGGCTGGCGCGCCATGATGTGCCGGGCTTCCGCCTGGGGCACCTGGCCGTTGACCGCAGGTGGCAAGGGCGGGGAATTGGCGGGCAACTTCTGCTCGCCGCGGGCAGACGCTGCCTGCTGGCATCGGCGGAGGTTGGAGGTGTCGTGCTTGTCATCGACGCCAAAAATGAAAGAGTTGCCGGATGGTATGCCGGCTATGGCGCTGTGCCGCTGTGGGACGCGCCGCTATCTCTACTGCTTCCGCTCGCGACAATCGAGGCCGCGCTGAGGAAAGTCGGGAAATACTGAGACCGTGACCGCTCAGATGTCAAAAAAGACCGTCTCGCACGGTCCGCTGAGATGCAGATCGAAGCACCACGCGCCCGATTCCGCGCCGGGACGAGCTATCAGCGTAGGACGTCGGCCCTCCGGCACGAGACCCAGAATCTCATCCGACGCGTTGGCGGGATTGCCGTCGAAGTAGATCCGGGTAACGGCGCGCCGGAGCAGGCCCGGCGCGTAGATGGAAACGTTGATGTGCGGGGCCTGCATCGGCTGTTTCAAACCCTGCACCTGACCAGGCTTGACCGTCTCGAAGACACACAAGCCCTGATCGTCAGTCGCTAATCGCCCGAATCCGCGGAAGGCCGGATCGGCATTTTTCTTCTGCGTATCGGCCGGGTGATTGTACTTGCCGCCGGCGTCCGCCTGCCACAACTCCACCATGGCGTTCGTGACGGTGCTTGCGTCCTTGTCCAGCACTCGAACGGTCAGCCGGATCCGTTCACCCTGCGCCGCCGGGCCCGCCATCACGCCCGCCGATCTGTCTCCCGTAGCCCAGCCAGGCGTCAACGCGAAATGATAAAAGGGACCGATCGGCTGATTTGCGGTGTGGATCGGATCCATGCTTCAGTCCACTGCAGGTGTCGCGTCCGGACCCCGCAAAACCAAGTCAAAGCGATAGCCAAGCGCCCATTTCTCTTCCGTCAGATTTATGTCGAAACCAGCGAGCACGCGATGCTTCGCCTGATCCGGAATCGACTGGAAAACCGGATCGTATTCCAGCATCTGGTCGCCCTCGAAATACATCTGCGTCATGAATCGCGAAACGAATGAAGGCCCGAAAAGAGAAAAATGAATGTGCGCGGGTCGCCACGCATTCGGATGATTGTTCCACGGATAGGCCCCCGGTTTCACGGTCAGGAAACGGTAGCGCCCGTTCTCGTCGGTCAGGATCCGGCCGCTCCCCGTGAAGTTGGGGTCGAGCGGCGCCCGAAAGTCGTCGAGCTTATGCCGATACCGTCCGGCTGCATTCGTCTGCCAGATCTCGATCAGCGTCCGCGGAAGTGGATTTCCCTCTTCGTCGACCACGCGTCCTTCGACGATCATGCGCTGGCCGAGGGGTTCGCCCGCGTGCTGCCGCGTCAGATCATGGTCCGTTTCCGCGATCGGCGTATCGCCGAAAAGCGGCCCCGTCCTCTCGGAAAGCGTGTGCGGCAGAAATACCAGTGGCTTTATCGGAGCGCGTTTGGCGGTAGAGTGATAGGGCTCGTAACTGTAGCCGGGTTGATTCGCCAGATCGAGCCGGGATTTACTCATTCCAATCCGCCGCGCATTAACATCGCCACATTAACACGCTCCGTCATCGCTCCAAAAGTTCCCGCTCCAAAAGTTCCATTGTCAGGCCTCGGCGTCTCCAGCGTCGGGCGACCCGCATCGACAGAGTTTGCGCTATTTGGTCCGCGCCCATTTCGGGTTCGTAACCGTACTGTCGCGCGAGAAAATCGCCGACAGCCGGACGGTCGAGTAGATGAAGCGGATCCCAGGCGCGCTGATAAACCAGCACCATATCGGGCGTCTGGCTCTTCAGCTTCTCGATTTCGGCGCGGCTGAAGTCTGTAATCTCGATTACCTTCCGCGGGGCCTGAACGAATCCGAGATCGGGGTTGCGGAGCGCATTGGTCAAGGGAAACGCCGTGGCAACCAACCCGCCGCCAGGCACTTCGCCGCCGTGTTCCTCGACCATGTTCGCCGCGCTCTCCTCCAACCCCACAAAGCTCACAAAAGCCAGGTTGTTCTCAAACGGAAATGGGTAGATCGGGTTTACAAAGTTGGCTGCCACCAGGCACGCGACAAGCGCCGCGAGCGTGAGTTGGCGCGTCCGGGGCGGAAGCGCGCGCAGCGAAACCGCGAAGGCGATGTAGACGACTGGAAGCGCCGGCAAGACATAACGCTCCAGCACCGCGCCTCCCAATGCGCTGACCACCAGCAGTTGCGCCAGCACGAACGACCCGGCGACGCGCCAGGGCCGTTCCCTTAACAGCGGCATTCGGCGCAACGCCCAAACCAAAGCCAGCGTGCCGATGAAATGTCCGGTGCCGATGAAAACGTAATAGAGGCGTCGCGCAAACGCCAGCAGGAAACGGACCGGATGAAGCGGTTCCCGAACGTTGTACGCGGCGAACGCGGCATTGCCAAACCAATGTCCCGTCGCGTGATGCAGCGCCATCAGCCAGATCGCGAGCCCCGGAATCGGGAGCAGAAACCACAGTGCTTCAAGTTTCCTTTGCCCCTTGCGTTCAAAGAATACCCAGCACCCGAACAGCGCCGGCGCCACTATTCCTGTTTCCTTCACCAAAACCAAAATCATGCAGGCGATAGCGGATTCGCGAATACGATTCTGCAGGAAGAGCAACAGCGCCAGGATCGAGAAGCACATCGCCGGCATGTCCAGTTGAGCGAGCATGGATTGCGCGAAAAACAGCGGCGAAACGCACAGCAGAGCGAGCGCCGCGAACGCCGGTGCACCCATCGCGCCGCGCGACAATTCGATTCCAAGCAGAAACGTCACCAGCCCGCCAAACGCGGCGATCAGCAGCATCGCGATCCGCGTCGCCGGAATGGAATAGCCGAAGATCGACCAAACAAAAGCCAGGTACGCCATCACGCCGGGCGGGTGAACGTTGGGGACCGTCGACACCGGAATCCATGCGCCGGTGCGGAGAATGTCGAGCGATGCGGGTACGAACTGCCCTGTTTCGTCCCAGTAGAACGGGAGTTGGAGCAGCGATCCGTGCGCCAGGATCAAAAAAACGGCGATCGCTCCGAAGGCCAGCACGTACGAGCGGAACCGGACTCGCAGCCTGGCGGCGGGCGGCATCCCGGCTTGCTACTGGACGAATCCGGAGCCGGCCCGCGGCTCGAGCCGAATCTCACCGAACGCCGATTCGTACTGGCTGACATTCTGCTGCAGAACGTTCAGAAGGGCTTTTGCCTGTTGCGGGCTGACGTAGATCCCCTGGAAGTTGTGGATCTGCACGTTTTCCTGCGACGTCTGGTTGATGTTGCCGAACATCATGAAGAAATCCCAGAGGTTTACACGAATCTGCACGCTGTTGGCGTAGCTTTCGCGGTAATCGTGAGATTTCTCGAGTACGATCCGGGGCTGGGACGGTGTCATCGCACTACATGGTACCGTAACGAACCGTGGGCATGACCGTACCCGACAAGCCGCACGCATCCTTGACTTTCGGACGCATGGCATTTTGTGGTAGCGTTTCGTAATTACGCTCTTCTGACATGGAATTGGACACAGGCGCGAAACAAGTGCTCGACCAACACTACCCGTCCACGCTGGAGAGCGTCGATGTGGCGGAGGGCGAAATCCTGAAGGCAGCCGAGGAGACGGGTTTCGAGGAAGACGACCGGCACCGCATCGGCATGGCCGTGCGGGAATGCATGGTGAATGCCGTCGTGCACGGGAACCGCTATAACCGGAACAAGCAGGTTCACGTGAGCGTGTCGATCGGCAAATTTGAGGCCGGACTCCGCTTCGTGATCCGCATTACGGATCAGGGCGAAGGGTTCGAAGTGCAGGAGGTCCCGGACCCTCTGCATGACACCAATCTGCT
>Ga0182024_10008010_pt1 | contig 22527 bp, 23 predicted proteins | sample P32metaG_FD_120480 | JGI IMG/M metagenome (GOLD analysis project Ga0182024, IMG submission 120480) | Permafrost microbial communities from Stordalen Mire, Sweden - P3-2 metaG (Illumina Assembly) | ecosystem: Environmental > Terrestrial > Soil > Wetlands > Permafrost | place: Sweden: Stordalen... | reverse complement strand
GTTCAACAAGCAACTGGGCGTCGCTTACATCATCTGCCCTACTCAGGGGTTTAGAAATCCAACCCCAGGACAGCGCACTTTAACGCTGGACGACTGGCGATGGAACGCGGACCAGTTCAATATGTTGGGCGACAAATGCAAGACAGCCGGCATCAAATTCGGCTACCACAATCACACGGAGGCGTTTCGCGTGACCGAGGGCGTGGTGCCCTACGATGAACTGATGCGCTTGACCGATCCCTCCAAGGTGACGATGGAGATGGATTGCGGCTGGGTGGTTGTCGGTGGCGGCGATCCGCTGGAATACCTCACCAAGTACCCCACACGCATCTCCATGCTTCACGTCAAGGATTTCAAACGCCCCGATCCGGCTTCCGGCCGGCGCAACGGGCGCGCCACTGAGCTCGGGCAGGGATACATCGATTACGCTCCCATCTTCGCCGCCGCGGCGAAGGGGGGACACGTCACCCATTGCTTCGTCGAGCAGGAGGGCTTTGACGTGCCTCCCATGGATTCGCTGAAGATGGATGCGGACTATATGCGCAGCCTGGGCATTGCCTAGAACATCAAGCGGCGAGAGCAATTTGCCCGCAACGAAAACACCAGGAGGCTAACTACGATGCAGCGGCGTGATTTTGTAAAAGGTATGGTTGCCGTGCCAGTCGCTGCGAGCACTGCGCTCGGGCAACAAGCTCCTATCCCAGCGAGCACCGCGCCACCGGGCGCGGCTCCGATCGCTCCTCCGGCTGCGCCTCCGCCGGGCCTTGGCCGCCGGGGCGGGGCCGAGTTCAAGGCGCCGCCGGTCACGTCGGTCGTTCCGGATGCCTTTGCATCGCCGGACCTGCACTTCTTTACTCAGTCGCAACTCGCCGCGCTCCGGCGTCTCAGCGATCTCCTCATGCCGCCGCTCAATGGCAACCCCGGCGCGTTGCAGGCTGAGGCTGCGGAGTTCCTCGACTTTTTGGTCGGCTCCTCGCCTGCCGATCGCCAGCTTTTGTACCGGCAGGGTCTCGACCGGTTGAACGCCGAGGCGGAGAAGCAAGTCGGCAAGCCGTTCGCGGAACTGAATGCAGTGCAGGCGGACAAGATCGTTCGGCCTGCACTGCTTCCATGGATGACAGATAACCCTCCAACCGAGCCGTTCCCGCGCTTTATCGCGATTGCGCATCAGGACATTCGCACGGCCACCATGAACTCTGAGGCATGGCATGCTGCCGCGGTTTCTTCGGGAGAGCGTGCTCCGGGCGGCGGTCTTTTCTGGCGTCCCATTGATCCGGATCAAAAAAACTGGGTGTAAGAACGGATTGCGAACATGGCAGAAGAAAAAGTTGATGTATTGATTATTGGGTCCGGGCACTCCGGCGGCATGGCGGCAAATATTCTCACCGGCAAGGGCATCTCATGCCTCATGCTGAATGCGGGACCGATCGTGGACTTCCAGAAGGACCGTGAGAACAGGGCTGCGTACGAGCTGCCGTATCACGGCTTCAAAGATCCCAAGAAGGTCCCCCACGTCTTTCAGGCCTCGGAGTTCAATGCCAACACCTGGGTTGACGAGAAAGAAGTTCCGTATTCCTACGATCCCGGCAAGCCGTACAACTGGGTGCGCGTGCGCCTCTTCGGCGGCCGGTCGCTCTTCTGGTCGCGTCAGACGTACCGGCTCAGCGATTACGAGTTCAAGGCCAAGGACCACGACGGCTTCGGCGAGAACTGGCCGATCAGCCTCGCGGATCTCGATCCGTATTACTCGCGCGTCGAAGCCCTCTTTCGGGTGCGCGGACGCCGCGAAGGTGTGCCGCAGTACCCTGACGGCAACTTCATCGAAGACAGCAGCAACTGGTCGGGCTTCATGCAGCGCCTTATCGCATACTCCAAGCCATTGGGGATCAACGTCTGCAAACCGCGCAACGCGATGGGCGTCGACGGCCTGGCAAGCTCCATCAACCTTCTGCTTCCCGATGCTTTTTCCAGCGGCAAACTCAAGGCTGTGCCCAATGCCGTCGTCCGTGAGCTTACAGTCGACAAGAACACCGGCCTCGTCAGTGGCGCGCATTTTGTCGATCGGCATTCGCGTCGCGAAATGACAGTCAAGGCGCGCGTCGTAGTGCTTGCCGCCGGCACACTGGAGAGCACGCGTCTGCTGCTCAACTCCGGCATCGCCAACTCGAGCGGCGTGATGGGCCACTATCTCATCGACCAGACATACGGCGTCGGCATCGTCGGCACAGTCAAGGAAGCGCAGAACGGCAACGCCCCGCAGGGATTCATGGGCGGCTCCGCGATGCTGCCTCGCTTCCGTAACATTAATTCGCGCGCCAAGGACTTTATCCGCGGTTACACCATCAACCTATCCTGCGGCGGCGGCGTCGATACTCACTGTATTGCGGCCTATGGAGAGGAGTTGCAGCAAAAAACCGAGCAGTATCGCGGCAGCTCGTTCAACATCTATATCTACGGCGAGGTGCTGCCTCGCTACGAGAATTACGTCAGCATCAACAAGGCGGTGGTCGACGCCTGGGACATTCCCACGCTCCACATCCAGGCCAAATACACTGACAACGAACGCAACATGATGCGCGACGCGGTCGACACCAGCGTGGCCATCGCTGAGGCCTGCGGCGTCGAAGTTCTCGCGAAGAATCCTGAGCCTAATCCTCCCGGTTACAGTATTCATGAGGTAGGGACCTGCCGCATGGGAGATAACCCGAAGACCAGCGTGCTCAACAAATGGAGCCAGAGCCATGACATCAAGAACCTCTTTGTGGTCGACGGCAGCAGCTTCGTGACCAGCGGATGGCAGAATCCGACCATGACCCTCTCCGCACTCTCCATGCGGGCCTCCGAGTATCTCGCGGACCAGATGCGTCAGGGAAATCTGTAGGTGATGAAGCTGTTGCGGATTCTTATCGCCGCGCTGCTGGCGGTATCCAGCGGGCTCGCCGTTGCGCAGCAGGCGCCGGCGGTCGCTTCTCCGCCCGCCGCCTCAGACAGCGGGCCTGAGCAGCCTCTGCCCTATAGCCACAAGCTCCATGCGGGAACGTTGAGCCTGCCATGCCTGACATGCCACACCCCATCGCCGTCAGGTGAGGCCTTCCGTATCCCGCAGGCGCCCGTCTGTATGCAATGTCATCAGACCATCGCCGCCGATCGGCCCGCGATTCAAAAGCTCGCCGGCTACGCGCAGTCGAACACACCGATTCCCTGGGTGCGCATCTACGAACTGCCGTCCTTCGTCAGCTTCAGCCACAAGACGCATCTCGACCACGGCGCAACCTGCGAACAATGTCACGGCGCAGTCCCCACGCGCGATCGCCTCGTCAAGGAACAGGAACTTTCGATGAAATGGTGTGTCGATTGTCACACCGCGAAACAGGCGCCCACCGATTGCAACACCTGCCACACGCTCCAACAATAGTCAGCTTCGACGCGCTTCCGCACCCAAAGCAGCTGCATCCTAAACGTTGCCCTGGCGCATCTGCTCGGCCAGATACTCGGAGGCCCGCATGGAGAGCGCGGTGAGGGTCAAGGTCGGGTTCTGCCAGCCCGTGCTGACGAACGCGCCCGCGTCCACCACCCACAGATTCTTGATGTCGTGGCTCTGGTTCCATTTGTTCAGCACGCTGGTCTTGGGATCGTCTCCCATGCGGCAAGTGCCCGCCTCGTGGATGCTTCGGCCGGGGGGATCTGTCTCGTAATTCTTGGTCAACACCTCGAAGCCCGCGGCCTCGGCAATGGCGGCGCTCGTGTCCACCGCATCGCGCGCCATGTTGAACTCGTTGTTATCGTATTTGGCGCTGATGCGCAACGCCGGAATCCCCCAGGCGTCGACCGTCTCCTTGTCGATCGACACGTGGTTCTCATATCGCGACAGGGTCGAGCCGTACATCTCCGTGGAGAAGCTGCTGCCCGCATAGCCAACCATCTTCTTCTGCAGCGCAGCGCCGTAGAGCGGGAAATTGCGGGGATCGAGGTCGCCGCCCGAGCCGATGATGAGGCCATAGCCGCCCACAAAATCCTTGCCCCGTGTGGCGGGCGTGCCCAGGTTACGGAACCGCGGGGCGAAAGCGGTGCCGCCCATCAGCCCCGGCGTGGCGCGCCCCTTGCCCTCGCGCGCCTCAGGAACGGAAGCGATCATGCCTGCCCGGTAGGGGTTGTCCATCAGGTGGTGGCCCAGCACACCGCTGGAGTTGGCCAGGCCGGAGTTGAGCAGAAGCCGCGTGCTCTCCAGCGTTCCCGCTGCCAACACCACCACCCGCGCCTTCACCGTCATCTCCCGGCTGGAGTGCCGATCCAGGAAGTTCGCGCCGTCAGCCAGCCCGGTATTTTTGTCCACCGTGATCTCTCGCACCACAGCGTTGGGCACCGCCTCCAGCTTGCCGGTAGCGAAGGCGTCAGGCAGCAGCAGGTTGATCGAGCTGGCCAGGCCATTGATGCCGCCTGCGGTGCGCATTTTGCATACCGCCATCCCAGCCTTGGCGGCGGCGGCGTTGAACCGCTGGAGCGAACCGGTCCACGGCGAGTTGTCTTCAACGAAGTTGCCGTCAGGGTACTGAGGAAGACCTTCCTTGCGCCCGCGAACGCGAAAGATAGATTCAACCTGATCATAGTAGGGCGCCAGATCCGCCAACCGGATGGGCCAGTTGGCGCCAGTGCCGTCGATATCGCGGGCCCGAAACTCGAAGTCGCTAAAGCGGAACGACTGCCGCGCCCAGAATAACGACCGTCCCCCGAACAGCCGCACCCGCACCCAGTTGTACGGCTGCTCCGCGTCAAACGTATAGGGAACTTCCTGCTGGTCTACCCATTGGTTGCTGTTGAACTCGGTGGCCTGGTAGAGGTTGGGCAGCCGCCCCGGCATGTTGAAACCGTGGTATGGGAGCTGGTAAGCAGCGACCGTTTCGGTCTCTTTCGCATAATCCGGGATGGGGCCGGCGTTCAGCATCAGGCAATGAATGCCTTTGCCAGTAAGCACCTTGGCCGCCATGCCACCGGAGTGCCCCGAACCGACAATTAGCACATCGACCTTTTCCACTACACCTCCTCTTGCGTGCGCACCCGGCTCCGCTGCACTCCGCAGCCTGCTTGTGTTGGCGTCGCTACGCTGACTATCTGTATCGCTCAATGCGGGGATCGATCGGCGACCAGTACATGCCAATGCCGGGCGCCCGTTCCCCGGCGGCGACCGCGGCAGCGCTCCAGGCGGCCGAGTTCATGGTGGCGGTGCGGATGTCCAGATGCATCACGTTGACAAAGCGTTGGAACGAGTCCCGTGGCGGATGATCGGTCATCCACGGCGTCAGTGCGGGCGCCAGTAGCGCGTCGGCCTGGTCTGCGGTCAAAGCGGCAAAGGACTTTGCGAACCGGCGCCGAGCCTCGCTCTCGAGCCGCTCCAATCCCCACACATACATATGTCGCCGGTCGGTTGAACCGGTGACCACCTGCCGCGCCGGGGCGGAACCGGCGAGCGCCGCGACGTAGCTCTGCTGCCGTCCCGCGGGAGTCGCGCCCACCAGGAAGTCCAGAAATTCCGGCACTCCCGCCTCCACCGCCGACGGATAGCCATCGAGCGCCGGCATCATCAGCACGCACAGTTGGCGCAGGGTAGCAAATTGTTGGTGAGTGAAAAAATGCGGATCGCTGGTGGCCACCAGGTCGGCGACGGTGGCCGGTGACATCGGAGGAGGGCTCGACTGACGGCCGCCGTGGCCCAGTACCGTGGGTGTTGCCGCAGGTGACGCCGTAGTCGGGCCCGCAGTGGGTGCCGGCGTCTGCTGGGCTATCGCCGCAGCCGCAGACGTGGCTGCGGTAAGCGCAGCCGCCTTGACAAAGTCACGTCGTCGCATCATCCGCCCTCTCAACTTCCGCTGCCCAGCCTAACTCAGCCGAGCGGCCAAGATCAATGTAAGCCGCTCGATGGTACTGATCTGATTTTGTGTTGCTCCGTTGAGTTGGCGGAATTGCTGCAATAACCGTCGTGGAGTAGCATCGGGACGGCTTTGAGGGGACAGAGTATGACAAAGGAGTCGCAAGAACAAAAAGACGTGAAAAATCTATTCACCGAGCTTATAAGCGCGAAGCCGGAGAAGTTTCCGCCCAAACGCCAGCCCCTCACGGCACCAGACAACCGAGGTGTATACGTGATCTGTGATCCTACCGGGCGCGTTGTGCATGTTGGTGGAACCCCGACCGGGAAACGTGGCATCGCGCAGCGTTTGGAAAATCATTTGTCCGGCTCTTCGTCATTCACTTATGTGTATCTGAAGGGAGATGGCTCCAAACTTCGAGACGGCTATACATTTCGGTGCCTCCCGGTGCCGGACGCCCGGCTTCGGGCCTTCCTAGAAGCATATGCAATTGGCCATCTCTGCCCTGCTCATATCGGCCTTCATCAGCCGGTTACTGGGGGGTGAGGGCAAGCGCTTGCGGCAGTAAACATTTAATGTTGCTGGCTCACCGGGCCACGACTCTCCGTCCTGAATCTCGATCACAGGGAAAGAGAGCTTTTGATGCCCGACGATTGGAGATATTTGGGTGGTGTATCAGTTTTCACAAGCGATGCGTCAGGCGACTCAGAGAATGCGCCAGCTTCAGACGCCCGGCTCGGCATGAGGAACGTCTGGCATGAGAAATCAGGATCGTCTTTAGACCAGCGTCGTCTGCGCGAACTTCCTGACCATCGCGAGCAGCAGCTTGCGGTCGTTCTCGCTCAGCCGCGCCGAGTAGCGTTGGATCTGCGTCAAGAAACGGATCTCGTCCTCGCTCAGTCGCAGCGCCGACATCTCCCGGCCCACCGCCTCATCGCTGAAGAACTGCGCCAGTTGCAGGTCCAGCGCAAACGCAATCTTCTGCAAAGTCTCGAGTGACGGCACCGTGTGCCCGTTCTCCACCCGCGACAGGTAGCAGCGCAGCAGCCCCGTGCGCTTCTCGATGTCCCCCTGCGACATCCCCTTCTGCAGCCGGTAAGCGCGGATGGTCGTGCCGATGCTGCTCGCAATCGTGGAGGCGGGAGCGGCTGCGCCGCCCATCTCAAGGGGCCCCGGAGTAACGGTCGGAATGGTTTGCATGTCAGTCATTGACCACAAAGTAACCATCCAGCGCGTCCCGGTCAATGACAATTTCGTGTTATCTCCGTAATCTCCGAACCACCAAAGGTTCCCCGCCCGTGCCCAAAACGCAATCGCTTTCGGTGCATCAGGAACCCTCTCTTCACGTATACTACGTGCAGCACGTATCTCACGCGGAGGGGCATCACCATGCAGGTCAACAAGCAAAACGTCACCATCAGTCTGGACACCCGCGTGGTCCTCAAAGCCAAGATTCTCGCGGCCAAGCGTTCAACCTCCATCAGCGGAATGCTTGCCGAGCAAGTCGAGGCGCTGGTGCTTCAGGATGAAGCACGCGAGCAGGCAATCGCCTCCTCCCTTGCCCGTCTCACCCGTGGACTGCACCTGGGCGGAGGCCCACTGGCCAGCCGGGATTCGCTTCATGAGCGCTAAAACTTTCGTGGACACCAACGTCCTGATCTATGCCCACGATCTCGACCAGGCGGAGAAGCATGCAATCGCTCAGCGCCTCATCGTCGAGCTGATCGAAGCCCGCACGCTCGTCCTCAGTCCGCAGGTCCTGCAGGAGTTCTACGTCAACGTCACGCGCAAGATCGCACATCCTCTCACCAAGCGCGCTGCTCGCGAAATCGTCGAGGACTTCAGCATCTGGTGCATCGATGCCGGCCCGTCCGAGCTCGCTGCAGCGTTTCGCATCGAGGATGAAGCCAGAATAGGGTTCTGGGACGCGCTCATCTGCGCCTCAGCGCTCAAGTCCGGAGCGCGCACCGTCCTCTCGGAGGACCTGAACGCCGGCCAGAAGATCGCGGGAGTCCGAATCGAAAATCCCTTCCTCGCAGCTGGCGCATAGCTAGCGCCCACCACTAGCTTTACCCCATATACATTCCGCCGTTCACGTCCAGCACGTGCCCGGTGATGTATCCCGCCTCTTCGCTCGCCAGAAAGCCCACCGCCGCCGCAATGTCCCGGTCCGTCCCCACCCGCCCCAGCGGTATCTGCCCGGTCATCGCAGCCTTTTGCTCTTCCGTCAGAACGGAGGTCATCGCCGTCTCGATATACCCCGGCGCCACCGCATTCACCGTTATCCCCCGGCTGCCCAGCTCCCGCGCCAGCGACTTGGTCAGCCCGATCAGCCCCGCCTTCGACGCCGCATAGTTCGCCTGCCCCGCCTGCCCCGTCTCACCCACCACGCTCGTAATGTTCACCACCCTCCCCCACCTCGCCTTCAGCATCGAGCTCATCACCGCCTGCGTCATCAGGAACGCGCCCGTCAGGTTGGTCTCGATCACCGCGTCCCAGTCCGCGCGCTTCATCCGCATCGCCAGAATGTCGCGCGTGATCCCCGCATTGTTCACCAGGATCTCCACCCTCCCCAGCTTGGCGATCACCGCCTTCACGCACGCCTTGATCGACTCCTCGCTGCCCACATCCAGCGCAAACACATGCGCCTGGCCCGGCAACAATCCGGGTGCCCCATTCATCCCTGCCGAGCCATCACTTCCGGGTGGCCCATTCACGACAGCCTTATCGTCGTGAGTGGGGTCTAGACTCGCCGCCGCTTCTATCCTCGCCTCCGCCGCATCCAGACCAGCGCCTGCGCTCGCCGCTCCGCCACAAATCGCCGCCGCGCCCTCGATCTCTCCCTCCGCCTCGGCCACAACGGAGGCCCGCCCACTACTGCCGCCTGCACTTCTGTTGTTGATCTCCTCCGCAACCTCACCCAGCTTCGCCTCATTGCGCGCGCACAGCGCCACCGTCGCGCCCATCCGCGCCAGCTCCATCGCGCACGCCCGCCCAATCCCCTGCGACGCTCCCGTCACCAGCGCCACCCGTCCCTGCAATGAACCAATCACGCTCTTTCTCCTCATGGCAGCCACTGAATTATAAGAAACCCGCACCCAGTTCTGGCACTGGACTCATGCCCGGCGGCATTCAGGCTGCCTTAATCACCTAGATGGTACCTTTCCTGCGCACGCCTGTGAAAGTGCAGGCGATACCACACAAAAGGACGGAAAGCGAACATGCGAACAGCACTCCAAGCGACGGTAGCCTGCCTGGGACTCCTGACGGCCCTCACTGCTCCACAACTCGCCGCACAATCACACTGGGACGTGACAAACACGCTGCACCTCGGCGGCGACGGCAGCTGGGACTACATAACCATCGATCCGGCGACGCACCGCCTCTTCGTCACGCGCACTACACACACCATCGTGATCGACGAGAACTCGGGCAAGGTGCTGGGCGACATTCCGGGGCAGACCCGATCGCATGGCGTGGCCATCGTACCGAGACTGAACCGCGGCTTCATCACCGATGGCGGCGGCACAGGCGCGATCATCGTCTTCGACCTGAAGACCTACGCGGTGCTGGGGAAGATTGCGACCATCCCGGACTCCGACGGCATCATCTACGACGCGAAGCAGGACCGCGTCCTCGCCGTCTCCGGCGACGGCAACGCGCTGATGGTCATTAAGCCGGACATGGACCCTAACGGGAAGATTGATCCGCCCATCCAGTTGGGCGGCGCGCCGGAGTTTCTGGCCGCCGACGGCTCCGGCAGGGTCTTCGTCAATCTGGAAGACAAGGACATGGTGGCGGTGGTGGACCTGAAGACGAACAAGGTCGTCCAGCGCTGGCCGGTCGCGCCCGGCGGACATCCGGTGGGCATGAGCATCGACGCGGCGCAGCACCTGATCTTCATCGGCTGCCGCAATCCGCAGAAGCTGGTCGCCATCAACACCGAGACCGGCAAGGTGGAGGCGTCATTGCCCATCGGCGCCGGCGTCGATGCGACCGCGGCCTTCAACGGGCAGGCCTTTGCCAGCACCGGGGACGGCGCGCTGACCGTCGTAGGCAAGAGCGACGGTGCATGGGCCGTCGAGGAGACGGTAAAGACACCGGCGGGCGCGCGCACCATGACGGTCGACCCCAGCTCACGGAAGATCTTCCTGCCAACCGCGGAGCTGGAACCAGCCGCCGCGGGTGCGCGTCCACGGCCCAAGCCCGGCACGTTCATGATCGTCGTCGTCGAGCCGAAGTAGCCAAGGAAGCACGGGCGGGTGCGATGCAGTTACCCTCCGCCCGCCTCGGCCGGGAATCTACCCAGGTTTCCTCAACCGTCGTTGGCATATCCTTACCCTCAACATGCCCGACGCCACCACCACACCCCCCGCCGCCGAACCGAATCTCGCATCTCCACCCTCCGCCTCTGAGTCCCAGACCGACGTCTACGCCATCCACGGCGCTGACCCCGAGGTCCTCGCCTACGCCATGGCCAAGTACTCGCGCTCCTCGCTCTCCATGCGCGAGTCGCTCGCCGAAATCTCCTCCCAGCGCGCCGAGCAGTTCCTCAACACCTTCTACTTCCAGTACGGCCATCGCTCCATCGCCGACCTCGCGCACATCCCCTTCGCGCTGGAACGCTTATCGCTCCTTGCCGCGATAAGCGTTGTGGACGAACAGCGCTGGGACGGCCAGGAGCGCAGCACCCGCTACCAGAACTTCCGCAAGTCCGGCTGCTTCACACCCGCGTTCCCGCCGGAGCAGAAGGCCGCCTACACCGCCGCCATCAGCGCCCTTTTCACCGCGTATGACCAGGTCGGCGCCGGCATGACCGAAGCCCTCAAGGCTGCCATCCCCCAGCCCGACAGCATGAAGGATGACGCATACCTGCGCACCCTCAAGGCCCGCGCCTTCGATGTCGCCCGTTACCTGCTTCCCCTGGCTACCAACACCTCGCTCGGCCAGATCGTCAGCGCCCGCACCCTCGAGTCGCAGATCGCCCGGCTTCTGTCCAGCGAATTCTCCGAAGTCCGCGCGCTTGGCGAGCGTCTGAAATCCGCCGCCGCCGGCCCCGCCTGGAACGTCCAGCACGCCGAGGCCCGCGTCCTCTGCGACGAGGTCACCTCCGTCGACAACGCCTGCGGCTGCCGCGTCTCCGACATCCTCCTGCGCGAGGTCCGCACCGCACCCACCCTGGTCAAGTACGCTGCGCCCAGCGACTACGCCATCACCTCACGCGCCGAACTCCGCGCCGCCGCCGCCGAGCTCATGTCCGGCCAGCCCATCGAGCCCGCGCCCGTCGTCGACCTGGTCGAAGACGCCGCCTCGCTCGAGATCGAGCTCGCCGTCTCGCTCCTCTACTCCGAGTGCCATTACTCCTGGCGCCAGCTCGCCCGCACCGTCGCCGCGCTCCCCGCCGCCCGCGTCGCCGAACTCTGCGCCCTCGGCGCAAAACACCGCGGCCGCCACGACGAGCTGCTCCGCGCCTTCTCCTCCGGCCACTCCCTCCGCTTCGACATCCTCATGGACATCGGCGGCTTCCGCGACATGCACCGCCATCGCCGCTGCATCCAGCTCCTGCAGCCCTACACCGATCTCCACGGCTACGACGAGCCCACCTGCCCGGGCCAGCCCACCCTCGCCCAGGCCGGCCTCGCCGATCTCTACACCAACGCCATGGACTCCGCCCTCGCCGCCTACCGCGCCCTGAGCGGCTCCACCACAAACCCGGGTGCCCCATCTTCGCGACCGCAGGGAGCTAAGGTCGGAGAGCAGACGTGGGACACAAACGATGCCGCCTACCTTCTCCCGCTCGGCACCCGCATCCGCGCCATGTTCAAGATGGACTTCGCCGAGGCCCTCTACATCGCCGAGCTGCGCTCCGGCGTCGCCGGCCACTTCAGCTATCGCCGCGTCGCGTGGGAGATGTACCTCGCCGTCGCCAAACGCCACCCCGCGCTCGCGCCCCTCTTCCGCATCGAAGACGTCAACCAACCCATCGATTTATTGAAGCGCTAGTTCTCCGTCGGCTCCCGATCCACGTGGTCGATGACAATCATGTCGAGCGGCACCTTTGCCCGCTCAAGTCGAAGCCCAAGCTGCTCTTTGACCGCGGTGAAGATGGAAGGCAACGATGAGTCGCCGTCACCTTCGTTCGCAAACTTCAGCGTGATTTTGTAGCTGCCTTTGATTCCGGTGTCGTCCTCCACAGGAAAGCCGAGCTTGTACACGAGTGCGGAGCACAGATGGGACAGCGTCGTATTGGCTGCGTCGAGACCTTGATCGTCGAGGTAGACGCGGGAGTTGCCTTCTCCCTCCCCGGGCGAAAGCTTCGGCGTCTGTTTGTCGGTGACCAGCCGGTAGCCGTCGACCATTCTCTTCTCGTGGTGAACTTCGAGATGCATGCGATCTTTCAGCATCAGCTGCATAGCCACCTTAAACTGCTCATCGTCGAGCGCCTTCTCTCCGCCGGCCTTTGCGATGACGTCGTATCGGGTGGACTGGTTCCAGTTCGGCAGCCCCGCAACCTGCATGTCGCTTACGCCATACGCAATGCCAATGAGGCCCCAAAGCGAGACGTTCTCCGCCCTGAATGTAGGGGTTCCCTTGGGCCCAAACTTTGTCCCAAAGCTGTTCGGAGGATCCAACTTGATCGAAACAACCTCGAACTGCACGGGCTGAGGAGCTGCAGGCGCCTGGGCCCAGCCCAGAATCGCGCCAACCGCGAACAAAGAAACGAACGCCGATGCTGCTTGGATTCCGAGGCGTCCAGACCTTGACAGGTTATGGAACATTGCGCTGCCTCTCACAGTTTCTCTGAGCCGCTAAACCAGTGCAATTATACGTGGGAGGGCACGGGCCTCCGCGAGGCTACCGCCGCCTTACTGTTCCACCATGACGCTGTGCCGCGCAAGCCACCAGCACGCCCCGCTGCCCGCCTGCGGAAAAATGGACCGGCTGCAATCCACCGTCGCCGTCCCCGCCCAGTCGTACTCCTCCTTGTTGCCCTTCAGCGGCGTCACGATCATTGTCCCCACGCTTAACGTCCCCATCCCGCCGCCCATCGCCACCCGCGCGCGCCACACCCCCCAGTCGCCCACATACAGCACGCTCAGCGCCCCGATCAGCCCGATCAACGTCCTGCCCACCATCCGCTTCATCGACCAATCCCCATCTGAGGAAGCCTAGCAGACCGCAAACAAGAAAGGCCCGGCCATCTTCCGGCCGAGCCTGCAACCGCGTCGCAACGAAACCCCAGCACCTTACGACGCCATCTTCATCAACTCCTGCTCCGCCCGCAGCCAATCCTGCTCGTCCTGGCCATGCTCGCGCCCGCGCTCTACCCAGTACTGCTGGGCGAGCAGCGCGATCTCCGCGTGCGTCGGCGTGGTCGCCTTCACCTGCTCCGCCACTGTCTGTTTCTTTGCCGTCGCCTTCCTGGTTGTGCCGGTGCCCGCCGCCGCTCTCGGCTTCGCCGGCGACTTCGCCTTTTTCGCCTTCCCCGTCGTCTCTGCCATCTCCGTCTCTCCTTCTGCGCACCTGAGTCTCACTGCGCTTGATTCCGTGATTTTAGGAATCAATCTCAGAATACGGGAAGTCTAGCGTGGAAATCTCCTCGCTCAGCCCTGAAGGAACCTCGCGCGGCAACTGAACTCGCCCGATTAACGCTCGCGCGCAGCCACTTGCCTCAATGTGCTGGCGCATCTCCACCCGGCGACTTCGTCTTCCCGATCGCCAGCACCAGTGGGATCATGCTCGCGCAGAACACCGCAAACACCGCGATGATGTCCATATACGCCAGCATCGCCGACTGCCGGTGCAGCTGCCCGTAGATGAACGCCTGCGCCGCATGCAGGTTCCCCGACGTCTTGCCACCGAACCCATACGCTGAGCCATTCCCTCCGCCCGCGAACAGCCCCTTCAGCCGGTTTACCTGGTTGCGGAAGGCCTCGTTGCCCAGCCCCAGGCTGTGCGTCATCTGCGCCTCGTGCGCCTGTTGCCGCCGCGTCAGCATGGTCGCCACAAACGCGGTCCCCGTCGACCCGCCAATGTTGCGCGCCAGATTCGTCAGCCCGGAGACATCGTTCGACTGCTCCCGCGCTATACCCACATAGCTAATCGTGTTGATGGGAATAAACAGGAACGCCAGCCCCGACGCCTGCAGCACCCGCACCCACATAATGTACGTAAAGCTCGACCCCAGTGAGAACGTGTGCATCACCGTCATCGAAACCGCCAGCGTAGCAAACCCGTAGCAGATCAGGTAGCGCGGGTCCATCTTCCCCACCAGAAATCCCACCAGCGGCATCATCAGCAGGATCATCAGTGCTCCCGGCGAGATCACCAGCCCCGCCAGCTCCGCCGTATAGCCCAGCAGCGTCTGCACCATCTGCGGGATCAGCACCGTCGTTCCGTACAGCGTAAAGCCCAGCACAAACATCAGCACAAATGGGATCGCGAACGTCCTGCGTTTGAACAGCGTCAGGTTCAGGATCGGCCGCTTCTTAATCCTGATCTCATGGATCTCCCACACGATCAGCGTCACCAGCGAGATCACGCACAGCGCGGTAAAGAACATGATCGTCCCTGAGCTGAACCAGTCGTCCTCCTGCCCCTTGTCCAGGATGAATTCGAGCGACCCAAACCCCGCGGCCAGCAGCCCGAAGCCGAAGTAGTCCAGCTTCAGTCCCTCCCTGCGTGACCTCTCCACCGCGCGTTTGATGTGCGGCGGATCCTCCACCATCCGGTTCGTCAGGTACAGGCTCAGCAGCGCCACCGGCACGTTGATAAAGAAGATCCAGCGCCAATTGAAGTTGTCGGTAATCCATCCGCCCAGTGTCGGCCCAATCGCCGGCGCGCACACCACGGCAAATCCATACAGCGCAAAGGCCTGCCCTCGCTGCTTGGGTGAGAACGTGTCCGCCAGGATCGCCTGCTCGCTTGGCGCCAGTCCCCCGCCGCCCGCGCCCTGCAGCACACGGAAGAAGATCAGTGCGCCCAGGCTCGGCGCCATCCCGCACAGCATGGAGCTGATGCCGAACAGCACCACGCAGATCATGTAGAACCGCTTGCGTCCCACAAAGCCGATCAGATACGCCGACGCCGGCAGGATGATCGCATTCGACACCAGATAGCTGGTCAGCACCCAGGTCGCTTCGTTCTCGCTCGCGCTCAGCGATCCGGCGATGTGCGGCAGCGCCACGTTGGCGATCGAGGTGTCCAGCACCTCCATAAACGTCGCCAGCGTCACCGTAATCGCAATCGCCCACTGGTTGGCGCGCGGCTTCCACGCGCTGTCCTCAGCACGCTGCCGCGCCTGCACTTCATCCATGGGGAGGGCTGCCGTTGCCATGCGTCAAAATTAGACTCCCCAGCGCCGCCGCGCGACTCGAAAATTGCGCCTGGAAAAATTCGGGGTCGCACACCCAAACCTCCGGCCGGCAGGTCTAAACTCCATTCGAGGTGCCACGCATGAAAGTCTTCGCCGCCGCATCCATCCTTCTCTGCGCCACTTTTGTATCCGCCCAAACCACCCTGCCCGCCAACATCGGCGACCCCAACACCGGCTACCCCTTCAAGTCTGCCGCGGCGTCCATCCTCAAGCCGCCCGCCGGCGCCCGCGTCGCCCTCATCGAGTTCGAGGACATGGAGTGAGATTGTTACGAAACTCTTTCCCGACGAATCTCAATGCTGGCATTGCTTTCGGGGTTGTCGACCTCTCGCAATATGACGCTGGGCGCGCCAATGGCAGTAAGCTTGTCTATAATGTCCACAATGCAGGGTCGTCAAAAAGCGAGTTGGCTACGAACAGTCGTTCTACTAACTGTGGCGATTACCTTGTTGTTGGCACTATTGATTCCGCATGGTGTGAACCATTCGGACAGTGCGTTTGCATTAGTCGTTTTGGTGCCGCTTTTTCTTTTTGGAATTATTCAGGAGAGGCCTTCTCGGCCATCGGACTGGCTTGATGGGCGGAATGTTCGCCCTGCCCCTTGCCGCAGCTCACTATTCCAACGCCCTCCTCCATCCTTGTCCGCCTAAATAGCCCCATTAGCGCCGGAAGAAGCGGTCTGCTGCTACTTCCTTGTGCTTGCCATGTGCCTTTAGACGACCTTGTGAGGGAACAAGTGGAAGCCAGAATAGACCTTATGCTCCCTGTGGGGCTGGACATTTTTTGCGCTTTTGTAGCCATCGCGTTCTTTTTTCTGCGATATAGATCGCGGCGACGAAAACGGAAGGGTAAGAGTAACTGGGGCTTCTATCCAAGCTCCGCATCCATGGGCAATGCTTTACAGCAACTCAGTGTCATGGCTCAACCGCAAGTTGAATATGTTCTTGAGGAGAAGGCGAAAGATGATGCTGAGGAGGACGATGACGGCGGCCCTGATGATCCGACCGCCCATCTACATCGTCAAGCGGCCAAGATTAGGAAAGGAGAGAAGCTAGATCGGCTCACAGCGAGGTACCGACGATAGCTCTGACGCATGTCCTATCGTTAGCGATACCACTTAATGCCTCGCCCCGGCCGCACCCTCCGCCACGACTACCCGCTCACCGAGATCCACATCTTGAGCTTCGACGCCGCCGTCACCGCGCGCTACCTGCAGGACCGCGTCTCACCCGCCACAGCCGAGCAGTTCCGCCTCGCCATCTTCCGCGCCCAGCCCGGCATCGCCAACAAGGACGACCTCGCCGCCTTCACCCGCCGCTGGTTCCACGCGCACAATATCGCGCAGCCCTTTGTGCTCGACTCCACCGGTGCCTGCCGCACTCAGGTCCTCGCAGATCGCGCACTCGGCGACCGCCTCGGCGACCGCGGCACTCCCTGCGTCTTCGTCGTCACCGCCCGGCGCTGGGTCATGATTACGGATATCAGCCAGCTCTACCGCGCCATCGACACTGCCTTCGCAGAAACTACCCCGCCCGCCGTGCCCGCGCCACAACCCCGCCAGCGCGCCAAAGCCGTCACCCACCCATAACCGAAGCGTCTATTCTTCCCCAAACCCCACCGGCTTCTCGTTCTCGTACCCCTCCAGCGCCTGCAGCAGTTGCGCGTTCACCTCGTCCGCGATCGCCTCCACTGTCCCCGGCAACTGCCCCAGGTCGATCCCTTCCAGATTGCGCTCAATCGCCTCGAACAGCGCCACCTGCAGCGCCCGCGCCTCCTCCACGAGCACGCGCGACTTCAGCCCCTGCCGCCGCCGCCGCGCCCCATGCTGCAGGCTTGCCATGGAGAACAGAGTCATCCGCCCCAGCGGCTGCGGATACCGCAGCCTGTACAGGATCTCCGTCAGCGCCTCCGGCAGGTGCGCCGTCTGCTGCTCCGCGGTCAGCCCGCTCCCGCTGAAGCTCCCCGCCTCGGCCATCTTCTTCATCCACGCGTCGGCAATCTCACCGCGCTCGCGCTCCAGCACGCTGGCAATCGACTCCACCGTCTGCACCCGCGGCATCGGCTCTTCCTGCGCCAGCCGCTTCAGGATCAGCCCCACCAGCGACGCCGGACGCACCGGCTTCATCAGGACCTCGTCCGCCTGGCGCAACATCGCCGCCGTGGCCTTGCCCATGTCCGGATTCGCGCTCAGCAGCAGTGTCACCGCCTTGGGGTTGACGTGGCGCATCGCCCCCACCAGGATCAGCCCGTCGCCCGCGCCCGGCATGTGCAGGTCGCTCAGCAGCACGTCGAAGTGCTGGCTCGTAATCAGCTTCAGGCCGTCCACCACGTTCGACGCGGTCGTCACCGCGAACTCGTGCGCCTCCAGCACGGCGCCCAGCACCAGCAGGATCTGCTCGTCATCGTCGACCAGCAGCAAACGTACCGGTGCCGAAAGTGGTGCCAAGGAGGAACCCCTTGTGCAAGTTGCGCACAGACCAGTTGCGTCCCCCAAACCGGCGGGAACAAGGAAGAAAAGACATACAGGGAGGCAGTTCGCGCGACGCTATTCCGAGACTACACCGCCCTACTCGTGTCTCCGCGGCTCAATGGTCATCGCCTCGCCGCTATCTCTGGTAACCCGCGTGCGCCCCACATGCTATCCTCAACTCCTTCCGCTCGGCGCTCGCAACCGCAGCGCCAACGCGCATCGTCATACCCAGGAGGACCCCCATGCATCCCGACCTCGCCCAGCTCGTCGACCTCCAGGCGCACGACTCCGAGATGAAGCGTCTGCGCGACCAGATCGCCGCGCTCGCGAAAGATCTCGCCGCCGCCGAATCCCGCACCAAGGAAGCCGCCGCCCGCCGCAAAGAGGTCCTCGAATCCATCGCAAAGGAAGAAGCCCTCCGCCGCAAGGAGGAGTCCGAGATCGCCGACCTCCGCGAGAAGCTCGCACGCACCACCAAGAAGCTCGACATGACCACCACCACCGCGCAGCTCACCGCGCTCGAGCACGAGGCTGCCTTCGCCCGCTCCGAGATCGCCCGCATCGAGGACGCCGAGCTCGAATCCATGGAGCGCAGCGAGACCCTCGACACGCAGCGCGCCACCGCAGAGGAAGTCCTCGCCGACGCATCCGCCGCGCTCGACCGCGAGCGCACCCGCACCGCCGACCTCACCGCCGCCGACCGCGCCGCCCTCCTCACCCTCGAAGCCGAGCGCACCCAGCTCCGCGCAGCCATCGCGCAATCCCCCACCGGCGATACTTCGCTCGCCAACTACGACCGCATCGCTGGCGGCAAAGGCACCGCCGTCGCCGAAGCCCTCAACCAGCAGTGCACCGCCTGCCGCATGATGCTCCGCCCACAGCGCTGGAACGACCTGCGCGACAACTCGCCCGACTCGCCCTCCTTCGACGCCATCTTCTCCTGCGAGAGCTGCGGCCGCATGCTCTTCTACTCCCCCGCCCGCGACGCCCCGCAGCGCAAATCTCCCCAATCCGCCTCCACATCCGGCTCCACCAACGCCAACCACTCCATCGCCGCCTCCATCGTCCGCTCGCTTTAACTCGCGCGGAACTTTTCTCTCGCGCCCTGCGTAGTCATATATATCGGAAGCAGTCAATGGGCCACGTCCTCTCGTTCGACCAACCATGCCATTCCCTATCGCCACGCTCTACGCCGAGGAATTGAAAGCCACCATGCGCGGCCGCTTCGCCTGGCTTGGCGCGGCCGCTGTGCTGCTCGTAATCGGCGGCCTCGCCACTCTCAGCACGCAGGGCGGATGGCTGCAGGGCTACGGCATCATCGCCTACGCACTCGTGCCCCTCGCCTTCATTCCCATCGCCGCAGGGATGATGGCCAGCCCGCGCGCCAGTCGCTTCGTCGAGTGCATCTTCACCGCGCCCGTCAACCGCCGCGACTGGCTGGCGGCGAAGTTCCTCGTCCTGCTCACCCTCGCAGCCGCGTACTACATCGCTCTGCTCCCGGCCATGCTGGTGTACACCGCGCACGTCGGCGTTCCTTTCCTGCTGCACAAATATCTGCTCTGGACACCCGGGATACTGCTGGCCGAAATCTCGATCGGTTCGCTGATCGGTGTCCTCTTCATCGGCCGCAGCGTGGCTGCGCCCATAGGAGCAGCCATGGGCGTGCTGCTTGCCTATGTGGTCTTTCTCCCCATGCAGGAGGTAATGGCCTCCCAGGGCAACGGTGCCACCCGCACCGCACACATCACCCTCGCCAGTCCCGCTGTACTGCTCAAGAACGCGCTTGGCTTCGCGCTGGGCGGCAGGACCATTCTCTCCGAGACGAGGATGACCTGGATCAGCCTCGCCGTCCTCGTCTTCGGCTCGCTGTTGCTCGCGGCCTGGGTATTTCTGCGCGCGCAGGCCGTGGAGACGTGGGAAGCCACCCGGCCGCAGCGCTGGGCCATCGCGCTCGCGATTCTTGCCATCGCACTCTTTCCCATGTTCTTCGCCGAGACGACCTACGACAGCCCCGCCCCGGCTTTGAACAACGCCCCTATACTTCACCTCGGCTCCCGGCATGGGGACAGCACAGCTCTCGTGTCGCGGGCAGCGCCCGCGCCGCGCCGCTGCTGCAGCCTCATCCTGAATTGGGACTCTTTCGTCTCGTCGCTCACCACCGGTCGGGGCAATCCGGGCGACCTGCTGCTCCTGTTGCCGGTCGATACCGCCAAGAGCGTGACTAACTTCCACGCAACCGTCACCGGCGAAGACGGCCTTGAAGTGACCGCGGACTCGGCCGCGCTCAACCAGCCCGCCCCATCCCTTGAAACCCGCGCCTACCCCAACGACTCCGGCCCGCAAATGCCCGACGGCAGCCGCATCGCCGCCGGCTGGATCGTCCGTATCCCCGTTACTCTCGATCCGCGCAAGCCATGGGACATCGGCGACAATCGCTATCCCCTCAACATCGCCGCTACCTACACAGTCTCCGGCGATCCTCAGCCGCACATGTTCGAAGAGCACGCCGGCGTCAATGCCCAGGTCCGCGGAGCCATGGGGCAGATGGCGTTTGCCGCAGGGCTTTTTCCGCTCTGCTGCCTCGGCGCGGCCTTCACACGCTGGAGGCGCACGCGATGAGTGCTGCCCCTGAGTTCCCCGTCAACGGTGTGTCGAGCACGGCCGTTGAAGCTGCCTCCGACTTTGCCGTCGAGATGGACTCGCTCACTCGCCGCTTCGGCGACTTCACCGCCGTCGATCGCATCACCCTCCGCATCCCCAAGGGCCATCTCTACGGCTTCCTCGGCCTCAACGGCGCCGGCAAAACCACCACCATCCGCATGCTCACCACGTTGTTGCCGCCCACCTCAGGAACAGCAAAGCTCTGGGGCCATAACGTTGCAGCCGATCCGCTCGCCGTGCGCCGCCTCATCGGCCTGGTCAGCGACGAGACCAGCGAGAGCCAGTCCGGCTGGACCGCGCGTGAGTATCTGCTCTACTTCGCGCGCATCCGCCATCTTCCCTCGCCGCGCGACCACGTCGAGAAGCTGCTCAACGACGTCGGACTCGACCCCGCCTTCCGCGGCAAGCTCATCGGCACCTACAGCACCGGCATGAAGCGCCGCGTTGAGATCGCCCGCGCGCTGATGGGCGGCCCCAAGGTCCTCTTCCTCGACGAGCCCACCCGCGGCCTCGATCTCCCCGCCAAGCGCGAGATGTGGAACCTCCTCCGCCGCCTCGCCGTCGACGAGAACGTCACCACCTTTCTCTCCAGCCACGACTCGCACGAGATTCGCAGCCTCTGCAACGAGATCAGCGTCATCTCGAAGGGCCGCCTCGTCTACACCGGCGCCACGCGCGATCTCGGCGATGACCTCGACAGCTTCGAGGAGAACCTCATCGCCCTCCTCACTCAACCCCACTAGCCGCGATCGCCGCAGTCGTCCGGCATAATTGAGGAGATGAAGAACCCCCACCCCGGCCAGCGCATCTGCGTCGATATGGACGAAGTCATCGCCGACGCCGTCGCCGAGCACCTCCTCCGCTACAACCGCGACCACGCCGCTGCCCTCACCAAGGCCGACCTCCTCGGCAAGCGCTTCTGGCAGGTCGTCCCCACGCCGCACCACGCCCTCCTCGACGACTACCTCCGCGCCGACGACTTCTTCGCCGTCCTCGACGTCATGCCCGACGCGCCCCGCGTCCTCGCCGTCCTCCAGCAGCGCTACGAAGTCTTCATCGCCTCCGCCGCCATGGAGGTCCCCACCTCCTTCAACGCCAAGTTTGACTGGCTCGCCCGCCACTTCCCCTTCATCCCGCCCACCCACATCGTCTTCTGCGGAGACAAGTCCATCCTCCGCGCCGACTATCTCATCGACGACAACCCCCACCAGCTCGCACGCTTCGTCGCCCTCGACCAGCCGGGTAGTTCGTCCGATCAGCCGCATAGCTCGTCATCTGAGTTGGATAGATCGTCCGCTGGGTTGAATAGGCGGTCGGCTGAGCCGGTTAGATCGTCAGAGAATCCGGGCAGCTCGTCAGCTGATCCTTCCCCAAGCACTCGCACCGGCATCCTCTATGACGCGCCCCACAACGCCCACGTCACCGGCTTCCCCCGCGTCCGCTCCTGGCTCGAAATCGAATCCCTCTTCCTCAGCCGTTAACCCCGCCGCCCCGTACTGCGTCCTCGCCGTCCTGTCCTCCCCTGCTCAATCCGGCGTCCCGCCGGATCAAATCCACCTTGCTGTCATCCCGGGCATACCGCCCGTCACATTCCTCGCTCGCTCTACGTCATGTCAGTAAGGAGGAATGACATGAAATTCGTGCTGATGATCTATCAGGGAACCACACCGCTGCCCGGCTCCGACCGCTGGAACTCGCTGTCAGAGTCGGAACAGAAGGCCATCTATGCCGACTACGCGGAGCTCAACAAAGCTGAGGGCTTCTCGTCGGGTCTTCCACTCGGACTGCCCTCGGCGGCGAGGACTGTCCAGGTGCACAACGGCAAGGCCGAGGTCAAGAATGGAACCTACCTCGCCGAGGGCGTCGGCGGGTTCGGCGTCTTCGAGGCCGAGAACATGGATGCCGCCATCGCCCTCGCTGCAAGAATCCCGGCCGCTCGCCTTGGCGGTGCAGTCGAAATACGGCCGGCCGAGAAATACTGGTAATCATGTCTAGGGTGGCCCATTCATCGCGCGCTCTTGCGCGATGAGTGGGGAACACCACTGCGCGAGAAACACACCCATGCCCGAACACGACAACCCCGATTGCAGCATCGTCATTCTGGACCGCGCAGCGCGTCCAGAATCTCCGTATTCACTCTGGAGCCCTAACGAATG
>Ga0182024_10008009_pt1 | contig 22528 bp, 19 predicted proteins | sample P32metaG_FD_120480 | JGI IMG/M metagenome (GOLD analysis project Ga0182024, IMG submission 120480) | Permafrost microbial communities from Stordalen Mire, Sweden - P3-2 metaG (Illumina Assembly) | ecosystem: Environmental > Terrestrial > Soil > Wetlands > Permafrost | place: Sweden: Stordalen... | reverse complement strand
CGCCTACCATCGTCCGTCAGGGAGGCCCCGGCGAATAGCCACCCTAGGGTCAGACTTCACTCACCCTGGACGCGAATCCGCGCGGCATCCGCCCTGGTTCGCCACGCTTCTGGATCGGGCTACAAGCATTACCCTCGCGGGCCGCGCAAGTCCGAGTCTCAGTGGGATCGCCCTGCGAACACCCTGAGGACCCATCCAAAGCCACGGGTGCCGCGCCCGCGATCATCACGTCGCGAATGCCGAACCCTCACAAAGAAGCCGTCCGGCTATCAACGCCTCGCGTCGCGCCGTGATCGGTCTGCCGCTCTAATCCGAGCTCCCGGCTGCGTTTGGCTGAAGACGCAACACTGTCAGTCACAAGGGCCGGCGCGTCCGCGTACGCGTCCCCCTCGGCGAACTGGTGATCGTTGGTCGCGCACGTCACCTTTCGGTGTATTGGGCATCTGCGGCGATTCGTTGGACGATTCTGGCGGCGGGTTCGGTGGTGAGCCTTCGCCAGCCGGTGCCGGCCCAGAGGTTGGGCACGCTGCCGTCGCCGGCGCGGGTCGCCGCGACACGGAGTGGGCGCGTGAGGTGATGTACCTCGGGGTATGCCTGCGGCGCCTGCCGGTCGTGCTCGATCGCGAAGCGGTTCGCCAGTCCGCGCGCGAAGCGTCCGCTGTAGGCGCGCGTGAGGAGCGTGCGGTCATATCGCACATCGACCAGTGCCTGGCGGTACAGGGGGGACGCTCCAGCCTCCGGTGTGCAGAGCAGCGCTGTGCCAATCTGGACAGCGATCGCGCCGGTGTTCAGAGCTGCGGCGGCGTCGCGCCCCGTCATGATTCCGCCGGTGGCAACCATCGGCACGTCGGTCGTCTCACGGATCTCCGCGAGGACCGAAAGTAGGCACCGGTGGTTGGCTGAACGGTCAAGAAAGCTGGCCTGGTGCCCGCCGGCTTCGGTACCCTGCACGACCAGCAGATCGGCTCCTGCGTCGACTGCGAGCCGCGCTTCCGGCACGGAGGTGACGGTGACCGCAACCTCGATATCTATCCGGTGCAAGCGCTCGACGGTCTCTGAGGCCGGGCAGCCGAAGGTGAAACTGACCAGCGGCACCCGTGCGCTCTCGACGACGTCCAGCTTTGCGTCATAGCCGTCGTCGTCCCAGCGTGGCTCGCCGAGAGCGACCGCGAGGCGCTCTGCCTCAGGCTGTAGGAGGGCAGCATAGGTGGCGATCTCAGTGGGATCGCCGGCGACCGATGGCATGCACAGGTTTACACCGAACGGTGCTGCAGTCATCGTGCGCGTCGTCGCGATGGCCTCGCGCAGGCTGTGGGCGGTGAGGTAGCCGGCGGCAACGGTGCCGTACCCGCCCGCGTTCGCAACAGCCGCCGTGAGAGCAGGCGTCGAAGGGCCGCCCGCCATCGGGGCTTGGACGATCGGCAACTCGCACCGGAGACCCACTCTTGCAAGTCTTGCCCATCCTGCAAGGCTCACGAGCCCAGGCCTCCAGGTAGACCACGCGAGCCGATGGTCTACGGGTGGCGCCCGGTTCTAGCCGCCACGCCGGGGGTGCCCCGGCGGCACCTCGACGAAGATCAGCGCCAGCCCATCCGGATCGTGCACCGTCATTTCCAGCAGGCCCCAGGGCTTGAGCTCCGGCTCATCCTCCACCGTCACTCCGCTGTGGACCAGGTGCTCGCGCGTCGCGTGAACGTCGCGGACCTGCAACACCAAGCTCACGGCTTCCGAGGGAGGGCTCCCACTGCCTCCGGAGAGCTCGAGCAGGCCGCCACCGCCGAGGAAGAAGACCACGCCACGCGACGAGCCCGCCCCCCACTCGCGGTAGATGGCCAGCCCCACCGTCTGCTCGTAGAAGCGCAGCGACCGACCCAGATCGGTCGGCCTCAGCAGCACTCGGCTCGTGAGGATCTCCACGACCGCCGGAGCATAGGACGCCCGCTCGTGGGATGCTCGACCGAGCGACGCAGGTTTGTCATCGTTGCGGCGTGAGGGAGACCGCAAGTACGCCATCGCGCAGGAGGGCTGCCGTCTCGCGTGCCGTGCGGGTTGTGAAGGTCCCGCTGAGGTCGGCTCCATTCCCGCCGGTGATCCCATCGGGGTAGACCTTGGAGTCGATCGAGGGGACAGTGATGAGCTGGGTGTCCAGCGCGACCGCGAAGTGTTGGTCGAGCGCCTGCGTTCCGGTGCTGGCGACTTCGCCGCGGTGCGCGATCTGTGCGGTCACGTTGTGAAACTGCGTGTTGCCTTTGGAGTTGAAGCTGAACGTCACGTCTGGGCTGCCGGACTGATCGGTGGACGGCTGGGGATTGGTGATCTCGTTACCGGTCAGCGCAACATTGTCCTTGAGCACGTAGAACCGCGCCGCGGGGCTATTGAACGCGATCTGGCTGGTGGCGCTGGGGTTGGCTGCCTGGAGCACGACGGTTCCTTGCGGAAGGGTCAGGCGATGACCGTCGGCCATCGTGACCGCTGACGGGAGATCTGCCTGGAGGTCAGAGACGCTCGCAGACGGACCAGCCAGCAGGCAATGTGCGCCCGGGATTGGCGCGGTCATGTCCTGTTTGGCGACGGTCGTGCACGCGGCGCTGCCCGGGGAGCCGAAGACGTAGTACTGCGGTCCGGTGCGCGAGAGCTGCTGGGAGCCCCCGGCCTCCACGGCCAGGATCGCCGACACCAGGTGCACGTCGACGCCGCGCTCGTCCATGGCCGCCACCTGGCGCTCGGGATCGAGCATCAGCTCGTTGATGGCGGCAAACCGCGATCCCAGGGGCGGGGTGCTGGGCCGGGCGCCGAAGCCCGAGGCGGCGCCCTCGGGACCGGCGATCGCCAGGGCGTGTTCGTCGAGCATGTGGGCGTGGACATCGATCACGGGCGGTCTCATGTCAGGCGGGTTCACCATCACGGTCACCCCATCGCGCTGACGCCGCCGTCGACCATCACGTTGGCGCCGTTGACGTAGGACGCTTCATCGGAGGCGAGGAACGCCGCCACGCGGGCGACGTCCTCGGGCTCCCCCGTCCGCCGGGAGGGAGTCATGCTGACCAGCCGCTCGAGCGGCTTCGCCGGGTCGTCGAAGTGCTGCTGGGTGGCCGGCGTGCGGATCATTCCCGGGCTCACCGCGACGACGCGGATCCCGTGGTCGGCCCCGGCCGCGCACAGATGCCTGGTGAACGACAAAACGCCCCCCTTGGCCGCCCCGTGCGCGCTCATGGGCGCCAGCACGGAGCCGCGCACGGCGGCCACCGACGCGACGTTGATGACCACGCCACCGCCGCCGGCGATGGGGTGGGGCCACGCCGCCCGCGTGCACAGGAAGGGCAGGTGCAGCTCGTTGTCGATCGTGAACGCCCAGTCCTCGAACGGCTGGTCACCGAATTCGCCGAGGCGCAGCCGGGAGGCGTTGTTGTAAAGGACATCGATACGTCCGTGCTCGGCGATCGCCGCGGCGATCCACGCTTCGGCGCCCTCGGGGGTGGAGAGATCCACCGGCGTGAGCGAGGACATCGATCCTCCCGCCGCGCGCACCATCGCCTCGGTCTCGGCCTGCGGCTCGGGGTTGACGTCGCACCCGAACACGAGCGCGCCCTCGGCCGCGAACACGAGCGCCGCCGCGCGTCCCATTCCCCCGGCGGTGCCGCTGATCAGCGCCACCTTTCCGTCCAAGCGTCCCATCGGCTGCTCCTGCCTTGGCTACTCGAGTCCCGGCGCTAACGCAGGACGAGCCCCGCGTCGACGCTGATCGTCTGACCGGTGATGACCGCCGCCTGCTCGGAGACGAGAAAGGCCAGCAGCCCCCCGTAGTCGTCGGGCCTCAGCGTCCGCTTGACCGCCTGCCCGTTGCGCACGGCGGCGAACAGCTCCTCGCTCTGGTCGGCCGCCGCCGTCCCGGTCCGGGTCAGCCCCGGAGCGATGGCGTTGACGGTTATCCCGGCCGGCCCGAGCTCGACCGCGAGCGCTCGGGTCAGGCCGATGATCGCGCCCATGCTCGTGATGTAGGCGACCAGCCGGGGCCCGGGCGGACGGTTGAAGGTGTCAGAGGCGATGTTGACGATCCGCCCCCAGCCTGCGTGCACCATTCCGTTGGCGAGTCGCCGGCAGAGCAGGAAGGCCGCCTCGACGTTGACCGCGAGCACTCGGCGCAGCGCCGCGGAGGAGGTTTGGGCAAGCGTTCCGCGGCCCAGGCCAGCGATCACCAGCGGCTGGCGGGCGTCCGCCAGGAGCTCGGCGGCGCGGGCCACCAGCTCGGGATCAGCCGGCGCGCGCCCCAGCGCCACGGCGGCGCCGACCGCTTGCAGGGAGTCCGCCGAGCAGGCGGCGGGCGCGCCCAGCACGTCGTAGCCGACCTCCAGGTGAACCGGTCCCGGCGCGTTCGTACAGGCTTCCCGAGTGGCCCGCCATCAGCTCGGCGATCCGCTCGGGATGGGCGACCACCCCATGCCATTTCGTCACCGAGGAGAACAGGGTGGGGGCGTCGAGCTCCATCAGAATGCCGTGGGCCGGAGCGCTGAGGCGGGCCGGGGTCCCGGTGGTGATCGCCAGCACCGGAAGGTGGTTGGTGTTTGCGGTGTCGAGACCACTGGCGACGTTGAGGGCCCCGGGACCCATCTCGGCCACGCAGGCGGCGAGACGCCCGGTGCGATGCGCAACCGCGGTGGCCATGAACGCCGCTGCCGCTTCGTGGCGGGTGCCGATCCAGCGCAGGCGTGGTTCGCGCCCGATCGCGGCCAACAGGGGGGCGAACTTCCCGCCCGCGATCCCGAACACCTCGCGCACCCCCGACGCCACCAGCCCGGCCACCAGGGCGTCGGCGGCGCTCAGCAGCTCAGGTGGCGCCGCTTGCGGAGCCACCTCCCGCGGAGCCGCGGGGTGGCTCATCCGGCCGCCGACGGAGCGCCGTCGGTGGCCTCGGGCAGCTCGTCGATGGTGGCCTCCCCCAGACCGACCGCGAGCATCTGCTGCTCACCCCCGGAGAGCACGCCCGCCTTGCGCCCGAGGCACTTCTCGAGCTCGGGGAGCAGCTCGAGCAGCTCGCCCTCGGGCAGCGAGCGGCCGGCGCTGGCCAGGCGAAGGTTCTCGCGCGCGGTGAGGCCGGAGAAGAGAGCGCGATCCTCGGGCACCAGGGCCAGTCCCAGGCGGGCGAGCCGGAACGCCGGGCGACCGGCGATCTCCTCGGATTCCAGGCGGATGGATCCCGAGATCGGAGGCAGCAGGCCCGCGATCGTCGAGAGCGTCGTCGTCTTGCCGGCGCCGTTGGGTCCGAGCAGGGCGACGACCTCCCCGGCGGCCACGGTCAGCGACAGACGGCGGACCGCTGGGATTCCGAGGTAGCCGGCGTGGAGATCGTCGACGGTGAGCAGCGGCGCGGCGCCGTTTGCCGGCTGCTCGGCGGGCTTTGGGGTGGTGTCAGTGGTGGGCATCGCCTTCGGAGTGGCTTCCGAGATAGGCCTCGATGACGGCGGGATTGGCACGGATTTCAGCCGGGGTGCCCTGGGCGATCAGGTTGCCGAAGTCGAGCACCATGACGTGGTCGCAGATGCTGAGCACCAGCCCCATGTCGTGGTCGATGAGGAGCACGCTGACGCCATGCTCAGGGAGCCTGCGGAGCCGTTCGCCGAGCCCGAGTGTCTCCTCGGTGTCCAGGCCGGCCGCGGGTTCGTCGAGCAAGATCAGCTCTGGGCGGCGCGCCAGCGCGCGGCCCACGCCCACGAGCTTGCGCTGGCCGTGGGAGAGCTCGGTCGGATAGCGGTCGGCGACATCGCCGAGCTCGGTCACCGAGAGCGCCCAGTCGACCGCCTCGCCGCGGTCGGAGCGGTCCGGCGTGAACACCGCACCCAGCGCCGCGAGCATGCTCGGCGGCTCGGAGGCCACGGTCAGGTTCTCCTCGACGGTCAGCTCGTTGAACAGCTCGACCGACTGGAAGGTGCGAACCAGCCCGCGCCGCGCCAGGCGGTGCGGGCGCGCGCCGGTGACCGGCTCACCGGCGAAGCGGACCACTCCGCGGGTGGCCTTCACGTAACCGGTGAGGGCGTCGATCATCGTCGTCTTGCCGGCGCCGTTGGGCCCGATGTCTGGAGCCACGACAATTCGGCCGAGCTCGAACGCGGCTGGATCAAGCGGGCCGACACGCCGGCGAGGTTGGCCGACGCGATCGGGATCGATCCCGACGCGCTGACCGTGACCCTGGAGCAGTACGCGACGGCGGTCGCCGATGGCGTCGACCCGAGCTTTGGTCGTTCGGCGATGACGATGGCGCCCCTGCAGCCACCCCTGAACGCGATCGAGATCTGGCCCGGCGTGGCGACGGCCTCGGGAGGGCCGCGCCGCGATGCCCGGGCCTCCGTGCTCCGGCCCGGCGGCAAACCGATTCCGGGCCTGTACGCCGCCGGGGCGGCGGGCTCGGTGTGGGGGCACCTGACCGAGCACGGCGGAGGGTTGACCGACGCGATCGTGTTCGGCCGGATCGCGGGGGGCGAGGCCGCCGTGTCGGCTAGACGGGCCTCTCCGGCGGCGAGCACCGGCTAGGCCCGCTTCGCCGCGCGGCTCAGAACCGGGTACGAACCCGTGCAGTTTGATGTGCCCCGCCTAAGAGCGGTTCGGCCAGGGTATGGTCGGACATCGCCCTGGTTTGCGGTCGCTCGCGGTCGGCCATGACGGCATGGTCCGGACTGAGTCAAGGCCTCTTACGTGTACCCCCGCACGACGTCGTTGCGTGCGGCAGAACCTCATCGAGCTCTCCCCGTGAGATGAGGCAGGAGCGCCTTCAATGGTCATTTCAACCCAATCGCCGCTCTTTGGACCCGCTCTTGGACCCCAGCGCGCCGGCGGGCGCCGCGCGCCTCGCGGGTGATCGTGGTCCGCGCCGAGACGATCGCCCTCGGCTCCGAGGCACCGCACCAGACCGCGCTTTCGGACCCCGGATCGGCCGCGTGGGTGGGCGCCGCACTGGAGGCAGCGCTGCACGCCCGGGCTCCCGCCGCCTATACCTCCACGCCCCTGCTGTGCCAGCTCGCGGGTCGAGTCGGTCGCGAGCTCGGTATCGATGCTCAATCCCGGGAGCTCCTTGATGTCGCCATGCGCGTCCGCGACATCGGGATGATCGCGCTGCCCGACAGCGTGCTTCTGGCGACCACCCCGCTGTCTCCGGCCGACTGGGAGCTGGTGAACCGTCACCCCGTCATCGGGCAGGAGCTGCTCGAGGCCCTGTCGGTGGTGGCTGCCGCCGGCGAGATCGTGCGGTCACATCACGAGCGCTGGGACGGCGACGGGTACCCGGACGGACTTCACGGCGATGAGATCCCGCTCCTGAGCCGGGTGATCGCGGCCTGCGACACGTTCGTGGCCATCGCCCGCGATCGTCCGCATCGGCGCGGGATGGGTGCCGAGGCAGCGCTGGAGCTGATCTTGCAGGAGCGGGGTGCGCAGTTCGATCCGGTCACCGTGGATGCGCTGGCCGCCTCGCTGCCCGGACACGGCGGACCCGCGCCCGCAGGCAACGGCGCGCCCCCCGCGGCTACGAGCCGACCCCCGGCCAACCGAGCCCGGCCCTACACCACACAGGCGCCCGGCAAGGGGCTCGACCTGACCACCACGATTGCCGAGTTCGACGACGTGCCGGCCCTCGCGCCGGCCTACGAGCGAGCGCTCGCGGCGAGCGGGTCGGGCACCGCGACCGTAGGTGAGCTGATCGCCGCCGTCGAAGGCGATATCGGGCTGACCATCGCGGTCCTGCGTCACGCCCAATCGCTCGCCGGTCGCCACCCGATCGACAACGTGGCCGACGCCGTGATCGCCCTCGGATCGGCCGACACGCTGGCGGCCATCAAGCCACTTCCGCGCGCCGAGTTTCCGTGGCGAACCTCGCAGCTCGAGGTGCTCATGCACCGCTCGCTCGTGCACGCGCAGGCGGTGGCCCGGGCCACCGACCGGATCGCACGGGATCTCGATCTCGTCAACCGCGACAGTGTCCTGGTCGCGGCGCTCCTGCACGACATCGGCAAGCTGGTGCTCGGCCGCGCGGTCCCGGGCTACACCGGCGACTCCGACCGGACGACCACCCCCGAGGCGCGCGTGCGACTCGAGCGGCGAGCTGGGGCCGTGGACCACGCGGCCCTTGGCGGCCTCCTCCTGCGGCGCTGGGGACTGCCCGAACGCCTCGCGGAAGCGGTCGCGGCCCATCACAGCGCGGAAGCCCAGAACGACGTCGCCACCTACGTGAGGCTCGCCGACATGGTCGCCCATCACGCTCAAGGCGACGCCGTCGACCGCGCGAAGATGCTCGACCTGACCCAGCTGTGCGGGCTGTCGCCCCATGCGCTCAGGGAGATCCTGTTCGATCTCCCCCACTCGGGCGGAAGCGATCGCCGGCGAGCCGGGCCGTCGCCGCTCTCCACGCGCGAGACCTCGGTGCTCCGCAGGCTCGGTGAGGGAAAGGTCTACAAGGTGATCGCGGTGGAGCTCGGACTGGCCACGAGCACCGTGAGAAGCCACCTGCAACACGTGTACACCAAGCTGGCTGTCGATGACCGCGCTCAGGCGGTACTCCTGGCCACCGAAATGGGTTGGATCTAAGGAGTCGATATGCCCACCGAAACACCCGAGCCCAACAACTCTCGCCACAAGGCCGCGGCGACGGTGCAGCGCCACAAGAAGGAGCGCCGTGCCGAGAGCCTGCGCCAGATCCGCGCGCAGACCGCCGACGGCTCGCTCGTGGTTACCCAGATGACCGACGCGCAGCGCGAGGAATCCCGCGCCGCTCGCCAAGCGCCGGAACGTGGCCAGTCCCGCCGGCCGGCCGATACGCTGCCCGACCTCGTCGACTGATCTCCGACCGCCGGCCCCGTGGGCCGGTGGACCCAGCCTCAGGCTGGCTCGGGTTGGGGCACTCGCTCGGGCTCGGCCTCGACCGGATGCATCGGGACGCCGGCCGCGGCGTAGGCGTCGACGGCGTCCAGCGTCTCTGCCTTCAGGAGCGCATCGCTGAGCGAGTCGAGCTGGTGGCGATGCTCGGTGAGCAGCCGGGTGACCTTGACGTGGGCTTCGTCGATCAGGCGCTGGACCTCCTGGTCGACCAGCCACTGGGTCTGCGGAGAGGTCTCGCTGGCCCCGGGCAGGAACGGTCCGGCGCCGTCCGAGGGCAGCAGGGTGACCGGTCCGAGCTTGTCGCTCATTCCCCACCGGCCGACCATCTGGCGCGCGATCTGAGTCAGCTGCTGGATGTCGGATTCGGCGCCCGTGGTGATGTCCTGGTAGACGACCTCCTCGGCCACCCGGCCGCCCAGCGCCACCTTGATCTTGGCCTCGAGATCCTCTCGCGAGTAGGAGACGCGATCGGAGTCAGGCGTGGACAGGGTGACCCCCAGCGCCTGGCCGCGCGGGATGATCGACACCTTTCGGACCGGGTCGGCATCGGGGGTGAGCATCCCGACCAGGGCGTGGCCGGACTCGTGATGAGCGGTGCGCTTGCGGTCCGCGAGGCTCAGGATTATTCCCCGGGGCGAGCCCAGCATGATCTTCTCCAGCGAGTCGGTGAAGTCGGCCAGGGCGACCTTGTCGTGCCCGCGGCGGGCCGCCAGCAGCGCCGCCTCGTTGGCGAGGTTGGCCAGGTCGGCACCGACCATTCCGGGCGTCGTCCGAGCCAGCACGTCCAGGTCGACGTCGTCGGCCAGCGGCATGTTCCGGGTGTGCACCTCGAGGATCTTGCGACGCCCGTCGCGATCGGGCGCGTGCACGGCGACCCGGCGGTCGAACCGTCCCGGGCGCAGCAGCGCCGGGTCGAGGATTTCGGGCCGGTTGGTGGCGCCGAGCACGATCACGGCCTCGTTTGAGTCAAAGCCGTCCATCTCGGTCAGGATCTGATCGAGCGTCTGCTCGCGCTCGTCGTTGGCTCCGGTGATCCCGGCCGTACCCTGGCGCGAGCGACCGATCGCGTCCAGCTCGTCGATGAAGATGATCGAGGGCGCGGCCTCCTTGGCCTTGGTGAACAGGTCGCGCACCCGCGCGGCGCCGACGCCGACGATCGCCTCGATGAACTCCGAGGCGGCGATCGAGAAGTAGGCGGCCTGCGCCTCTCCGGCCACGGCGCGGGCCAGGAGCGTCTTGCCGGTACCCGGCGGACCGAACAGCAGCACGCCGTGGGGCATCCGGCCGCCCAGGCGCTCGAAGCGCTCCGGGGTGCGCAGGAAGTCGACGATCTCGGTCAGCTCCGCCTTGGCCTCGTCGATCCCGGCCACGTCGTCGAAGGTGACCCGGATCTTCTCGGGGTCCACCCGGCGCGCCTGTGATCGCCCGAAGTTCCCAAGCCCCCCGAGCCCTCCGGCTCCCGCCTGGGCTCTGCGCGCCAGAAGCACGAACAGCCCCACCAGCAGCAGGGTGGGGCCGAACCCGAGCAGGATCTCGGCGAGCACCGAGGTGCTGCTGGAGGTCGACTTGGCGTTGACCTGAACGCTCTCGCTGCGCAGCAGCTGGGTCAGCTGCGAGTTGTTCCAGAAGGTCGGCACCTCGGTCGAGAAAAACGGAGTCGGCGTGGCCTTGGTGTCGGTGGACGGATACCGCACGCTCGCTTTGAACGTGCCCTGGATCGTGTCCCCCTTGGAGGAGATCGACTTCACGTTGCCGTCCTGGAGCTCCTGCAGGAAGTAGGGGCTGAACGGCACCTTGACCCGAGGGCGGGTCGAGGAGGGATGGATGAGGAGCACCGACAGCCAGTTCAGCGCCAGCAGGACGACCACAAAGACCCAGAAGCCGCGCCAGCGGTGCGGGGGGCTGGGTTTGTGCTCATCGGGGGTCCCGCGGCCATCGGGCGCCGGCGCCACCCGCCACCCCTGCCTGTCACGCGGCATCGGCGTCCGGGGAGCCGGCTTCTGCCCAGGCGGCGGCCCGCTGGTGACGTCGGGATCTTCGGCCACGGCTAGATTGTCGCGGGTCGCGGCCTCCAGCGACAAGGGGCCGGGCAGATTCCTCGTCCGGCCGGCCGGCCTGGCCCCACCCTGAGGCAGCTGATCCGCCGAGCCGACGGGACATCTGACGGTAGGCTGAACTGCATGACCATGAGCGCCCCCAACGGCCCTCACGCGCACTGGGCCGAGCAGCTGGCCGAGGAGATCCAGCAGCGCTGGTCGGACTCGTCGCCGGACACGCCGATCATCTGCGCTTCGGGGATCTCTCCGTCGGGTCCGATTCACATGGGGAACCTGCGTGAGGTGTTCACGACGCATCTGGTCGTAGATGTGCTCAAGCGCTGGGGACTGCCCGCTGTCCACCTTCACTCCTGGGACGACTACGACCGGCTGCGCAAGCTTCCGGCGGGCGTGCCCGCGCAATTCGAGCGTTACGTCGGGATGCCCCTGGCGTCGGTGCCCGATCCGGCCGGCGCCAGGCCTTCCTACGCCGAGCACTTCATCGACGAGTTCACCTCGGGCCTGGACCAGCTCGGCATCGAGATCACGCCCGTCCGCCAGTCCGAGCGCTACCCGCCGGGTACCTACAACGCCGCGATCCGCCGTGCCATGGACGTTCGCGAGCTGATCTTCGACACCCTGGCGCAGCAGCAGACGGCCGGCCGCGAGAGCGGCAGCATCGACGAGCGCCGGCGCGCCTACTACCCATTCAAGCCCTATTGCGAATCGTGCGGCTATGACGCGACCGAGGTCCTGGGCTACGCGGACGGCTCGGTCAGATACCACTGTCATCACTGCGGCTATGAAGGCGAGATGAGCCTCGCCGACGGGGCACGGATCAGCGGCAAACTGGTCTGGAAGGTCGACTGGCCGATGCGCTGGAAGCACGAGGGCGTCATCTTCGAGCCCGCCGGCGAGGACCACCATGCCCCCACCGGGAGCTTCACGGTGGGGCGAACCCTGGTCCGCGAGGTGTTCGACGGCGAAGCGCCGCTGTCCACGGTCTACTCGTTCGTCACCCTCTCGGGAGTGCCCGGCAAGATGTCGGGATCGGTGGGCACCGGGGTCACCCCGAAGGCCGCGCTCGAGGTCCTGGAGCCGGTCATCATCCGCTGGCCGTACGTCCAGCGCCAGCCGTCGCAATCCTTCGGAATCGATCTCTCGCCGCGGGGCATCCAGCGCCTCTATGACCACTGGGATCAGTTCGCGGCCTCGGCGGCCGAGCCCGACGCGCGCCCCGAGCAGACGGTCACCTACCGCCTGAGCACCCAGACGGGCGCCGGTGAGCTCCGGCGCACGGCGCGGCCGGTGGCCTTCCGGCTGCTGGCCTCGGTCGCCGACCTCACCAACGCCAATCGGGAGCAGATGGCGCGCATCGTGGCCACCCACCTCGACGAGCCCGTGCCCCCGCCCGAGGTGCTGCTCGAGGAGCTCGAGCCGCGGCTGAGCTGCGCGATCCACTACGCGACCGAGATCGTCCCCGCCGATCAGCGGACCGTGGTCCGCACCAGCTTCGACGAGCAGGCCTGGTCAGAGCTCGACGAACAGAGCCGCGCCGGGATCGAGCTGCTGGCCCGGGAGATGGCCGAGGAGTGGTCACTGGACGGCCTCACCAAGCTGGTCTACGGCGTACCCAAGGTGCTGCTCGGCCTCCCCCCGGACGCTCAACCCACGCCCGAGCTCAAGCGCGCCCAGCGCGAGTTTTTCAAGGCCATCTACCGGTTGCTCTGCGGCGCCGAGACGGGACCCCGCCTGCCGACCCTGATGCTCTCGATCGGACCCGAGCAGACCGCCCGGTTGCTGGGAAGCCGGGTGGGGGCTTCTCGGGACCAACGCCTGGGCGTCGGCTCGCAGCCCGACTGAAAAAAGACTCGCCCGGCCGCCCTGGCGAGAGGAGAGGAGGGTCGCCAGGGCGGCCGAGCATCGACGGGCCGGACAACGCCCGAAGGGAAAGCGCGCCCCCAAACCGGCGGCCGCCCGAAGGTAACAGCTCCCTCCCCATTTCTCAACTAAATCGATCGAATTTATTCGCTATTAAGTGCGCCGGCAATTCGAACCTCGGCGGTGGCCGCAAATTCAACTGATCTGGTGGAGTAAAGTCTTCGCGGCGATGCGGGACCTCTTCACCTTTCCCAACCCGGTCAACGAGAAGGCCGCACGGACGGTGGCCGGCGTAGTGCTGGTCACGGCCCTGCTCACGCTCGCCACTTCGTGGTACTGGCTGCTCATCCCGCTCGCCTACGGGTTCTGGGCGAGAGCGCTGACCGGCCCCAAGCTCAGCCCCCTGGGCTGGACCGCACAGAACGTGATCGCCCCGCGGCTCGGCCCTCGCAAGCCCGTGGCCGGTCCCCCGAAGCGCTTCGCCCAGGCGATGGGAGCCGCGATCTCGACCCTGGCACTGGTCCTGGCGCTGCTCGTCGGCGCCCACACCGCCGCCGACGTGGTCCTGATCGCTCTGGCCCTCGCCGCCGGGCTCGAATCGATCTTCGCCTACTGCCTGGGCTGCAGGATCTTCGGCCTGTTGATGCGCGCAGGGCTGGTCCCCGAAGCCGTGTGCGCTGAGTGCGCGGACATCAGCACGCGTTTGCGGGGTCCCGTTTCGGGAAGCTGAGCTTTGTTCAGTAATCCGGTTGAAATCATCTGCAAGCCATGATGTCCACGCATCTCGCCGCCATCGATGAGCTGCGCGTGCTGGAGGCCGAAGCGGTCCACATCATTCGTGAGGTCGCCGCCGAGCTCGAGCGTCCCGTGCTGCTGTTCAGCGGGGGCAAGGACTCGATCGTGCTCCTGCGCCTGGCTGAGAAGGCCTTCGCCCCGGTCGCCCTGCCGTTCCCGGTGCTCCACGTCGACACCGGCCACAACTTCTCCGAGGTGATCGAGTTCCGCGACCGCCGCATCGCCGACGCCGGCCACGAGCTGATCGTGGCCTCGGTGCAGGAGTCGATCGACACGGGCCGGGTGCGCGAGGACGACCCGACGGCGTCACGCAACCAGCTCCAGACTCGCACCCTCCTCGATGCGCTCGAGGAGGGCAGGTTCGACGCCGCCTTCGGCGGCGGCCGCCGCGACGAGGAGCGTGCCCGAGCCAAGGAGCGGGTGTTCTCCTTCCGGGACGAGTTCGGTCAGTGGGAGCCCCGCGCGCAGCGGGCCGAGCCCTGGAACCTCTACAACGGCCGGATCCGGCGCGGAGAGCAGATCCGTGTGTTTCCGCTGAGCAACTTCACCGAGCTCGACGTCTGGAACTACATCGCCCTGGAGGACCTCGAGCTGCCCTCGATCTACTTCGCGCACGAGCGCGAGGTGGTGGAGCGCGACGGCATGCTGCTGGCGGTGTCGAACCTCGTGCAGCCCCGTGACGGCGAGACCGCCAAGACGGTGCGCGTCCGCTACCGGACCGTGGGCGATCTGACGGTGACCGGCGCGGTCGAGTCCACGGCCGCCGACACCGCCGCCGTGATCGAGGAGGTGAAGGTCTCCGAGATCTCCGAGCGAGGCCAGACCCGCGCCGATGACCGCACCTCCGAAGCCTCCATGGAAGACCGCAAGCGCGAGGGCTACTTCTGATGGCCGACATCGCCTCCGAGTCCCGCGAGCTGCTGCGCCTGGCCACCGCCGGGTCGGTCGACGACGGCAAGTCCACCCTGATCGGGCGGCTCCTGCTCGACACCAAGTTGCTCATGTCAGATCAGCTCGAGGCCGTCTCCCGGCGTGGCGGCACCCCCGACCTGGCCGCGCTCACCGACGGGCTGCGCGCCGAGCGTGAACAGGGGATCACGATCGACGTCGCCTATCGCTACTTCGCCACGCCCCGGCGCACCTTCATCCTCGCCGACACCCCGGGGCACGAGCGCTACACGCGCAACATGTTCACCGGCGCCTCGACCGCCGCCCTGGCGATCGTGCTCATCGACGCCCGCGCCGGAGTCGTCGTGCAGACCCGCCGGCACGCCCAGATCACGGCGCTCCTGCGCATCCCCCACGTGGTCGTGGCCGTCAACAAGATGGATCTCGTCGACTTCTCTCAGGAGCGCTTCGATGAGGTGTCCGCGCAGGCCCGCGAGCTCGGGAAGACCCTGAGCCTGCCCGACCCGCACATCGTGCCGATCAGCGCCCTGGACGGCGACAACGTCGTCAACCGCTCGGACCGGGCCCCCTGGTATGACGGACCGCCGCTCCTGGAGATCCTCGAGACCGTCGACGTGTCGGCCGTCCGCGACCTCGATCAGAACCATCTTCGGCTCCCGGTCCAGTGGGTGGCTCGTCCCCACGACGGCGGCCGGCGCGTCTATATGGGCCAGATGGCGTCCGGAACGCTGAGCGCCGGCGACGAGGTCCTGGTCGCGCCCGCGGGCACCACGACCACGGTCGCCTCGGTCGACACGCTGGACCCGGACACCGCCAGGGCCGTCCCTCCGATGTCGGTTGGCATCATGCTCGCCGATGACATCGACGTCGGGCGCGGCGATGTGCTCGTCGCTTCCGAGAACCGGCCCCCGGCTGCCCGGGAGCTCGACGCCACGATCTGCTGGATGAGCGAGCAGCCCCTCGCCCCCGGCCGCCGATACGCCCTCAAGCACACCAATCGCACGGTCCGCGCCACCGTGCAGGCGATCAAGGATCGCTGGGACCCCGAGACGCTCGAGATCTATGCCGATCCCAGCTCCCTGGGGCTCAACGACATCGGCCGCGTCAGCCTCAGGACCAGCTCCCCGGTGCTCGCCGACCCGTTCCGGCGCAACGGCGTCACCGGCGCCTTCATCCTCATCGACGAGCATTCCAACGACACCGTCGGCGCCGGGATCGTGCGTGAGGCCCGCGAGGTCAAGCCGGCCATAGAGGGCCGGCGCGACGTCACCTGGCACCCGTCGGCGATGGACCGCGAGAACCGCTGGCGTGCTCTCCAGCAGGCCGGGGCGACGGTGTGGCTGACCGGGCTTCCGGCCTCCGGAAAATCGACGATCGCGGTCGCCCTCGAGCGCCAGCTCGTGGACCGCGGCCACGTCGCCTACCTGATCGACGGCGACAACATCCGCCATGGCCTCTCCGACGACCTCGGCTTCGCTCCCGGCGATCGCGCCGAGCATGTGCGACGGGTCGGGCAGGTGGCGCGACTGTTCGCCGATGCCGGCGCGGTCGCGGTCGTGTCGCTGGTCTCCCCCCTGCGCTCAGACCGGGAGGTTCCGCGCCAGCTTCACGACGCGGCGGAGCTTGCGTTCATCGAGGTGCACGTGGACACCAGCGTCGACGAGTGCGCGCGCCGGGACCCCAAGGGGCTCTACGCACGAGCGCGGGCCGGCGAGATCAAGGGCTTCACCGGGGTCGACGCGCCCTACGAGGCGCCCGAGAGCCCCGAGATCCACATTCCCACCGCCGACGTGGATGTCGGCACGGCGGTCAGTCAGATCCTCGAAGCCCTCGAGCGCTCGTGGGCGCAAACGCTGGTGACCTCCAACTAGGCCGATCCGCCCTCGCGGGCGCAACCGCCGGTCAATACCAGTGCCGTCGCCCGCCCACGACCCGGCCCATCGATCCAAGCGCGACCAGGATCAACCCGACGACCAGCAGGATGATTCCAATCGTGTAGAGGATGGGGATGCTTGCGACCAAGCCGATTATCAGCAGGATGATGCCCAGAACGATCAATTGCTCTCCTGACCTCGTTGGACGGTGATGCTCGCTCGGATCGCCACAGTAGGCGGGGCGTGGGCAGCCGTCGACGGTGTATGTACGAACTGATACGTACGTACCCGGACACTGCGCGTACATACCAAACTGTTGACCCGGCTGGACCGATGTCGTCTCCGCGGTCTTCGCTCTGACCATCCCTCGCCCGGCGGGCGCTCGTTGGTTTGGGCACGGCGCCGGGATGGAATATGGTGGGGCTTCAACGGAGGATGAGGAGAGAAAGATGCGTACTGGCGCGTGGCGGGCAGCAGGCTGCCTGGCCCTGGGATTGTTGATGAGCTGCGTGCTCGGCGTGGCCGGCGCCGGCGCCGCCGGATCCTTCGTGCTGACCGCGCGGAGCACCGGCAAGAGCTATTCGCCGACCTTCACCGGCAACGGACTGCTCGGGGTGCGGGTCCCGCCCTCGGGTCAGGGCTATGCCGGCGGCACGGTCCCCGCGCAGTCAGAGATGGCCGGGTTCTACGCCAAGCCCTCCCAGGGCAAGCAGTCCGAGCTCGTGCAGCAGCGCGCCAACATCCCGACCTGGTCGACGCTCACCTTCTCCGACGGCGGCACGCCGTTCTCGACCAAGACCGGCAAGCTCACCGGCTGGAAGCAGTCGATCGACCTGCACACCGGCATCGTCTCCACGAGCGCCGACTGGAAAGCGCCGGATGGCCACGTCACCGACCTCAGCTACCAGGTGTTCACCGACCGCGCGCGTGAGCACGTCGGCGTGGTGACGCTGACGCTGGTGCCGCAGTGGTCCGGAACCGCGACCGTCGACGATCTGATCGACGGCACCGCCGACACGACGACCTCCTCCACGACGCCGCCCGTGCTCACCGGCCAGGTGGCCAAGGGCTGGAACCTGCTCGGGCGCCAGGATTGGGTGACCATCCAGACCCTGGGAACCGGGATCGACGCCACCGTCGCCGATCAGCTGAGCACGAGCGCCAACATCACCGGGCCCAGCACCGAGACCGATCAGACGACCGCCCAGAGCGTCGGGCAGACGCTGAGCTTCCCAGTCACGGCCGGGCAGACCTACACCCTGACCAAGTACGTGGGCGTGGACGATTCGCAGGACACCGGCAATACGGTGGCCGCCGCTCAGGGGGAGGCCGCCGGCGCCGCCGCCGCCGGCCTCCCCGCCTTGCAGGCCGAGAACGACGCCGCCTGGGCGCAGCTCTGGCAGGGCCGAATCGACGTCCAGGGCGATCCGACGGTGGCCAGCGACGTCAACGCCAGCGAGTTCTACCTGTGGTCCAGCACTCGTGCCGACCAGGACTGGAGCGTTTCCCCGGCCGGACTCTCCTCCAACGGCTACGACGGCCACATCTTCTGGGATGCCGAGACCTGGATGTACCCGTCGCTGCTCGCCCAGCATCCCGAGCTGGCGGCCGCCATGGACGCCTACCGCTTCAACCGCCTGCCCGAGGCCCAGCAGCACGCCACGGCGACCGGCTTCAGCGGCGCTCGCTTCCCGTGGGAGAGCGCGCTGGACGGCACCGAGCAGATCCCGCCACCGGTATCGACCAACAGCGAGGGCGTCTACGAGCAGCACATCACCGCCGACATCGCGCTCGCCCAATGGCAGTACTACCTGACCACCGGTGACCGGCAGTGGCTCGCCACTCGAGGGTGGCCGGTCATCTCGGGCGCTGCCACCTTCTGGGCCTCGCACGCCACGCGCGCCGCCAACGGCAGCTACCACATCGACCATGTCACGGGGCCCGACGAGGAGAATCCCAACGTCAACGACGAGGTGTTCACCAACGCGGGCGCCAAGACGGCGCTCCAGAATGCGATCGCCGCCGCGCACGTGCTCGGGATCTCGCCGCCCTCCAGCTGGGCGACGATCGCCGCCGGGCTCGTCGTTCCCGTCTCCGCCGGACATCATCCCGAGTACTCGGGCTATCGCGGACAGCTGGTCAAGCAAGCCGACGTGACCCTGCTCCAGTACCCGTGGCAGTTCCCGATGTCGCGCTCGGTGGCGCAGGCGGACCTGAACTTCTACGTCCCCCGCACCGACCCCGGGGGCCCCTCGATGAGCGATGCCGTCAACTCCATCGACAGCTCGAACCTGAGCTCGCCGGGCTGCTCGAGCTTCGTCTACACCGAGCGCAGCTACCAGCCGTTCATCCGCGACATCTTCGACCAGTTCTCCGAGACCAGGACCGGCGGCGCCTTCACCTTCATGACCGGGATCGGGGGCTTCCTGCAGGAGTTCCTCTACGGCTACTCGGGATTGCGCTGGCAGGACACCGGCGCGGTCCGGATCGCGCCCAGCCTCACCAGCCAGCTCTCGGGTGTCGTGCTCCACGATCTGTCCTGGCAGGGCCGGCGCTTTGACATCTCGGTGGGACGCTCCACGACCACGGTGACGCTGGACAGCGGCGCGCCGCTGCCGGTCAGCACCCCGGCCGGTGGGAAGCTGGTCTCGATCGGGCACGCCCTACGGGTGCGCACGGCGCGGCCCGATCTGACCCCGACCTCCGACGCGCTGCGCTGCCAGGCGGCGAAGGCGAGCAACGCCCAGCCCGGAGCCCCCGCCCTGGCCGCGGTCGACGGCAGCACGGCCACCGACTGGCAGCCCGCCACGCTGCCGGCCACCCTGACGGTCCCGACCCGGGCCGGCAAGCGCCGGATCAACAACGTCGTGGTGGTCTGGGGCCGGCAGTGGCCGGCTCAGCCCAAGCCCAACATCCATCCCGCGCCCGGGCCGGTCAAGACCCTGCGCCCCACCAGCTACCTGGTGCAGGTCTCGGCTAACGGCCGTTCCTTCAAGACGGTCGCGACGGTCACGGGAGTCAGGAGCCGCATCACCGACACACTGCGCTTCGCAGCGGTGAGCGCCCGCTACGTCCGGATCAGGATCACGGCGGCGAACCTGGGGACGGTGCCCATGAGCAAACCCAAGGTGAAGGCCGAGCCGATGGTGCAGGAGCTGACGGCCACGGGCTGAGCGCCCGACCGCTCCGCGGCGGCGCAAAACACCCGACTGGACGACGCAAAACACCCGACTGGACCCAATACACCCGACTGGACCGTCCCCAGGGGCCGGCAAACGTCCCACTCGACCGTCTCCGTTGCCACACCGGGACGTTTGCATCCCCCCAAGAGGCAAACGTCCCACTCGACCGTCTCGGTCGCCACGCCGGGACGTTTGCATCCCCCAAGGGGCAAACGTCCCACTGCCCTGATCTCGGGCCTCGCGCGGGACGTTTGCATGCCACCAAGCGGCCCCTCGCGGCTGAGCCGGCCCGCAGGCGGGTATGTTTGCGCCGTGTCAGCCGACCGTTCAGATCCTTCGGGGGAACCACATCAGGATCTCTTCCCGGCGCTCACCGGAGCTGCCCATGACCAGGTCGCGATCTCGTTCCCGGAGCGCTCGCTCACCTACGAGGAGCTGGCGCGCGCCACCGCCCGGGTGGCGCAGGCGCTCGACGGCGTCGCGCGCGCTGCGGTGCTCGCCGAGTCGCGTCTCGAGACCTGCGTGGCCGTGATCGGCGCGCTGCGGGCCGGTGTCCCGGTCGTGCCCATCAACCCCAAGTCGGGCACCAGCGAGCTGGCGCACATCGTGAAAGACGCCGACCCCGATGTCCTGCTACGTCCGGCGGGCAGCGATGGCGCGCCCGAAGCCCTCAGCGGCCGGACCGAGGTGATCGTGGATCTCGACCACGACCCGCCCGAAGAGGCGCCACCGGGCGCGAGCCGGGGCCCGGGCGCGAACCGGGGCCCGAGCGCGAGCCCCGAGGACCCGGCACTCATCGTCTACACCTCGGGCACCACGGGCGCCCCCAAGGGCGCGGTCCTGCCCCGCCGCGCCCTCTCGTCCAATCTCGATGCCCTGGCCGACGCCTGGGCGTGGACCGGGCGCGATGTCGTGGCCCACGCCCTCCCCCTGTTCCACGTCCACGGCCTGGTGGTCGGGATCCTGGGTCCGCTCCGCCGGGGCGGTCGGGCGATGCACCTGGGCCGCTTCTCGACGGAGGCGGTCGAGCAGGCCCTGTCGGCCGAGGCGACGATGCTCTTCGGAGTCCCCACGATGTACCGGCGCCTGGCCGACGCCGCGCAGGAGTCCCCCGGTCTGGCCGAGGCGCTGGGACGCGCCCGTCTGCTCGTCTCGGGCTCGGCGGCCCTCCCCGCCTCCGAGCACGACCGGCTGCGCGAGCTCACCGGCCGCGGGGTGGTCGAGCGCTACGGGATGACCGAGACGCTGATGATCACCGCCGTCCGGTCAGACGCCGAGCCCGCGCCCGGCACCGTCGGGCCGCCCCTGCCCGGGGTGGAGCTTCGCCTCGTCGACGACGACGGCGTCGAGATCGAGGCCTCCGACGACGAGACGATCGGCCAGGTCGAGGTCCGCGGCCCCAACCTGATGCTCGGTTACCTGAACCGCTCCGAGGCCACCGAGGCCGCGATGCGCGAGGGCTGGTTCGTGACCGGCGACATGGCCACCCGGCGCTCCGACGGCTACATCCGGCTCGTCGGCCGCCAGGCCACCGACCTGATCAAGAGCGGCGGCTACAAGATCGGCGCCGGCGAGATCGAGGGCTGCCTGTGCGAGCATCCCGGCGTCCAGGACGCCGCCGTCACCGGCGAGCCCGACGACGATCTCGGCGAGCGCGTCGTGGCCTGGGTGGTGCTGCGCGACGGCGACGACGACGGAGCCGGCGGCGGCGGCCACGCCCCGTCAGAGCAGGAGCTCATCGATCACGTGGCCGGCCGGCTGGCCCCCCACAAGCGCCCGCGCGTGGTCCGCTTCCTGGACGAGCTCCCTCGCAACGACCTGGGCAAGGTCCAGAAGCAGCGACTCACCGAGGGCTGAGGCCCGAAGCGCTGTTCGCGGCCGGGATCAACGCCTACGAGGCCTACCGCTCCTGCAAGAACGGCTTGGGCCACCACCACTGACCCGCCCGTTCATCCCGGCACCTGAGGGTCGCGTGAGCGGTCCGGCCTCGCCCCCGGCCGACGCGCCGAGCTCCGCGCGCGGATCGCCGACGCGCTGTGACGCGCACGCCCACTCGCCTGCGAACACCTGCAAAACGTGGAAAATCTGCGCCAGCCGGCCGGATTTTCCACCAGACGCGGCGTGGGCGCGACGAACGTGGAAAATCTCAGGTGGGAGTTCGGATTTTCACGGAACGGTCCGATCGGGATTCGCTGAGCGGACCCGCGGCCCGGAGTCACGGGCCTCCACGCCGGGTAAAACCCGACGACTGCCACTTATCGGCGGGGAAGGATTTCATGAGCAAGCAACGACCTCTAGACCTTGACGTCGACGAACCTCTCGCGGAGCGCGATCTTCTTGAACTTGCCCGTCGCGGTGCGCGGGATCTCCTCGATGAACTCGAAGCGGTCGGGGATCTGCCATTTGGCGTAGTCGCTGGACAGGTGCTCGCGGAGCTCCTCGGGACCGGCCTCGTGACCCTCGCGCAGGACCACCACCGCGAGCGGTCGCTCACCCCAGCGGTCATCGGGGATCGCGATCACCGCCGCCTCGGCCACCGCCTCGTGGGCCATGAGCAGGTTCTCGAGGTCGACCGAGGAGATCCACTCGCCGCCTGACTTGACCAGGTCCTTGGAGCGGTCGCAGATGCGGATGCTGCCGTGCGGGTCGATCTTGACGATGTCGCCGGTGCAGAACCAGCCGTCGTCGGTGAACTTCTCCGCTCCGGTGCCGCGGTGGTAGGCCCGCGCGACCCACGGCCCGCGGACCTCGAGCTCGCCCATCGTCTCGTCGTTCCACGGAATCAGCTCGCCGTCGTCCCCGCGGGCGCGGATGTCGACGTAGGGCAGGGGCCGCCCCTGACGTGCGCGGAAGGCGATCTGTTCGTGCTCGGGCGCATCGTCGAGTTCCCGCGGCAGGCGGGAGACGCTCGCCAGCGGCGAGGTCTCGGTCATCCCCCATCCCTGGATGATCAGCGGGCCGTGCTGGTCGAAGCCTCGTAGCAGGCTGG
>Ga0182024_10008008_pt1 | contig 22528 bp, 17 predicted proteins | sample P32metaG_FD_120480 | JGI IMG/M metagenome (GOLD analysis project Ga0182024, IMG submission 120480) | Permafrost microbial communities from Stordalen Mire, Sweden - P3-2 metaG (Illumina Assembly) | ecosystem: Environmental > Terrestrial > Soil > Wetlands > Permafrost | place: Sweden: Stordalen... | reverse complement strand
TTCGATTTGTGGCTGCACGTCGACGGGGCCTATGGCGGATCGGCGATTTTTTCTGATCAGCATCGTGTACTCCTGTGCGGCATCGAGCGAGCCGATTCGATTACCATCGATCCTCATAAGTGGTTGGCAATGCCGCTTGCGGCGGGAGTGATTCTTACGCGCCATCCCGAGATGTTGGAGCGCGCCTTCGCCGTTGCTGCGCCTTACATGCCAAAAGCGGCCGAGGCTAAGGGGTTGGACAATTCGCGTATCAGCACACAGTGGACGCGGCGCATGAACTCGTTAAAACTCTGGCTTACGCTGCGGGTTCATGGACGAAAAGCTTACGAGGAGCACATCGATCGCCAGCTCAATCTCGCACAAACTTTCGTCGCGTGGCTGAGGGCATCGGAGCACTTCGAGCTGGCGGCGCCGCAAACTCTGCCGATTGTTGCGTTTCGTTTTAAGGGGGCGAAGCTTTCGCCGGAAGAGCTCTCCGAGATTCATGCCTGCATAGTAGAGGGAGTCACGCGCGATGGACGGCGTTGGATCTCCGAAACAAAAGTGAATGGAAACAGCGTGCTCCGTATGATGGTGATCAGCTACCTGACTGAAGAACGCCATCTCGCCGAACTGGGTAAAGCATTGTCCGCGGCCGCAAACAAACTTTCACGTAAGCAACCACGGAGCGCTTAGGCACTGACATTCGCTGTGGAATTTCGTTGGACCATATTTCGTTGGACCATGAAGATTCGTCTTGTCTTTCTGCTTTCGACGCTCCTGCTTTGGGTAGTTCCGCTCTGCGCGCAGAGTAATACCGGAGAATTGAGGATTAAGGTTACCGATCCTGCCGGGCTCGGGGTGAAGAGCTCGGTTCTGTTGGTCAGCGAAGCAAACCAGATTCGCAAAACCTTGCTTACCGACGACGCCGGAAATCTGGTGGCCAAACTCCTTCCCTTCGGCGTGTATCGTGTCGAAGTGCAGCACGAGGGCTTTGCGCCGTTTTCTGATTCCGTCGAAGTGCGGTCGGCTATTCCCGCCGAATATCATGTGACTCTGAGAATCGCTCCCATGAGCACTTCCGTGACGGTAAACGATGCGGATACGCTCATTGACCCGCATCGGTCGGGCACGATCAATCGAATTGGCAAAGACACGATCGCGGATAGAACGACGTCTCTGCCAGGCCGATCGCTGCAGGATCTGATTAACTCTCAGCCCGGGTGGCTGTATGAAGGTAATGCGGTGTTGCATCCGCGCGGGTCGGAATATCAGACGCAACTGGTGGTCGACGGCATTCCGCTCACCGACAACCGTTCGCCGAGTTTTGGGCCCGAAATCGAAGCCGATGATGTGCAGTCGATGAGTATCTACACCGCGGGAATTCCTGCCGAGTATGGAAGGAAATTGGGCGGTGTGGTCGAAATGAACACGACCAAAGATCCGGGGGCCGGTCTTCACGGCAACGTGGTTTTAGCGGGTGGGAGCTTTGATACTGCGGATGGCTACCTTTTGACTCAATACGAGTGGGGAAAAAATACGGTGGGGGTCAACGCGGAGGGCGCGATGACCGATCGCTATTTGAACCCTCCGGTTCTGCAGAACTTTACTAACAACGGCACTACGGGTGACTTCGGCGCAAGCTACGAGCGGGATTTCAGCAATCACGACCGCTTAAGTTTTTCTGTGCGCCATGAATTTTCACGTTTTCTTGTGCCGAATGAGTTGGTCCAGGAGACAGCGGGACAGCGACAGGATCGAGACAATTTCGAGACCATGGGAATTGTGTCTTACCAGCATTTGTTTTCGCAGAACGTGGTGGGAGATTTGCATGGAATGGTTCGAGATGATTCGGAGGGATTCAGTTCGAATCCATTTTCAACTCCAATTATTGTTTTCCAGCAGAATGGTTTTCGCGAAGGATATTTCAAAGGGACCATTTCGATTCATCACGGCAACCAAGAGTGGAAAGCCGGGGTTGAATCCGACTCTACATTTTTGCGTGAACAGTTCAGCGATGTAATCACAGACTTCACTCAGTTCGATCCGGGAACGCCAGCTGCATTTAATTTTGCGGCTCATCGTCCGGATCTGGAGCAGTCCGCATTTGTGCAGGATGTTATTCGCGCGGGCAAATGGACCATTAGCGCGGGGTTGCGCTGGGATCATTATCAGTTGTTGTTGAACCAGAATGCCGTGAGCCCGCGGCTGGGCTTGTCGCGGTATTTCCAATCGGCTGATCTGGTGCTGCATGCTTCTTACGACCGGGTTTTCCAGACTCCCGATTTCGAGAACATTCTGCTCTCCAGTTCCGCTGCGGTGGTTTCTTTGGATCCTGAGGTTCTGCGCATACCGGTGCAGCCTTCACATGGCAACTTTTACGAGGTCGGATTTACCAAGGGCTTCTTCCAGAAGCTGCGGCTGGATGTGAATGGCTTCGACCGCAGCGTGAACAACTTTGCCGACGATGACCAGTTGCTCAACACCGCTGTGAGTTTTCCGATCGCTTTTCGGAAAGCGAATATTTACGGGGCCGAAGGCAAGCTTGATCTTCCGCATTGGGGACGCTTATCCGGATTCGTGAGTTATTCGTACATGGTTGGGGCTGCCTATCTTCCGGTTACGGGCGGGCTTTTTCTCGGCGAAGAGGCCAGCAACGCCCTGAGTCAGACTAGCGGACGTTTTTGGGTTACTCAGGATCAGCGCAATACGTTACGGACGCGGTTCCGGTATCAACTGGCAGAGCGGGTGTGGGTGGCGCTGGGCGGCGAATACGGAAGCGGTCTACCGGTGGAATTTGAGGGCACGGAACAAGAAGCGGTGGCGCAGTATGGCCAGGAAATCGTGAATCGTGTGAACTTCGCGACTGGGCGAGTTCGCCCTTCGCTGGCCATTAACGCCTCTGCCGGCGCAGATCTCTGGAAGAAGGATAAGCGTAGCGTGCGCTTTCAAGCTGATGTCCAGAACCTGAATAACCGACTGAATGTGATTGACTTCGCCGGGCTTTTTTCTGGCAATGCCATTGCGCCGCCGCGCAGCTACGATCTCCGGTTGACCACGACCTTCTGAGTGTTTTAGTCAGGCAGATTCAGGCGTGCTTCGTATTGACGGGGTCTAGTGCGTGCTATTCTGAGTAATCAATCGGACGTTGCACGTCTGTGTCTAGCGAGAATCCCTATCTCTGTTTATTCTTTATTGTTCCAACTGATCCATGCAGGAAATCTGAAGGCGAGAGGCGGAGATTACGTGAAAATTCTTGTAGTTGGCGGAGCGGGCTATATTGGGAGCCAGACGGCACATGTGCTGCGGCGGGCCGGCTTTGAGGTTTTGATTTACGACAACCTGTCCACCGGCTTTGAGTTTCTTGCCCGCGGATTCGAAATGGTAGTTGGCGATGTTCATGACAGCAATAAGCTGATGCCAGCTCTAAAGCAGACCGATGCCGTGATGTATTTTGCCGCCAACCATTTCGTCGGCGAGTCCGTAACTAACCCTCGCAAATACTACCGGAATAATGTTGAGGGTGGACTTTCCGTGTTGAATGCGGTGCTGGACTCGGGGAAAAAACACTTCTTTATTTTTTCCTCGACATGCGCCGTGTATGGCGTTCCTCGCACCGTGCCGATTACAGAAGACAATCCGCGAGTTCCTATCAATCCTTATGGCGTAACGAAGGCATTTTTCGAACAGGCGCTGGAATCTTATGACACTGCCTATGGGTTGCGCTATGCCAGCTTGCGCTACTTCAACGCCGCCGGGGCGGATGAAAACGGAGAGATTGGGGAGTGCCACGATCCGGAACCACACTTGATTCCGCTTACACTGCGGGCGGCTGCGGGCTTCGGCGAACTACAGGTCTTCGGCAAGGATTATCCGACGCCCGACGGCACTTGCATTCGTGATTACACCAACGTCATCGATCTGGCGGAGGCTCACGTTATCGCTCTGCAACATTTGACCGGTGGAAAGCCGTCGTTCACAGTAAACCTGGGCACGGGCGAAGGCTCATCGGTGAAGGATGTGATTCGCACGGTTGAAGAGGTTACGGGGAAAAAAGTGCCGGTAAAAATTGTGCCCCGGCGGCCGGGCGATCCGCCTTCGTTGGTGGCGGATCCCGCAAAAGCGCTGAAACTTCTCAACTGGAAAACCAAAAGGCCGTTGAAGGACAGCGTCTCTACGGCCTGGTCATGGATGCAGAAGCAGATGGCCACGGCTCGCAGCTAGGCGTGAAAGAAAAGATTTTGTCGCGACGCTGCTGAAAGATCGCAGGCTGTCTGACCCATCCCATGGCTGCACCTTCGCCTGAGTTGCCAACGATAAATCGGGAAGCTTTTTCACAATTCCGCCCCCACTAAAATGAAATCATTGTTCTTCGGTTGGTCCGCGATAATTCAGGTTGCCCACACGAAGGCGCAGGCGGCTTGTACTAAACTGAATACTGGTGAAGTGGTTTCGTAGCATTTTCGGAGGACGCAACATGGCTGCACTTACCGCGGGAACATCCGCGCCAGATTTCAAACTGCAAACCATGGATGGCAAGCAGTTTGCATTGCGCGATGCGCTCGCGAGCGGGCCCGTGGTCGCAGCTTTCTTTAAAATCTCATGCCCTGTGTGCCAGTATGCGTTCCCGTTCCTTGAGCGAATTTATAAAGCTCATGGCGGGAAAAAAGTGACGATTGTTGGTGTCTCGCAAAACGAAAAGAAAGATACGGCTGCATTCGCAAAAGAGTATGGCGTGACTTTTCCGATCCTGTTGGATGACACTAAGACTTATCCTGTCTCTAACGCTTACGGGCTAACGAATGTGCCTAGTATTCTCTGGATTGGGCAGGACGGAGAGATCGAAATTTCCAGCGTTGGATGGGATAAGAAGGAGATCGAGGAGATTAATCGCAAGGCAGCGGACGTTAACGGCGCCGGACCAAAGACGGTATTCAAGAGCGACGAGCAGGTTGCGGATCACCGTCCGGGTTGAGGGTCGAAAAACTAGCTCGCGGTCGCGGGCACTTAAGCATTCAGTTTGGTTGTTCTGATTTTTTTCACGCGGAAATCAAGAAGGCTAATCTTTCATGTCCAATCCGGAAACTCCAGAAACTATCCCCGAATCGAACGAGTCGTTCAAAGATATTCTTTCGCAGTTCGAGCGGAGCAAATCGCGCACGCCGGAAGAGGCGCGCCAGGGCCGCGAAGGAACGGTGATTGCCGTCACCGCCGATTCGGTGCTTGTCGATGTGGGCTTCAAGACCGAAGGCATCCTGCCGCTGGCAGCGTTTCAAAACGAAAGCGTCAAGCCTGGCGACAAGCTCGTGGTTTCAATCAAAGGGCGTGATCCCGAGGGTTATTACCAACTCACGCGCGGCAAGAGTGAACGGCCGAAAGACTGGGCCTCGCTGGAGAGGGCGTTCGCTGAGAAGGCGATTATCGTGGGCACAGTGACTGGCGTCGTCAAAGGCGGATTGAGCGTGGATGTGGGCGTGCGGGCATTTATGCCGGCATCGCGTAGCGGTGCTCGCGACGCTGCTGAAATGGGGAAATTGGTGGAGCAGGAAATCCGCTGCCGGATTACCAAGCTGGATGTGACCGAAGAAGATGTCGTCGTTGATCGGCGCGCAGTCGCGGAAGAAGAGGAGCGCGCGGCAAAAGACCGCCGGTACTCGCAAGTCAACGAAGGCGCAACGCTGCATGGCACAGTGCGCAGCCTTACCGACTACGGCGCGTTCGTCGACATTGGCGGCGTCGATGCGCTGCTGCATGTTAGCGATATTTCCAGAAGCCGCATCAACAAGCCCGCGGATGTGCTTTCCGTGGGGCAAGAAGTCGAAGTCAAAGTTCTGAAGATTGATTCCGAGAAGCGGCGGATTTCGGTTGGAATGAAGCAGCTTGAGCCGGATCCGTGGGATTTGGTGACGACAAAATACGAGCCGGGCGAGCGAGTTCATGGCGTAGTGACGCGCATCCTCGATTTCGGCGCGTTTGTAGAGCTCGAACCGGGGATCGAGGGATTGATTCACGTTTCAGAAATGTCGTGGGCGAAGAAGGTCAGAACTCCTAGCGACGTGGTTAAGCCAGGAGACACTGTCGAGGCGGTTATTCTAGGCGTGAGTCCAGCTGAGCGCCGCATTTCGCTGGGACTGAAACAGGCGCTGGGCGATCCGTGGGCCGACTCGGGCCAAAAATTTGCGGTTGGTTCGGTCGTCGAAGGGCCGGTCACCAGCCTCACTAAATTTGGTGCTTTCGTACAGGTTTCGGAAGGTATCGAGGGCATGATTCACATCAGCGATATGAGCGCGGAAAAGCGGCTCAATCATCCGCAGGACATGCTGAAGCTTGGGCAAACGATCAAGGCGCAGGTACTCGAACTGGACGTCGAAAAGCGGCGGCTGAAGCTGGGGATTAAACAACTGCTTCCTACCAGTATCGAGGAATATATCGCCGATCATCACGAAGGCGACACGGTGTCGGGCAGGATCGTGGAAATTTCTGGCGAAAAAGCGCGCGTGGAATTGGGCGAGGGCATTCAGGCTGGGTGCACGATGCCAGCGGGACATTCCGCGAAGGAAAATAAGCCTGGCGAAGCCAAGCTGGATTTGGGGTCTCTGAGCTCGATGCTCAAGGCGCATTGGAAAGGTGGCGCGGGCTCGGAGTCGAAACCGGAAGCAGTGCGGCCGGGGCAGATTCGCAGCTTCAAAATTGCGAAGTTGGACCGGTCGGCTAAGAAGATTGAATTGCAGTTGACTTAGCGCGATTCAGAACGTGTTGTCATTTCGTTGAAGACAGATCGCTTCCCTTCCCTTGTCCCCGCAGTTTCTTGATTTGTTTGAGATGATGGCAGCCGTGGATCCAATGAAACTTTCGCCACTGTCGTGCAGTCAGGGGTCCGAGGACAGGATGATCGACTAAGAGAGTTCGCTTGCCAAAGCGAGCTTCGCATTGTGCGATTACTTCGTCCATGGCGAGGATCTGGGGCGCGATTCCGCGGGTGATTTCATCGACCGCCATACCGCGCGGCCGGGTGCGCTCAGGAGCTTGCCTTCCCGTCGGTAAGTGTCCGAGTCCCGTGACTACGAACGTTCTCATATGATCTTTCAGCACGGGCGCACGCGCCAGCGGTTTGCCCGCCTCAAGGCAGCGCTCGAATCCTTTCACGGTTCCGCTGTAGCTGAGATACAGATGCTCCAGCACCTGCGCCGTGCTCCACTTGCCGTCGGGATGCCACGTCAGGTCGTCAGCATTCATGCCAACGGTCGCCGATGTGATTGCGTCCCGTAACCTTTGTAGGTACGTGTCCACGGGCGAACTCCTGTGCTGCTTCTAGTAGAATGAGGTTCGGCATTCACGGTTGCAAAATTTCACGGCATTACGGATGGAGCTATGAAAAAGCTGCTGTTGATGATGCTGGCGCTGGCCATCGGCATGATAACAGGCTGTACGTCGGAACCCTCCAAGCCTGCGCCAACCGAGCCTGCGCAGCCTAAAGCAGCGGATTTGGAGAGTGGCCGCTATGCCTTTCAGAAGCTCTTCATTGCGGCACATGGCTGGGCTCGTGATGTGCAACCATTCCGGCTGGAATCGCAAGTGACGGCTGACTCCAAGGGTAAAGATGGTAAGGCTGCTGTGTGGCGAGCCTCGTTTGGCTCTCCGGCTGGCCGCAGCGCAAAGCCTTATGTATGGTCGGGTACTGATGCCTCGGATGCGCCCTCGCGGGGAATTTCTCCCGGCAATGAGGACACGTACAGTCCGACTAACGCATCCACGCAGGTTTTCGATGTTAACTTTCTGAAAGTTGACTCGGACAAAGCTTTCGAAGTGGCGCAGAAGCACGGCGGCGACAAAGTACTGGAAAAGTCGCCGGACACTCCGATTCTCTACGTGCTCGATTGGAGTCATGCTGCCAACAAGCTTGTTTGGCACGTGATTTACGGCGCCAGCCGCGACGATGCCAAGCTCATCGTAGACGTGGATGGCACCACAGGAGAGTTCATCAGGACGGAGAAGTAGGACCCGACCATTTTCAGTTGCTGTTCCCCATTGCGATTCACCATTCAAGTTGTCGTCCTGAGCGAAGCGAGGGATCTCGGTCTTTGCCAGCGCCATACCAGTGGCAGCAAGAACCTAGATCCCTCGCTTCGCCCGGGATGACAGTGTGTTTTAGGGATGACCGTGTTTTAGGGATGACCGTGTGTAGGGATGACAGTGTGTAGGGATGACAGTGTGTAGGGATGACAGTGTGTTTTAGGGATGACCGTGTGCATTAGCTCGCGTTAATGCGGACACATTCACTTTTTCGACTGGATCTTCTCGGTGGGTTCTGTAGCCTTTAATTTCTCCAGCGCTCTGTGAGCTTCTTTGGCAAATGGGCCCTGCGGCAGAATCTTCAGATACTCCTGATAGTGCTGGATTGCCAGGTCAGGCTGGTCCAGCTTCTCATAGCACTGTGCCATGCGGAAATTGGCGACTGCATCTTTCTCTTTCCAAATTAAAGCGTCCTGATAGCGGGCGAGTGCGGCTTTATAGGCTTTTTTCTTGAAATAGAACTCGCCGACTTCATCATCCTTCATCGCGCGATACGGGTTCCAGGGATGCATCTCCTGGACATCGTAAGGCTCGTCTTCCGGATCTTTCTCATCGATGCCGCTGTTGGGATGATTTTTCGCGTCGTCCTTGGGCGGGCTCAGATCGATTCTGGTGTCACTGCTGGAACTTTCTCCTGCCTCGGCGTTCCGGGCGCGGTCGGATCGCGGCGGGGCTTGATTTTGGCCGGGCTGGGCTGGATCAGGCTGCGGCTGCTGTTGGGCAAGCGCCCATCCTCCTAGAAGAAGGCAAATGGTGGCTAGGGGAAAAAACCTTCGCATAGATAGATTCTAGCGCGTCTCGGGGTCAAAAGTTGTCCCGACAACTCCATTAACCACCGAGGACACGATGGTAGACGAAGGAAGGCAACCATCACGCCGCCGAAGTTTGCCCGCGACGTCGGAATAGCATCGCCGCAAAACATGAAAGCGCTGCCATCAGTAGATAAGCCGCCTCAGAACCGCCTTCTGGTACCGACATCCGGCACGAACCTTGCCCAATCGGGCAGGCTTTTGGGGTCAGAATCACAAAGTTCGTGAACCGACTCGATGTCAAATTCGAAGGCATCATGCCTAGCCAGTTCTCCGCGCCCAGTGAGTTCAAACCGTTAAGCGGAGCGTTCTGCCTGTGATTCCCCCGGAACACGCTTCCGAGGCTGGAGAAGGTGTTGGAAGTGTAATTCCGCGACCCGATACTGTAAGTCTCGTTCGCGAAGTCGTCGCAAATGACCGGAGTATTCATCCTGCCATGCACGCTCGCATAGTAAGGAGCAATGCAGAATCCCATCTTTTCTCCTGTGGCAGTCACAGTCAGCATACTGCTGGCAAAAGCACACGGGGCAATACTTAGGAGTGCTAGGGCAGCCACACTCCACCATTTGCTGATTGAACCGATCATCGTTTTTATCCTCATGCTTCAGGGGTTGTTGCCGGATCGACTTCAGGAGGGAGCCAGTCCATCAAACCGTCAAGCAATAATGCACTTTATGCAGTAAGTGGTTGTCAGTAGGGGTATAACTATTCGTCATCGTACCAATTTGTTGCTACTTTTGGGGTTTATCTGAACCCTTCACAGGGAGATTTTCATAGGAGAATGGTTACAAAAAAATCAGGCCGTTCCGGGGGAGGGAGCGGCCTGTGTTGGCGAAGTCCTCCGGGGAGGAGGGTAAACTTGTTAGAGCGACGGTCCTGTCGGCTGCCCAGCGGCTGGAGTTACCGGTGCGCTGCCGGTCGTGTTGGTCATCAACCGCACATCGACGCGGCGGTTCTTGGCCCGACCTTCCCGCGTCTTGTTCGAATCGACTGGCTTGTCTTTGCCCAGGCCAATGACATAAATCTTGTAAGCGGGAATGTTGCGCTCAGAAGCCAAGTACTGGATCACGGCGTCAGCGCGGCGCTGACTCAGTCCGTAGTTGTAGTCGGAGTTGCCGACGGAATCCGTGGCGCCTTCAACCGTGAGGATGTAGCCCTTGGTGTTGGGAACGTCGGTGGCCAGTTGATCGAGGGCCGCCTTGGCATCTTTGGTCAAATTGTCTCGGTTGAAGCCGAAGTGCACTGAGGTCTCATTCACGATGCGGTAATTATCGAGATTCGCAACGGCGGTCTGCAGCGAATCTACGCGGTGGACAGCGTTGTTTGCTGAAGTCTGCGCCTGATCGGCCTGCTGACCGGCTGCCTGGGCCTTCTGGTCCACCTCGGCGGCTTTGGCCTGCACCTGCTGGATTCCTGACTGCGCGCGCGCATCGACATCCTTAATGTCTTTGGAATTCTTCGCGGTCATGTCATCCAGTTCGTTGGTTTTGTTGATCAGCGGAGTGGTTTCTTGCTTGACATAATTCTTGCTGGCGCAGCCGACCGAGGCCGCCATGCTCACTGCCAGTAGAACTGTTAACGAAGTGCGATTCATCGTGGAAGCTCCTTTTTCTTTTTAACCCAGAACTGCAGAACTTATGCCAAAGTCACCGTTCGATTGGTTTTCCTGGGTCGAAATCTTGTTCGGGACGCGGGGCCTACATTCATACTCCGCCGTTCGTCCTACATCGTACAGCACGAGCGCTGCCAACCGTCCTGGGAACTCACTCAACTGTAACTGACTTGCGTGACAATGAGTTAGATGCTCGTTGTCAATATATCAGATGCAAGCTAGCAAACAACGACCGAGGAAATTTTATACGGCTGAGGCCGATTTGCGGTTGCGGAATGGAGGAGAGGTAGATCCGCGGAAGTCATCTTTACTACAGGTATTACTGTATTTGGAGGTCGGGCGTCCTCGCCCGACTGGACGGGCGAGACGCCCGTCCTCCATTATTTGGTCGACTTCATTGGCGCAATCGCAAACGCTGTGACCGAACTCTAATAAAATAGAATTCCACACCACCCACCGCATGGATCTGGCCGCCAAAATCCGTACTTTGCCTACCACGGCGGGAGTGTACCTGTACAAGAACGCCGAGGGGCAGGTCATCTATGTTGGTAAGGCAAATAACCTACGCAGCCGGGTCAGCTCTTACTTTCGACAGGGCCGGCTTGAAGACGCAAAAACCGACACGCTGGTGCGCGAAGCGGTCGATGTTGACTACATTGTCGTAGCCAACAACAAAGAGGCGCTGGCGCTTGAAAATCACCTCATTAAACAGAAGCAGCCGCGCTTCAACATTCTGCTGCGCGACGATAAGACTTATCCGTATGTGAAGTTGACGCTGGGCGAGCGTTACCCGCGCGTGTTCGTCACCCGGCGGCTTAAGAAAGACGGAAGTTCGTACTACGGCCCGTATTTCCCGACTAGCCTCGCTTATCGCATCGTGGACCTGATTCATCGCCATTTTCTGATTCCATCATGCAAGGTGGATCTTGAGCACTATCACCCGAGGCCATGCTTGCAGTATTACATTGGCCGCTGCCTCGGGCCGTGCGTCGAGGGGTTAACCACCATGGGGGCTTATCAGGAAGCGGTGCGCGACGTGAAGATGTTCCTCGAAGGACGCCCCACCGACCTTGCGCAGTCTCTGCGTCAGCGCATGGAAAAAGCGGCTGAGGCTGAAGAGTATGAGCGGGCGGCGAAGTATCGTGATTTGATTTCGACAGTCGAGCAGTTGCAGGAGAAGCAGCGGATTGCGGCCGTTGAGGGTGATGACGCGGACGTGTTTGGCTACCACTATGAGAATGAAATGCTGGCGGTGAATTTGTTTCACGTGCGCGGCGGGCGGGTGCTGGATCGGCGAGAATTTTTCTGGGAAGACCTGCCGGAGTTCACTGAACCAGTGTGGGACGGGGTTTCTGAGCCGGGCGGAACGGGTCAAAGACCCGGCGCTACAGAGTCATCGCCGTTTCATCCCGGTGAATTCTTCTCGGCGTTTCTGACGCAGCTTTACATCGGGCAACCTTACGTCCCGCGGAATATTTATGTCCCGGTGGACTTTGAGGATCGCGAAACTCTGGAGGAAGTGTTATCTGAGCAGATCGCGGGCGAGGGCGCCCGCGCCACACGGGTTCACATTGTCGTGCCGCAGCGCGGAGATAAACGCTCGCTGCTTGATCTTGCTGGCAACAATGCTAAGCAATCCTACGACCAGCGTTTTCGGGTGATGAAGCCGAATACCAAAGCAATTCAGGAAGCGCTTCAGGATGCGCTGGGGATGCCGGAATTGCCGCGCCGCATCGAGTGCTTTGATATTTCGCACATTCAGGGAGCGGAGACGGTGGCTTCGATGGTGGTTTGGGAAGATGGCCGCATGAAGAAATCGGATTATCGGAAGTTCATCATCCGCAGCGTGGACGGAGTCGATGACTTTGCCTCCATGCGTGAAGTCGTGATGCGGCGGTACAAACGCTTGCAGGAAGAAAAGAAGCCCATGCCGAGCCTGATTTTGATCGATGGCGGGCTGGGCCAGTTGCACGCTGCCGCGGAAGCGCTGTCGTCGCTCGAAATAATTAATCAGCCGCTGGCGTCTATCGCTAAGCGAGAAGAGATTATCTACGTTCTTGGGCAGGAAGACGAACCGGTTGTGCTAGACCACCATTCCCCGGTGCTGCATTTGGTTCAATTGATTCGCGACGAAGCGCATCGTTTTGCTGTGACGTTCCATCGCAAGCGCCGGCAGATGCGCGACCGCTCCACCGAATTGCTGGAGATTCCCGGCGTTGGGGCGCGCACGACGCGACGTCTGCTGGAACATTTTGGAAGTGTGCAGGCGGTGAAACAGGCGGAAGCCGCGGCTTTGTCTTCCGTGGTTACGAGAGCGCAGGCGGAGGCGATTCTGGAATATTTTCGGAAGTGAAAATCTTGAAACGCAGAGGGCGCTGAGAATAGCCGCAGAGTTTCGCAGAGGCTTCTCTGTGACCTCCGCGGCGTTCTCAGCGATCTCTGCGTTCTAACGTTTGGCTTGACCGTCACGAATCTTGGGATGTCCCTGCTAAACTATCGTTCGCCCCATGAAAACCCTCTTGTTTGTTTTGACTCTCAGTAGTTGGCTTGCATTGCCGCTTGTTGTGGCCACGGCGCAAGAACCTGACGTTCCCAATCTCGCTACTCCGCAGGAAAAGCATCTTAAGAATGTCCGTCAACTTACCTTCGGAGGTCAGAATGCCGAAGCGTATTTCTCGGCCGACAGCAAGAAGCTTATCTTTCAATCGACTCGCGACAATCTGCAATGCGATCAGATGTTCACCATGAACATTGATGGCTCGGATGTTCGCATGGTCTCGAATGGCAAGGGACGCACTACCTGCGGGTACTTTTATCCTGACGGCAAAACCATTCTCTATTCTTCAACCTATGTTGCCGACCCGCAATGCCCGCCGCGTCCGGACTTTTCCAAGGGATATGTGTGGGCGGTGTATCCGGGCTTCGACATTTTCGCCGCCAATCCCGACGGCTCTGGCCTGATGCAACTTACTGACTCGCCCGGCTACGACGCCGAGGCCACTATTTCGCCAAATGGCAAGCACATCGTGTTTACTTCCGTTCGCAATGGCGATCTCGACATCTACACCATGAACGCCGACGGCAGGCACGTAAAGCAACTGACGCACGAGCTCGGCTACGATGGTGGACCGACTTATTCGCCCGATGGAAAGTGGATTGTCTATCGCGCTTACCATCCGAAAGGCGAAAAAGAAATTACCGAATACAAAGAATTGCTGGCGCAAAACCTGGTTCGCCCGACGTCGCTTGAAATCTGGATCATGAAAGCCAACGGTAGACACAAGCGGCAGATCACGCATCTGGGCGCGGCCAGTTTTGCTCCGGCGTTTTCTCACAGCGGTAGGCGAATTATTTTCTCGTCGAATCTGGGCTCGACTGGCGGAATGGGCAACTTCGAACTTTACGTCGTCGACTTGAATGGCAATCACCTGGAGCAGATTACCTACAGCCCAGGTTTCGACGGATTCCCCATGTTCAGCCCAGATGGCAAGAAGCTGGTGTGGGCGTCGAATCGAAACGCCAAGGCGCCGCACGAGACGAATATCTTCATCGCTGATTGGGCGCCCTGATCAGTACGGTTGCCAGATAATGCTTTGTCATTCCCCAAAATTCATTTGTCGTTCCGAGGAGCGAAGCGACCAGGAATCTGCTTTTCCGCTGCTACACACAAAAACCCAGATCCCTCGCGTTGCTCGGGATGACAATGCGTTGGGGCGTTGCTCGTGATGACAACGAGGAGGAGGAAGAACTGCTACGGAAGTTCTCGGCCTTCCGATTGTCCTTCTGAGTGAGCCTTTCGCGGAATGCGCCTTATAATAGGCTCGCGTCATGGAACCTGTCATGGAACCCCTGATGAAAAATCGGCAGTGGTTGGTCGCGATCGGACTGCTGGTGCTGGTGTTGGCTGCGGTTATCGGGTCAATCCTGACTAGTGACTTCGGCGCACCTCAATCGGCGCAGAGTTCGCACCCTCGCCGCGCTCCGCTGGTTGACGAACGCCCGCTGGATACGGCTCGCAACGTGGCCAAATTGGCTACCAGTTGGGATGAAAAACGATTCGCGGATCAAGCCTTGCGGTTGGCCGATAGCGAAGTTGACCTTGCCTTTGACGACGCGCTTCGAGACGCCGCGGATCATCCCGTGCCGCCAACGCCAGAAACCCGCGAGCTTTACGCCCATGTTGCTCAGGCAGAGACCGCGGTCAAAGCCGATCAGGATCACCTCGATCAACTGAAAAAGCAAGTGGGTACAGTGGCTGGTGCACATCAAGACAGCGTGCAGCAACAAGTGGACCTGACGCAGGCGCAACTGCAACTTGATCAGGATGAACTTGAGGACGCCAAAGGAGACCTGGCACGAGCGGGCGCAGATCCGACAAGCCGCATCCAGCGCCAGTTGAAGCGGCACAACAGCCTTGAACACTCGCCGGATTCAAAGGGCGCGTCATCGCCCGTTATCCCTGACACAGCTTCTCCGAACTCAAACCTGTGGGCGCACTTCGTGCGATGGCACGCTCTGCGTGGACGCGCGATCCCGCTACAGCAGGCAAGCGACGAAACCGTCCAAGCCGCGGCCAAACTCAGCGAAACGCACGACGCTTTTGAAAAGCAGGTCGCGGCTGAGAAAGCCAGCAGAAGCACGCTGCCGGAAGCAGGTGCGGGACCGTCCAACCCACCATCAAACTCGACAGCTATCACGTCGTTGCATCGGCTCTCCGACGATCAGAAACATCTTTCCGATCTCGACAAACGCATTCAAGATCATCAGGAATTGGAAACCAACTATGCGAACTGGATTGCTCTGGTCCGCTCGCAGCAGCGCGCCGCGTTGCATGGCGTGATCCAATCGACGTTGTGGATTTTGTTAATCGTCTTGCTGATTTATCTGGCCGACCGTTTCATCGACCACGTTCTCACCGAGCGGGTCGACGAACGCACGCGGTTGCATACTTTGCGCGTGGTAATTCGGTCCTCGGTGCAAGCGGTGGGCCTGTTGCTGGTGCTTCTGGTCGTGTTCGGTACTCCCAGTCAGATGCCAACCATTCTCGGCCTGGCGGGTGCCGGACTCACTGTAGCCATGAAGGATTTCATTGTCGCGTTCTTCGGTTGGTTCGTGTTGATGGGCAAGAACGGATTGCGCGTGGGCGATTGGGTTGAGATTAACGGAGTCGCCGGCGAGGTTGTCGAAATTAACTTGCTGCGCACGGTTTTGCTTGAAACCGGCAACTGGAACGAGACCGGTCATCCCACAGGCCGCAAAGTTGCTTTCGTAAACAACTATGCCATCGAAGGCCACTTCTTCAATTTCAGCACCAGCGGGCAATGGATGTGGGATGAATTGCAGATTACGGTGCCGCCGAATGAGGATCCCTATCCGCTGCTCGATGCCATCCAATCCGCGGTAACCAAAGAGACTGAAAGCAACGCCGCTGCAGCTGAGAAAGAATGGCAGAATGCCGCCAGCAATTACAAGGTACGCTCAGTGTCAGCCACGCCCACGGTCAACTTGAGGCCCACAGCGGTAGGAGTAGAGATTCATGTCCGCTATATCTCGCGAGCGCAAGAACGATCCGCCATTCGTGCCCGTCTGAATCAGACGTTAGTAGAGTTGGTGCATCACCGCGAGGCAGATAAGACGGAAACAATGTCAGCGGCAAAATAAGGTTGACGTCACGCTGAACGTCTAGTTTTCTTCGTCAAACACTTCTGTTGCGCAGACGCCTGCGGCGGTCTTCAACAATAGGCGATAACTCAGCTGATGTTTCCGCCAATATTCTCGTGGCAGCCAGGCGCGTAACTTGGTTTCTGAAATAAACTCGGTCTTGAGCGGGCTATAGTCGCCCGGATATTGTGGATCAAGCACTGCCTCTACGCGGTCGTCGGGTCTGAAGTTTTCGCCTTCAATCTCTACCACTTGGTACTGAGGACTGGGGGCGTCCATGAGCGGAATTGGAAATGGAGTGACGGAATTGATGGCTGCCGCCTTGGGAGCTACTTTTTGTGACGGAGCGGGTGAAACCTGAATTTCTGCGGGCTCGGAAACTTTCAGAGTGTTGTCATCCGTCACCCACACGCGAATGGGCTCGTTGCTTGCGAACGAGCCAACAGTTAGCAAATAATACGGAATTTTCGCCTGTAATTCCTGCGACGAAACGAAATCGGCGTCGCCCCCGCCTAGTCCCATTTCCACTGTGGACGCAGTGCCAAACACCGCGAGTGATTCCTTGGTGAACCCTCTGCCTCTCAAAGTGACTTCCACATCGTCTGTTTTCGCGGCGTCTGAGCGGACTGAAGGCGGTTCGACCGAACTAATAACCGGACTGTCTTTGCTCGCAACATAGAGTTCCTGCTGCGGCGTTAGCTTGGACAAGGCGTTAGCGTCCATCTCGAAGGACGCGTCTTGACCCACTAGACCGTAGACGCCAGGCTTCAGCAAATATGCGGATGGAACCGTGACTTTAATATGCCGCAGGTCGATAGCCTCAGTGTTCAGATAATCGTGAAAAATCCAGCGGTAGTCTTCGGTAGTCTCGTCCTTTTCGATTAGTATCACCTTCATCTCAGCTGGCAGGTCTCGACCGGTCGCGATCACGTCGTTCACATCACCGCCTTCCGCTAATCGGACCGGCGGCCCTTCCAGTTCGGCGTTGCCTGATGATTCGATGGTAGTGTTGCCAACCACTACTGAAGAAACGTTGCTTCCAAAAGAGGGTCCAGAACAAAGGGCCGCCGATACTATCGGCACAGTACTCAGGCAGTTCGGCGTCATCGATTGCGAGGCTGAGCATCCCTGGCGTAGTCGGGTAAGGTTCGTCAGGTTCCCAGATGATCTGCCCGTCGGTCTTCACTGGCACTGCGGTCCGGAAAAGCCGCTTGGGACGGTCCCAGACTTCCAGCCACGCCCCGCTAATGCCGTCAACGGTAGGAACGTGGTAGATCAGCCGCATACCATTCGTTGTGTCTTCGAAGACGAGTTTAGGATTAAGCTTGGCGCAATTGTTTACCGCCGATTGCCCCACCAGCGGGCAGGCGGCCGCGAGAATCGAGAGCAACCAGGCGGAGCGACGAAACACACCAAAATTGTAGGAGTGAGTGAATGGCGCAGTCGAGAACGCTCGCTTACGATTGCACACCGAAGTAACGAGTGGCCAGTGCGATTTTCTTCTGCGCCCGTTCAGGTATTTTTGCGCGCTAGCGCCAGCGCACCACTTACTGGATCAATCGCTGCATTGTTCAGGCAAGCTTGCGGGTAAACATCGCGGATGCGCTTGTCGAAGATCTCTCGCACCAGAGCACAGTTGTAAAAGACGCCGCCTGACACGGCTGCCGTTATGGATTCATCGTCTTTAAATAGTCGACCAATCACAATTCCTGCCAAAGCAGCAAGTTCTGATCCAGCTTGTGAAAAGATTTCTCGAGCAACATCGTCGCCCGCCTCATTGGCAGCTAATACAGTCGGTAACAATGCCGCGAAGTTTGGGGTTGAGTTCGCCATCACCACTAACTGCTCAACCATGGTCAGGCCCCAGAACTTCATGATGCCTTCGAGCAACGAGCTTGTGCTCTGGTGTCCCGCTTGATCGTACGCACGCAAGGACGCCGCTACCGCTACGCGGCCAATCCAGTGTCCCGAGCCCTCGTCGGAAATAGCGAAGCCCCATCCGCCTGCGCGCGCTAGATCCCCCGTCGCGTTGCGACCGTAAGCAATGGACCCGGTGCCCGCAATGACGATGACTCCGGGCCCATCGCCGAATGCTGCTTCCATGGCGATTACCTGGTCGCCAACAATTTCTATTTCGCCACCGACCAGCTCTAACAACAGCCTCCGAACCACGTTGGCGATCTCAGGCCGCGCTCCACCTGCGATTCCCACGCAAGTTTTCTTGATCTGCGCAGGAATAATTTTCGCCTCAGCACAAGCCGCTCTTACGGCAATGGCGAGACTTTTGCGCGCTTGAGTCTCTCCCACGCGGACGACGTTGCTGCCTGCGGACGTGCCCGTACCGAGCAGCGAATTCTCGTCACCGATAACGCACGAAGTTTTGCTGCCTCCGCCGTCGATTCCAAGAAAGATGCTCACGAGCGTAGTTCTATCACAGAAATCAGTGTGGGCGCGGGCGTCCACGCCCATGCGGCGTTGCTGCGAGTTTCCAGCTTCTTACAAGCTTGATTCCCTGCTCGCAGATTACGGAGTGTTGAGGCAGAAAGCCCGGTACTCTTGACTGGGCTACCGTCGCGGGCGATGGCGCCCGCGCCACACAGGCACATGGGACTGGACAAACTCGATCTCGCCATTATTGCGCTTTATCTGGTTGGGATCACTTTGTTCGGTTTGCGCTTCCGCAAGCGTCAGCGAACGTTGCGCGATTACTTTCTTGCCGACCGCAATATTCCGTGGTGGGCGATTGCGCTTTCGATCGTGGCTGCGGAGACCAGCACGCTCACAATCATTAGCATTCCCGGCCTGGCCTACGATACCAATTTCACTTTTCTGCAAGTCGTACTCGGGTATCTGGTAGGGCGCGTCATCATCAGCTTAGTTCTGCTGCCAGCTTACTTCCGTGGTGAGCTGTACACCGCTTATGCGTTGATTGAGCGCCGCTTTGGCCGTCGGCTACGATCCTTGACGGCGGGCGTGTTTCTGCTGACGCGAGGGGCTGCGGAAGGCGTCCGCGTGTACGCAGTGTCGATCATTGTAGCGATTGCTCTGGGTACGGGGGAGATTGCGTCAATTGCGATCATTACTATATTGACGTTGATCTATACCTTCGAAGGCGGCTTGGCAGCCGTGATCTGGACGGATGTGGTGCAGACAATTATCTATGTCGGCGGAACGCTGGTTGGTTTATTTACTATTCTTCATTTGGTGCCAGGGGGATGGGCTGCCATTCACAGCATCGCGGAAAGCACCGGGAAGTTGCGGGTCTTCGATTTTTCTCCTGACTTCTGGAAGCCTTACACATTCTGGGCCGGCCTCGTTGGCGGCACTTTCTTCACTACCGCCAGCCACGGCACAGATCAGCTCATCGTGCAGAGATTACTGGCGGCGCGAAGCCAGCGGCAATCAGTTGCTGCGCTGCTCTCGAGCGGACTCGCGGTCCTGTTTCAATTCGCTCTATTTCTCTTGGTAGGCGTGGCGTTGTTTGCCTACTATCATGTTCCTTCCGCGAACTTCGGCACGGCTGACAGAATTTATCCCAAATTTATTGTCAGCCAGATGCCGCATGGAATATCGGGCTTACTGATCGCCGCGATTCTGGCCGCCGCGATGTCGAATTTAAGCGCGGCGCTGAACGCGCTCTCCTCGACGTCGATCATCGACTTTTATCTGCAACACAATCCGCAGACGGATGAACGCCGGCGCGTGCAACTTTCCCGCATTGCAACGTTTGTCTGGGCTCTGGTGCTGTTCTCGCTGGCTGTGCTATCGCTGCATAAAGTAGGACGCGTCATTGAGGTGGGATTGCAGATCGCGTCGGTGGCGTATGGAGGATTGCTCGGCGTATTCCTGCTCGGAGTGCTCACCCGCCGCGCCAATGAGAACGGCGCGATGATTGGCATGTTGTGCGGATTGGCTTGCGAACTCTATATCTGGACAACACGCGTGCCTTGGACTTGGTATGTGGCAGTTGGAACTGGCGTGACTTTCGCGGTCGGATACGCGACTAGTCTTTTGTTTCAGCGAGAACAGGCAAAATCTTAAATCGCTGAGAACGCGGAGAACCGCCGCGGAGACCGCCGAGGAAAAGTTTCTCAGCGATCTCTGCGCGGCCTCAGCGATCTCTGCGTTTTAAGGTTTTCGCTTATACTTGCCACGCGCCGAATGCCGGTAGCCTTGAAATCCCGTCCCGAACTGGCTCGCGATCTGGGCGTGAGTCATGCGGGAGCGATTGTCGTCGGCACCATTATTGGCAGCGGAATTTTTCTGGTTCCCGCAGAAATGATGCAGGCGGTTGGCTCGGCCAAACTGGTTTATCTGGCTTGGTTGGTTGGAGGCTTGCTTTCTTTTTTCGGCGCGCTTACTTACGCCGAACTGGGAGCCATGAAGCCGCAAGCCGGCGGCGAATATGTGTATGTGCGCGACGGCTACGGTCCGCTGGCAGGATTTCTTTACGCCTGGACGTGGTTCCTGATCGCCAAGCCGGCATCGATCGCGACTGTTACCACTGGCTTGGTTCGCATACTCGAGACGTTTTCGGTATTCGCATTTTTTTCTGATCCGGTTTTTCGGCAACCGTTCTTCTTGAGCTATGGACAACTGGTTGCCATCGCTGCCACGATCCTGATTTCTTGGCTGAATTATGTCGGCGTCAAGAGGGCGGGCGAATTTCAACTAATCTTCACTCTGTTGAAAGTGGCGACCATTCTAGGCATCGTGGTTATCGGATTCAGCTATCGCGGTGGAAGTTGGAATCATTTTGCGGATAGTTACACCGCTGCCAAGGGCGGACTTGCCGGCTTCATGGCCGCGCTGGTGGCCGCGCTCTGGGCCTATGACGGATGGAACGATCTCAACATGGTGGCCGGCGAAATTCGCCAGCCGGAGCGCAATATTCCTATCGCGCTTATCGCAGGCGTGGCTACCGTGGGCGCGCTCTACATGCTGGTGAATGCGGCGGTGCAATTTGTCCTGCCAGCGGACGCAATTGCGGCTTCTCCTCGACCTGCCTCCGATGCTATTGCCTTGGTCTGGGGCACTCTCGGCGCCAGCATTGTTTCGGCAGCTATGGCAATTTCGATGCTGGTTACGTTGAACGGAACTATCATGAGCGGAGCCCGCATCCCATTCGCGGTTGCGCGCGACGGGTATTTCTTCTCGGCTCTGGCCAAAGTTCATCCGCGCTTTCACACGCCTTCAGTCGCGATTGGCGTGCAAGCGGCTATTTCTATTGTCCTGTTGCTTTTTGGGGGGAGCTTTCGGCAATTCTTTTCGCTGGCGATTTTCGCAGAGTGGCTTTTTTACATGATCGCCGCCAGCACTGTTTTTATCTTTCGGCAGCGCAATCCTCAAGCGGCGCGACCTTACCGGGTCTGGGGCTATCCCGTGGTTCCGGCCTTATTTGTATTATCTTCCGCTCTGCTGCTTTACTACACCTTCACCGATAACCTGCGCAATTCAGTTTCGGGCTGCCTGGTGATTTTGGCCGGCATTCCGGTTTTCTATGCTTTTGCGCGTCGACGAAGTGAGAGGCAATAATCGAACCTGCTGAGATCGATTCCCGCTTCTATCGCGGCAAACGGCGTTTTGTAACAACTTTTAACATTGGTTGATCTAGAATCTTTCGCCTGAGGAGGTTTCATGAATAGCCAGGTAAAACCCATTCCTGATGGATATCACACCATCACTCCACATCTGACAGTCCGCGATGCGAAAGGTGCAATCGAGTTTTACAAAAAAGCCTTCGGAGCGCAGGTTCTGAATGTTGCCCCCGGCCCGGGAGGCAAAGTGATGCATGCTCTGCTCAAAATCGGAGATTCATTTCTGATGTTGAACGATGAGTTTCCCGAGTTTGGCGGGACGGCGGCGCCTGCCACAGAGTCAAGCGACACGCTTCATATTTACATCGAGAACGTAGACTCTGCTTTTGAGAAGGCGGTTGCAGCTGGGGCCAAGGTGAAGATGCCGGTAATGGAGATGTTCTGGGGGGACCGTTGCGGGCAAGTAATCGATCCTTACGGACACCGTTGGTCGCTCGCAACCCACACCCGCGATATGTCTCCCGAGGAAATGCAGAAGGAACAAGAGCAGGCATTCGCCAAGATGCCCAAGTCGGCTTAGGTATAAGGCGGTAGTCAGTCGTTGGTCGTTGGTCGTTCGCCGAATCGTGCGCGTCGATTTTTGCGATTGGCCAACGACCGACGGACTGCTTGGGATGCCCTAACTCCCGCCGCTCACTTCCCTTGCCCATTGCATCGCTTGCCAGTAAGCGCCCGCCACGTCGCTATCGCCCAGATGAAGTTGGCTGGCGAGTTCGCTGGCCGTTTTCCACTCGCCGGATTCCTGCGCCAACATCAGTTGATAGAACGGCCGCAGGCGGCTGGCTCCGCCGAGCAGC
>Ga0182024_10008007_pt1 | contig 22529 bp, 22 predicted proteins | sample P32metaG_FD_120480 | JGI IMG/M metagenome (GOLD analysis project Ga0182024, IMG submission 120480) | Permafrost microbial communities from Stordalen Mire, Sweden - P3-2 metaG (Illumina Assembly) | ecosystem: Environmental > Terrestrial > Soil > Wetlands > Permafrost | place: Sweden: Stordalen... | reverse complement strand
CGGCGCTACCACCGGAATGCCGGGAGGCCGTGAAAAACCAGAGGACCGCCGCGGCGTGACCACCAAAGGCGCAACTTCAAAAAGCGTCAGCGAGGGATGAGGTCGAAAGTCCTCGCTCGCGCTTCGGGTTGGTATTATTGAGGCCGCTTGATCGCGGGGACCGGCGCGGGGGGCGCCCCGAACTGCGGCTTCGGCGCGTATCTAGGACTATTCGACTCCATGATAAAGATGAACGCGATGAATCCGCCGCACGACAGCAGGACGAGGCTGTGCAGGATCGTGCCGATGATGCCGCAGATCCAGCCCGCCTGGGTCATTCCCAGCCCTTCCTCGTCCATTTGCTGATTCTTGATCTTACGCAGGTCCCCCGTACCCAAAATCCAGGCGGTAACGCCCAAGGGCAGGCCGACGAGGATGCCCAGGCCGTAGCACATGCTGAAGAGGACGAAGACGAGGCTGATGATGCCCAGCACCAGGACGAGCACCCCGCGGTGCGGTTCGGTGTCGCGCCGCCGGGGGCCGTAGGGACTGCGGCGCGGATAATCCTCGTCGTCTTCGGCGGGGCGTTCGCGGTCTTCCGGCCCGGGCGGCGGTTCCGGCCGCCGCGGCGGACTCGCCGCCGGCTCGTCGTCGCCCGCAGGCTTCACCTCCACGGCGCCGACCAGGCGCGGCGCGCGGGCCGGGGCCGGCGCCGGCGGGGGTTCCGGCGCCGGGGCGCTTTGCGGCGTATCCGGGTCGCCCTTGTCCAATTCCAGCTGCAGGTCTTTCCACAGCGGCCGCTCCGGCTCGGGCGCGGCCGGGACGGGCGCCGGCGGCGGCGCGCCCGGACGGCTGGCGGCGTCGAAAATGGTTTGGCAGGTCGGGCAACGCACACGCTGCCCCGCCAACTCGTCGGGAAGGCGAAGCGCCCCGTTGCACGAAGGGCAGGTGGTGATCGTAGGCATTTCAATTCCTGTCCAGCCAGGCGCTTACCGCGGAACGGACCTGATGGACCAGCACCATGTACCAAATGAAAAGTCCCAGGCCGATCAGGAACATGAGGATCATGCACAATCCGCCGCCGATGGCGAAAGCGGCGCCGGTCCCCGCGAAGTTGCCGGCGGCGCCGGAAACATTGCGTGGGCCCGAGGCGATCGACGAAAACATCGCCGCCCCCAGCGCGAACGCGAGGACGATCGGCACGATCGGCGCCACCACGGCAAAGACGATGTTGCCGATCATGGAGAAAAGGACGTTTTGCGCCAGGCCTTCTTTCTTCATGACGACGGCCACGCCCCGAAGGAAGAGCATGAAGCAAATGCACTCCGCCAGGAACACGATACCCCATAGGCCGTAGCCGGGGATGGCGACGCAGCCGCCGCCGCTCCGATACATGAGCGCCCCGCCGCCGATGGTGAACAGGGGGATGAGCAGGTAGGCGATGGCACAGCTGAAGGCGGCGATGGCCAGTCCTTTGAGGCCCGCCGCCTTCCGCGTCGGGGCGATGCCCATGCAGAACCCCAGGCCGGTCGTCGTCGTGGCCACGTAGGCCAGGGCCATCAGGCCCAGCAAGCCGTCCAGCAGACAGCCGCCGACCAAGCCGGCCGTCAGGGTTCCCGCCGCCTGGCCGCCCAATTGGCTAGCTTGCTGCTGCGTCATCGGGCCGCCGGTAGGCAAGCCGCCCGCCATCGAACCGAACGACGCCCCGACGAACATGGCGAGGATCAGGGAGCCGAGCACGGCGATCACGACAGTGGCCACGAGGAGCCACAGGCCGATCACGATCAGGTTGAGGCCGAAGCGGACGCGCTCCCAGCCGGTGACGATCTCCCCTTTGGACGGCTCCGGGTTGTCCTCGTCCCGCCGCCGCTTCTTGATGGGATAGTCGTCGTCCTCCTCGTCCTCCTCTTCTTCGTCGCGGCGGCGTCGGGATTTCGGCCGGTCGTCGTCGTCCTCTTCTTCGGCGACGCGGCGGCGCGAGCGCGGCCCGTCGTCGGGACGCGGCGCCACCCCGGTGCTAGGGGAGGCGGCCGTCTCGTCGTCGGCGTCGTCGGTTTCGCCGACGAACTTCTGTCCGCAGCCGGGACATTTCACCTTCTTGCCGAGGAGGTCGTCCGGCACCTTGAGTTTCCGGCCGCAGTCCGGGCAAGTGACGATCTGGGGCATAAGTCCTCGCGGCGAAGTTGTCGATGAAGGATCGTCCGGCGAGCGGGGGGCGTTAGCCCCCTGATTCTTCATGCGGTCGGTGATAGTCCTAAATCAGGGGGCTGACGCCCCCCGCTCGCCAAAAAACGTAGCGGCATCATGCACTACTGCAAGAACCGGCTCAGGACCAGCAGTCCCCAGCCCGCCGCGAAAAACAGCGCCAGCACGATCCCGGTGATGGCGCTGGTGCGGGCGCTTTCGGTCTGGCCGCGGCCCTGGTCTTCCATCTCGCCGGTGCGCATCTTCGCCAGGTCGTTGCCGGCCATCACCCAGGTCGTGATCCCCAGCGGCAGCGCCAGCAGCAGGGGGATGCCGGCGGCGCACAACGTCAGGCCGCCGGCGAACAGCGTGATGTTTCCCATGCCGGCCAGCAGCGAACCGCGGTGCGGCTCACAGTCGCGGCGCAGCCGGACGCCCGGACGGCGGCGGAAGCGGCGGCGGTCGGGGTCGATCTCCAGTTCCTCGCCGCAGTGGCTACAGCGCAACGCCTCCCACGCCACCCGACGGCCGCACGTCGGGCAGCAGGGCAAGTCCGCCCCCGGCAGCGGCGGGGCGTCTTCGTCGTGGCTGCCCGGCCGTGTCGGCGGCGGCGGCGCGTCGAAGCCCGGCGGCAACGGCGGCGGCCCGGTGCGTTCGGACGGCGGCGGTTCGTGCGCCGGCAGCGGTTCCACGCGCCACGTCTCCGCTTCGGCCGGCGAAGACGCGGTGAAACGATGGTCGCAGCCGATGCAGCGGACGCGCTTTCCCAGCATACTGTCGGAAACGAGCACCCGACAGCCGCAGGCCGGGCAAGCGACAAATTCTGGCATGGCGCCCCGCGATGCGAGCCGTGGCGTTTCGGTCGGGGTATTGTACAAGGTCGCGCCGCCGACGGTCCACGCCGCCGGGCGCCCAACCGTTCCAGTGTACCATCCCCGTTGGGGGGAAGGGTATGGGTTGCGCCGGCCGTGCGTGCGGGGTAGAATGGAGGGCGTCGTCCTCGTCGCGGAGGTCGTCGTGGGGTCCAGCCGATCGGGTCCGCCGGGCCGGCGCGTGCAGCTGCACCGGGCGGTATCGAAACTGGGATGGGGGTCGCGCGCCCAGGCGTGGGAGTGGATCGCGGCCGGCGACGTGTGCGTGGACGGCCGGCGCGTGACCGACCCGCTGACCTGGGTGGACCTCGACTGCCAGCGGATCACCCGCGCCGGTGAAGCGCCGCCGGCCGCCGCGCGAACCACGCTGGCCCTGCACAAGCCGCGCGGCGTGGTGACGACGCGGCGCGACGAGCGCGGCCGCCGCACCGTTTACGACCTCCTGCCGGCGGGCCTGCCGTGGGTCTTCCCGGCCGGCCGGCTCGACGCCGACTCCGAAGGGCTGCTCATTCTCACCAACGACGCCGACCTGTCGGTGCGCCTGACCGACCCCGAACACCATACGCCCAAAACCTACCACGCCACGCTGTCCGGCGAACCGACGCCGGAGGCGCTGGGGCGACTGCGTCAAGGCGTGGACCTCGCCGACGGCCGGACGCGGCCGGCAGGGGTGCGATTGCTGCGAGGGGGGAAGTCGTCGCTGGTGGAATTTATTCTGACGGAGGGGCGAAACCGACAGGTGCGGCGCATGGCGGCGGCGGTGGGCTGCCGCGTGAAGCGACTGGTGCGCGTGGCCATCGGGGGTTATGTGCTGGGCGACCTGCCGGCGGGGGCGCATCGGATATTAGGAGAAGACGACTACAAAGACCTGTTAAAACGATGATACCCGGTCATTCCGGCCCCGGGGCGCCGGCCGCGTCGATCAGCCCTTCTTCGCCGGCCAGGTCGCGGACGCGCTCGACGGCGCGGCGGACCTTGCGGTCGTAGACGCCCAGCTGCTGGCAGATTTCCTCGTTGGTGTGGCCCTGCAAGCGCAGTTCGATGATCTGCCGCGTCTGCGGCTCCAGTTGTCGCAGGAAATGTTCCAGCTGGTCGAGGAAGGCCACAGTGGCCTCGGCGGACGGTTCCCGGTCGAGAAGGGCCAGGAGTTGTTCGCCGTGGCCTTCGCCCCGGTTGGTTTCCAGGTTGTGGTCGCGCTTGGCGGCCTTGTGAAAGGCGACCTGACGTAGCGTCTTGTGCAGGGTGATGCGCATGAGCAGCTTGCAGAGGTCGTCCTGGTCCTGGAAGACGAACTGGCCGTTTTTGAGGCGGACGAAGAAGGTGCGGAAGACCGACTGAAGGATGTCTTCGGGGTCCACGCGGCTGGCGAGGCGCTGACTGATGCGCCGCTGGGCGAGGGCCATTAACCGGTCGAAGTAGCGTTCGACGATCTGGCGGGCGGCGTCCTGATCGCCCTTCCGCCACAGGTCGATGAGGGTCTGATCTTCGGGGGGCGTCGGCACGGGCGGGTACTCCACGGGGGGACGGGCGCCGTCTGCTATAATCTTACCCTGCGGGCCGCGGCCGAGAAAGGGAAATGGGCGCGAGGGCGATGGCCGATTATTTCCTGATGCTGGACGCCGCGGCCTTTGAGGGCCGCACCCGCCCCGCCCTGGCGGCGAGTTGGCGGCTGCGCAGCTTCGATCCCTGCCGTGCGCCGTGCGCCGAACTGGTCCCGGCCGCCCGCGCCTACGCCGAGCGCTACCACGTCGGCGGCGATGAGCCGATGCTGGCCCGCGTCGCCGCCGGCCTGCCGTTCGACCGCGATTACTGGCGCGCCCTGGTCGCGGAGGTGCTGCTGTGTACCGCGGTCGAAATTCCTGAATTTCAGACCTGCGAAGACGCCCTTGGCCTGCTGCTGGCGCCGGGACCGATCCGCCATGCCCACCGCGGCACGCGCGACCTGACCTTCGGCGCCGCCGTCTACCGCCCCGACCACGCCGGCTACAACAACGCCGGCGACGTGGCCCGGCTGGCCGACTACCTCGCCGCCGTGCGGCCGTCGGAATGGACGCCGGACGCCCTGATCGGCCTGCCCGGCGCCGGGGACGAGGAAGAGCGCGCGGAGGAGCTGGCGTTCGCGCGGGAGTGGTTCCCGTCGCTGGCCGACCTGTTCCGGCGGGCGCGAGAGCGCGGCTGCGTGCTGGTGCATGAGAGGCTGTACTGAGCGGCTTGCGTGTCGGCCGATACGCTGCTACCCTGGCTTTAGTTCCCGGCCACCAACAAAAGTGGGCGCATATGGCCCTGACGCTCGAACAGTACGCCGCCTACCTCGACACGCGCGACCTGCCCTGGCCGGCGCCCCCGGAAGTGGACCGCCCCAAGGCCAAGCCGCACCTCGTCCGCCTGCCGCAGGTCCGCGCCGTCCTCTGGAACGTCTACGGGACCCTGCTGGCCATCGGCGGCGGCGAACTCCTCTTCGAGCACCCGACGCCCTTCGTCATGAACAACGCCCTGGACAAGACCATCCAGGAGTTCAAGATGTGGGCGTCGATGTCGCGCAAGCCGGGCCAGCCGTCGGAGTACATGGGCCAGATCTACCGCCAACTCCTCGCCGACCAGCGCGTCGGCCCCGGCGGCGGCGAACGCCACCCCGAGGTCCCGGCCGACCATCTCTGGGAAGCGATCCTCAAACGGCTCCTTCAGAAGGATTACAAGTTCGACGCCGGATTTTTCGGATCGCTCAACGAGTACAGCCGCAAGGTGGCCTACTTCTTCCACGCCAGCCTGCAGGGCACGGCCTGCTACCCCGGCGCCGCCGACGCCCTGCGCCACGTCGCCTCCGCCGGCCTGACGCAAGGGCTGCTGGGCGACGGCCAGTGCTTCACCACGGTGCAACTCCAGCGCGGCCTCGCGGTCCAGGACGCCGACCTCCGGCTGGACGACGCGATCGATCCCGGTCTGCGCGTGCTGTCATTCGAGTTGCGCGGCCGAAAGCCTTCGGAACGGCTGTTCCGTCAGGCCTTGACCGCTTTAAACGAAAAGGGCATCGGCCCGGCCGAGACGCTGCACGTCGGCTCGCGCATGACGGCGGACCTCGCGCCGGCCCGCCGCCTCGGGATGCGCACCGCCCTGTTCGCCGGCGACCGGGCGTCGCTGCAAGCCGCGCCGGAACAACTCAAAGACCCGGCCGTCCGGCCCGACGTGCTTCTCACCGAGCCGGCCCAGATCGCCGAGGTCGTTCCGTAGGGGCGCGGCGGACTTTGGCCGCGTCTTTCCCTAAACTCTCTAATGAACGTCCACCGGGCCGGTCCCGATCGGCCGTCCCCGCCCAATCCGAGGAACGACCATGCCTCCCGAAGCGGTGTTCGACGTAACCAAACTGGACTTCAACCGCGTCGTCGCCGACCAGGAGGGCATTCGCCGCGTCAACCCGCAGCGCTTCGAGATGGAGCACCTCAACGCCATCGTCCACCTCGACCGCGAACGGAACCTGATCGTCGGCTACAAGGACGTGGGCGCCGACGAGTTCTGGGTGCGCGGCCACATGCCCGGCTACCCGCTGCTGCCCGGCGTGCTGATGTGCGAGGCCGGGGCGCAGCTCTGCTCCTATTATTCCGTCATCAGCGATCTGCTACAAGAGGGATACTTCATCGGCTTCGGCGGCCTGGAGCAGGTGCGCTTCCGCGGCGTGGTGCGTCCCGGTGACCGCCTGGTGCTGGTGGCCAAGGCCCACAAACTGCACCGCCGGCAGACGGTGTTCACCGTGCAGGGCTTCGTCGGCGCGGTCATGGTGTTCCACGGCGAAATCATCGGCGTGCCGATGCCGCGGGCCGCGGCGCCGGCGGCGGCCACGGCGGAGGTGGGGGCGTGAGCGTGCGCCGCGGCCCGCGTTTGGCGCCGGAGGAACTGGCCCCCTACCTGCTGGAACTGCCCGACCCGCCGGCCCCGTTCGACTGGGCCGCCCTGTTCGGCGCCGAGCGCCCCGTCGAAATGGAGATCGGTTTCGGCAAGGGGCTGTTCCTGCTCACCGCCTCGGGGGCAAGACCCGACGTACACTTCGTCGGCGTCGAGATCGTCCGCAAGTACCAGCTTTTCACGGCCACGCGCCTGACCAAGCGCCGCCGATCCAACGTGCGCGTGGCCTGCGGCGACGGCCGGCTGTTCCTGCGCGACCGCACGCCGGCCGGGTCGTTGCAGGCGCTGCACGTCTACTTCCCCGACCCGTGGTGGAAGAAGCGGCACCAGAAACGGCGGCTGTTCACGGCCGAGTTCGCCGCGGAAATCCCGCGCGTGCTGCGGCCGGGCGGCCGGCTGCACTTCGTCACCGACGTGGAAGACTATTTCCATATGGTAACGGGTCTGATCGCGGCCCACGACGCGCTGCGGCCGCTGCCGCCGCCCGAACCCGGCGCCCCCGGCTACGACCTGGATTACCTCACCAATTTCGAGCGCAAATTCCGCAAACAGGGCAAGCCGATCTACCGGGCCTGTTATGAGCGCTTACCGTAACGGATCAATCCTTGTCCCGCGCCTCGCCCCACACGCGCGCCAACTCGACCAGCACGCGCACCGCCGTTTCCATTTCTTCCAGGCACGTCCACTCCAGCGGCGAATGCAGGTTGTGTTCGCCGCACGACAGGTTCGGCGTCGGCAGCCCCATCTCCGTCAGCCGCGAGCCGTCCGTGCCGCCGCGCACGATAGTCAACTTCGGTTGAAGTCCGGCCCGCCGCATCGCCTCCTCCGCGAACGCCAGAGCGCGCGGCTCCTTTTTCAGCCCGTCGGCCATGTTGCGGTACTGCTTGACGATTTGTACGTCGATGGCCGACTGCGGGAACTCCGCCGTCACGGTGCGGGCGACGGCCCGCAGCACCTCGGCCCGCTCGGCCAACCGGGCGGTGTCGAAGTCGCGTAACAGGATGCGGATTGTCGTCTCGGCGACGCCGCCCTCGATGCGGTAGGGGTGGAGGAAGCCTTCGCGGTCGGCCGTGGTTTCCGGCGACAGCACCAGACGCGGCAGGCGGTCGAGGAACAGGCCGGCCAGGCGCACGGCGTTGACCATGCGGCCCTTGCCGATCGCCGGATGGATGTTGACGCCGCGCACCGTCGCCACGGCCAGGTCGGCGGAGAAGGTTTCGCCGTCGATTTCGCCCTGACCGCCGCCGTCGAGCGTGTAGCCGACGTGGGCGCCGAGTTTCTTCAGATCGACGTGATCGACGCCGTGACCGATTTCCTCGTCGCAGGTGAAGCAGACGCGGACGGGGCCGTGCGCCACTTCCGGCCGCGCCAGCAGCTGCGCCGCCGCCTCCATGACGACGGCCACGCCGGCCTTGTCGTCGGCGCCGAGCAGCGTCGTGCCGTCGGTGGTGACGATCGTCTTGCCCTTGAGGTCCGCCAGCTCCGGATTGTCCGCGGTGCGGATCACGCGGGAGGGGTCGCCGGGCAGCACGATGTCGCCGCCCGCGTAGTCGGCGTGGACGACCGGCTTGACGTTGAGGCCGCTGGTTTCCGGCGACGTATCGACGTGGGCGATCCAGGCGATGGTCGGGGCGGCGTCCGTCGCGGTGGCGGGGATGGTGGCCAGGACGATGCCGTGTTCGTCCTGCTCGGCGTCGCGCAGCCCCATCGCCCGGAGTTCCCGCGTGAGCAGTCGGCCGAGTTCGAGCTGTCCCGGCGAACTGGGGTAGGTCGTCGCCGTCTCGTCGGCCTGCGTGTGGATGCGGACATAGCGGAAGAAGCGGTCGAGCAAGGTGTTCATCAGGATTCCTCACAATAAGCGCTCGCCTACCTAGCAGCCCCAAGCGCGAGCGAGGGTTTCGACGGAATCCCTCGCTCGCGCTTCGCGTTGGTATGCTACGCCCACCCCCAACTCACCGGCAGCGCCCGCGCCGCCAGCCACAGCTTGTACAGCCGGCTCAGGCGCACGCGGCGGCTGAACACGTCGTAGTCGCGGCGCACGATCTCGTCGAGCAGGCCGCGGTAGGTGCGCAGCATCGTCACGAACACCGCCCGCCCCGCCGGCCGCAGCAGACCGGCCAACGGCTCGGCCTGCCGGTAGTAGTCGGCCGCGCGTTCCGCCTCGAAGCGCATCAAGTCGCGGAATCGGTCGTCGCGGACGCCGCGCCTTAGCCCCTCTTCGTTGTAGCCGAAGCGCTCCAGGTCCTCGCGCGGCAGGTAGACGCGGCCGCGCCCGGCGTCCTCGCCGAGGTCGCGCAGGATGTTCGTCAGCTGGAAGGCCACGCCGGCGGCTTCGGCGTGACTCTTCGCCCGTTCGCCGGTGAAACCCCAGATGTGGATGCACGCCAGGCCCACCGCCGACGCCACGCGGTAGCAGTACGGGTACAGATCGGCGAACGTCTCGTAGCGGACGGCGTCCAGGTCCATTTCGACGCCGTCGATCACCGCCCGGAGGTGGGCGGCCGGCACGCCGAAGCGGCCGACGGCGTGACGGAGAGCGGGATGAAGCGGATGGCTAAACTCGCCTTGCAGCGCCGCGTCGAATCGCCGCCGCCAATCCGCCAGCGGGCCGCATTTTTCGTCGGCCGAACCGGGGCCGTCCGCCAGGTCGTCGGCCACGCGCATGAAGGAATAGAGGGTACACATCGCGCGCCGCTGGTCGGCCGGCAGCAGGCGGAAGGCGTGGTAGAAGTTGCCGGCCTCGCGCCGGGCCAGCCGTTCGCAGTAGGCGTAGGAGCCTGCCAGGGATAGTGGCCGACTCGCTCCGCGAGTCGGCGCCGACTCGCGGAGCGAGTCGGCCACTTTCATGGTCATGGGGCGTTCCCTCACCACAGGCCCGCGGCCGCGCCGAGACGCTTCCCAACGGCGCCGGCCAGCAGAGTAACCTGATCCCATTTGGACACGACCGGCCGCCGCGCCCACACGTCATAGCCGCAGCACTCGATCTTGTCCAGCACCGCCAGCCCGCCGCGCAGGAACAGTTCCACGTCGATGCGCAGCTCGGCGGGGACCATTTCCAGCAGCGGCCGGCCGCGCCCGAACAGCTCGCGCGTGCGGCCCACCTCGAAGCGCATCAACTCCGCGAAGGCCGGGGTGAAGCGGCAAGCCCCCAGGTCGTCGTCGCCGTAGCCGAAGAGGCGGCGGTCCTCCTCGGGCAGATAGACGCGGCCGACGTCGAAATCACGGCTCACGTCCTGCCAGAAATTGGCGAGTTGCAGGGCGGTGCAGACGTGATCGGACAGGGCGGCCCGCGTCTCGTCGAACGCCCCGCCGAGGTAGAGCACCAGCCGGCCGACGGGGTTGGCGGAGCGACGGCAATAGTCGAGGAGCTGGTCGAACGTGCGGTAACGCTTGACGTACTGGTCCTGCTCGAAGGCGGCGAGCAGGTCGAGGAACGGCTGCGGCGGGATGCGGAAGCGCTCGACGGTCGCTTGCAGGGCGACGAACACCGGATGGGCCGGCCGGCCGCCGTAGCAGGCAAGCAGTTGGTCGCGCCACCAGCGAAGGAGATCGAGGGCGTGTTCGCCGCCGCCGGCCTCGTCGGCGAGGTCGTCGGCCCAGCGGCAATAGGCGTAAACGGCGTGGAAATGGCGGATAAGGCGTCGCGGCAGCAGCAGCGAGGCGACGGCGAAGTTCTCGTAATGGCCGAGCGTGAGCCGTCGGCAGTAGGCCCGGGCGCGGGCCAGGTCGAAGGGCGCGTGGGGCCTTCCGGGGCCGAGGCGCTCCAGTTCGGCGGCGAAGGCGGAGTTCATGGGCAGAATTATAGCGGTGCCGCGCGCGGGTTGACAGGCCGCGGATGCGGCGAGGGAATCGCCGGGAATAGCCTTCGATTGCGGCGGTCCCGGGCGGGGAGGCCCCCGCCCTTCCGCCCGAATCGAACGGGACACCCAACAATGCCCCCTCCGAGCCCGTTGCGTTGTAAAACTGCCGAGCGACGCCGAGGCGGGGACCCCGCGCGGGCGCGCACCGTCTCCCTCAAGGGCGTCGGCGGAGTTAAATTGCCACATCGTTATCTGATTACCCGAACATCGCAACGACCTCGCCGATCCGGGTTCCTTGTTGACACCCGCCCGCCAGGCGTTACGATGGCCACTGCCCCGCTCGCCTCCCCGGCCGCCCCGCGGCCCCATCTCCGACGCGAGCGGAGCACCGGGAGACCCGTCATGTCCGAATTTCCTTGGTCCCGCCCGCGGCTGTCGCCGTCGGGTCGCGTCGTGCGGGGATTGAGGGGAAGCCCGCCATGTCGAACCCGCCGCTAGCACCCATCCTGTTCGTGGGCGGCGCCGACCCGCGGCGGGCGGCCCTCGTCCTCGCCCTTCGGGAGGCGGGTTTCGAGGTCCATGAGGCCGGGACCGAGGCGCAGGCGCTCGAGCGGCTGCGGGAAGGGCCGGAGCTGATCATCCTGGCCGACGGCCCGCCGGACGGCGACGGGCCGGAGTTGTGCGGGCGGATCAAGGCGGACCCGCGGACGGCCGCCGTCCCGGTGCTCCGCCTGGGCGGCCGCCCCGAACACGCGGACGCCTGGGACGCGGGCCGCAACGGCCGCCTGGACGGCTACCTGCCGGAGCCGGTAGGCCCCCGCGAGTTGCTCAGCCACGTCCACGCCCTACTGCGGCTGGGCCGGTCGGAGGCCGCCCTGCGGGCCAGCGAGGCCCGCCTGCGCGACGTCCTCGACCACGCCCCCGTCGTCGCCCATATGAAAGATCTGGAAGGGCGTTATCTCCGCGTCAACCGCCGCTGGGAGACGCTGTTCCACTTCCGCCGAGATGAAGTGATCGGCAAGTGCGCGTCGGACGTTCACCCGGCGGCCGAGGCCGACGCCCTGCGGGCCAACGACCTCCGGGTGCTCCAGGCCGGCGGCCCCCTGGAATTCGAGGAGGCGGTCTCCCAGGACGACGGGCCGCATACTTACCTGTCGGTGAAGTTCGCCCTCGCCGACGCGGCCGGCAAGCCCTACGCCGTCTGCGGCATCTCCACCGACATCACCGGGCGCAAGAGGGCCGAGGAGGCGGTGCGCGACTCCGAAGCCCTGTACCATTCCCTCGTCGAGGGGCTGCCCGTCTGCCTGCTCCGCAAGGACCTGCACGGCCGCTTCACCTTCGCCAACCGCGCCTTCTGCGCCGCCCTGAACAAGCCCCTCGCGGAAATCGTCGGCAAGACCGACGCCGACTTCTACCCGCCCGTGCTGGCCGGCAAGTACCTCCAGGACGACCGCCGCGTCGCCGAGACGGGCGCCGTGTTGGAGGACATCGAGGAGCACAGAGATCCGGATGGGGCCAAGACCTACGTGCAGGTGCTCAAGGCCCCGTTGTACGACGCGCGCGGACAGGTCATCGGCGTGCAGGGGGTCTACTGGGACATCACGCCGCACAAGCGGGCCGAGGCCGAGGCGGGGCGGGCGGCGGCCGAGTTCCGCGTGGCCCGGCGCATCCAGCAGAAGCTCTTCCCGCAAGCGGTCCCCCGGCTGCCCGGCCTGGACATCGCCGTCGCCACCTTCGGCTTCGACATCGGCGGGGCGTCGTACCCGGCCGAGGCCATCGGCGGCGACTATTACGACTTCGTGCCGCTGCGCGACGGCGGCCTGGGCGTGGCCATCGGCGACGTGAGCGGCCACGGCGTCGGCCCGGCCCTGCTCATGGCCGAGGTCCGCGCCTTCTTCCGCGCCTTCGCCCAGACCGAGGCCGACGTCGGCGCCATCCTCGGCCTGATGAACCGCGTCCTGATCCCCGACATCGACGAGGACCGCTTCGTCACGCTGCTGCTGGCCCGCCTCGACCCGCACACGCGCCGCTTCAGCTACGCCAGCGCCGGACACCAACCCGGCTTTATCCTCGACGCGGCGGGAAACGTGCGGCGGACGCTGGAGAGTACGGGGACGCCGCTCGGCCTCTTCCCGGACGAGACGTTCCCGGCCGGCGCGGAGATCCAGCTCGCCCCCGGCGATCTCGTCCTACTCGTCACCGACGGCGTGATGGACGCGCGCGACCCCGGCGGCGACCGGTTCGGCGTGCAACGGACTCTGGATCTGGTTCGGGCGTATCGCAAAGAGTCGGCCGGGGCGATCGTCGAGAACCTTTACCACGGCGTCCGCGCCTTCGGGCAGACCCTGCCGCAGTACGACGACGTGACCGCCACCGTCATCAAGGTGTCGGGGGCGGAGTGAGTGCGGCTCCAGAGGACATCTCCCTCGTGCCCAAACTCCTGTTTGGGTACGCGCGAGGTTGCGAAACTCCCGTTTCGCGTCCCGCGGTGGGGCCGGACGCGAAACGGGAGTTTCGCGGAGTGCGTTCCCAAACAGGAGTTTGGGAACGAGGAAATGGGACGGGTTGGAAACCTATCCTACGTCACTTCGCCGCCTCGACCGTCCACATGTCGTCGCTGGTGAACAGGTCCGCCAGCCGTCCGGCGCCCTTGGCCTGCACCGCCTTGGCGTTCTGCTGCCGCAGCTGCTCGTCGAAGGTCGGCCGGCTCACGGCGCGCAACACCCCAAGGCACTCCGGCATCTCCGGATAAACCATCCGGCTCAGCAAATAGGCCAGCGCCGGCGACGCGGCCGATTCGTCGTGGACCAGCAGGTCCTTCTCCGTGACGCCGTCGCCCAGCCGCACCACCTCGGGGTCGAGGCCGTTGAGCCGGATTCCGCGGTCGCGGTCCTTGCCGAAGACGAGCGGCTTGCCGTGCTCCAGGTAGACCATGTTGTCCGACCGGATGTTCTTGTCGGTGGCGTACTTGAAGGCGTCGTCGTTGAAGATGACGCAGTTCTGGTAGACCTCCACGAGGGCCGTGCCCTTGTGGGCCGCCGCCCGCCCCAGCGTCTCGGTGAGGTGGCGGATGTCCACGTCGGTGGTGCGGGCGATGAACGAGGCGTCGGCGCCCAGGGCCAGCGACAGCGGCCGCAGCGGCCGGTCGGACGAGCCGCCCGGCGTCGTTTTGCTCTTGGTGCCCGGCCGCGAGGTCGGCGAATATTGACCCTTGGTTAAGCCGTAAATCTCGTTGTTGAACAGGATGATCTTCACGTCGATGTTGCGGCGGATGGCGTGGATGAGGTGGTTGCCGCCGATCGACAGGCCGTCGCCGTCGCCGGTGACGACCCAGACGGTCAGGTCGGGCCGCGCCGCCTTGAGGCCGGTGGCGAAGGCCGGCGCCCGGCCGTGGATGGTGTGGAATCCGTAGGTGTTCATGTAGTAGGGGAAGCGGCTGGAACAACCGATGCCGGAGATGAACACCATCTTTTCGCGCGGGATGCCGAGCGGCGCCAGCGCCTTTTTCATCTGGGCCAGGATGGAATAGTCGCCGCAGCCGGGGCACCAGCGCACTTCCTGGTCGCTGGCCAGGTCCTTGGGGGTCAGGGTGGGCAGCGTCGTCGCTGTGGACATTATGGGTCTCCCTTTGGAATAATTCGGCGAGCGGGGGGCGTCAGCCCCCTGATTCTTCATACGGTCGCCGATGGAGTGCGGAATCAGGGGGCTGACGCCCCCCGCTCGCCGTTGCAATTAGCCCGCCATCTCGTCGATCTTCGTCTCGATCTCGCTGACCTGGAACGGCCGCCCCTGAACCTTGCTTAGGCTGACGGCGTCCACCAGGAACGCCGCCCGCAACAGGTGGGCCAGCTGGCCGGCGTTCAGCTCCGGCACCAGCACCTTCTTGTAGCGCTTCAACACCGCTTCGGTGTTGCGCGGCATCGGGTTGAGGTAACGCAGGTGGGCCTGGGCCACGCTCAGGCCGCGGTGTCGCGCCCGCTGCACGGCCGTGGTGATCGAGCCGTAGGTGCCGCCCCAACCGATCACCAGCAGGTCGCCCTCGGCCGGACCCACGACCTCCAACAGAGGAATGTCATCGGCGATCTTGGCGATCTTTTGCGCTCGACAGTGAACCATCGCCTCGTGGTTCTGCGGGTCGTAACTGACGTTGCCGGTGGTCTGCTCCTTCTCGATGCCGCCGAGACGGTGCTCCAGGCCCGGCGTGCCGGGGATCGCCCACGGCCGCACCAGCCGCTCGTCGCGCAGGTAGGGCATGAAATGGGAATCGCCGTTGGAGCCGACGTTCGGCGCCGTCGGGTGGCGGATCGGGATCTTCGGCAGCGTCGCCGGGTCGGGGACCAGCCACGGTTCGGCCCCGTTGGCCAGGTAGCCGTCGGACAGGAGGAACACCGGCGTCATGTGGCCGACCGCCAGCCGCACCGCCTCCATCGCCATTGTGAAGCAGTCGCCCGGCGAGCAGGGCGCCACGATCGCCACCGGGCACTCGCCGTTGCGGCCGTACATCGCCTGTAAAAGGTCCGCCTGCTCCGTCTTGGTCGGCAGGCCGGTGCTCGGGCCGCCGCGCTGCACGTCGATGACCACCAGCGGCAATTCCGTCATCACGGCCAAACCGATGGCCTCCGACTTGAGACAGATGCCGGGACCGCTGGTGGCCGTCACGCCGAGCCGGCCGCCGAACGCGGCGCCGATGGCCATGCCGGCCGCCGCGATCTCGTCCTCCGCCTGGATGCAGGAAACCGGGTAGTGCTTCATGCCGACGAGGTGATGGAGGATGTCGGAGGCGGGCGTGATCGGGTAGCCGGCGTAGAGCAGCGGCGTGCCCGCCTGGACGGCGGCGGCGGCGAGGCCGAGGGCCAGCGCCTCGTTGCCGGTGATCTTTCGGTAGCGGCCCGGCGGCAGCACGGCCTTGCCGACGTGGTAGTGGACGGGCAGCGCCTCGACGGTCTCGCCGTAGTTGTAGCCGGCCTTGAGGGCGGCCGAGTTGGCGAGCAGGACCGCCTCCTTCTTGCCGAACTTGTCGCGGATCCAGCGCAGCGTCGGCTCCAGCGGCCGTTCGTAGAGCCAGTAGACCAGGCCGAGCGCGAAGAAGTTTTTGCAGCGATCCGCCTCGCGCGGGCTGAGCTTCGACCCGGCCACGGCCTCGCGGTTAAGCTTCGTCAGCGGGATGGAGATGAGGCGGTAGCCGGCCAACGAGCCGTCTTCGAGGGGGTTGGAGACGCAGTTGGCCTTGCGGAGGTCGCTGGCCGCGAAAGCGTCCTTGTTGACAATGAGGATGCCGCCCGGCTCCACGTCCTTGAGGCGCGTCTTGAGGGCGGCGGGGTTCATGGCGACCAGGGCGTTGAGGCAGTCGCCGGGGGTGTAAATGTCGGTGCTGCTGAACTGGACCTGGAAGCCGGAGACGCCGGCCAGGGTGCCGACCGGGGCGCGGATCTCGGCCGGGAAGTCGGGGAAGGTGCTGATGTCGTTGCCGAGGTTGGCCGAGGCGCTGGCGAACTCGGTTCCGACCAGCTGCATACCGTCGCCGGAGTCGCCGCAGAATCCGATGGTGGCCTGAGTCAATTCGACGAGAGGCTTTTCCGTCGCCGTGATCATAATGCGTCGCCACTGCCTTTCTACTTCGGAAGGCCGACCGGCCGGAGAGTAAAGGGAACTGATCCCGACGGCCCGCGGGAAGCGGCGGGCGTGGAATGAATCGGGATCAGTCCGACCGGGCTATTTCTATCTTATCCCGTTTGCCGCGCCGCCGCAAAGAATCTGTCCCGGAAAATGCGGATGGGAGGCGGCGCGGCGTCAGCCCGCCGGTGTAGACTTCGTTCCGCGGCGCTATGCTACACCGGCGCGCTGACGTCGCGCCGCTCGCCGAAAAAATCGGTGCAAAATAGTTGACAATTCGGAAAAGGTTCGTTACCCTCTACCCCATCTTCGGCCTCTTCTCTGTTCCGGCCCCGCCGCTTCGCTCCCGCGAACGGCGGGGTTTTTTCTTTGGCGAGCGGCGCGGCGTAAGCCCGCCGGTATAGTATTCGTTCCGCGGCGCTATGCTACACCGGCGGGCTTACGCCGCGCCGCTCGCCCGGTTCCCTGCGACGAATTTGACTCCGCCGGGTACAATGGCTCTGCCTTGGCAGGAGGCCGTCCCGCGACCCCAGTCTCTTCCTGACGCAAAGGAGTCCGCTATGCTTTCCGCCGAATGCGCGCGTGAACTGCGCTCCGCCTGGCTGCCGAACCTCACCGACGCCGGTCTCGACCGGCTCATCGAAATGCTGGAAAAGAGGAGTCCCTTCCTCATTCACGGCTGTTTCACCAAAAGCACGCCGATGGGCTGTCTGGCGTCGCACGCCGCCTGGCATCACCCCCGGACTGCCCATCTTACCCAAGACGCCGGCATTACCTGGCTGCATCACGTCGCCGGCCTCAACCCAGCCACGTCCCACGTCCTGCGCGAATGGGACGGCCGCGGCGCCAAGGACCTCGACCTGCGGACGGAGTTGGTGAGCTTATTCCGCGATGAACGTCAGGCCCGTCGGACCAAACCGTCGGCGTCCCCGCGCCGCCAGGCGGTCCCAGGGACCGTCTGAGAGCTAGGTCTTGACCTTTCCCCCGATTCCATGATCTGGGGGCGGATTGAAACATGTTACCGCGCGTCCTCGAACCCGAAGTGATGGATTCCGCCGAGGAAGCCCGCGACTACGACGCGATGGACCACGCCGCGGTCAACCGCGTCTTCGTGGCGGACTTCCTCGCCGCCTGGGACGGTCGCAATCCCGTCCTCGACGTGGGCGCGGGGACCGCCCAGATCCCCATCGAACTTTGCCGCCAAAGCGCCACGGCCGTCGTCGTCGCCGTCGATCTGGCCGAACAGATGCTGGCCGTGGGCCGCGACAACGTGTACCGGGCCGGCTTGTCGGATCGCATTCATCTGGAGCGGTGCGACGCCAAACGGCTGCCCTTCGCCGCCGGCGCCTTCGGGGCGGTGATCTCCAACAGCATCGTGCATCACATCCCCGAGCCAGAGGCCGTGCTGGCGGAAATGGTGCGCATGACGGCGCCCGGCGGCGTCCTGTTCGTGCGCGACCTGTTTCGGCCCGACGACGAATCGACGCTGCGCCGCCTGGTCGAGCTGCACGCGGCGGGGGCCAACCCCCATCAGCAACGGATGTTCGCCGACTCGCTGCACGCCGCCCTGACGTTGGCCGAGGTCCGCGACCTCGTGGCCACGCTTGGCTTTGACCCGTTCGAGGTCCGCCAGACCACCGATCGGCATTGGACGTGGAACACCAGGAACGTGGCGCGTGGCGCGTGGCGCGTGGCGCGAGAAGAAGGATAACGGAACCCGTCTTCTCGCGCCACGCGCCACGCGCCACGCGCCACGACGCTGCTATGCTTGGCGCGCTCGAAACCCTGGGCCGGCTCAGTCACTTCGCCCTGCGTTCGCTGTGGGCGTTGCCGCACGGCCTGGCGCGGCCGCGCGAGCTGTCCGCCCAACTGTCCGACGTGCTGCTCGGATCGCTGCCGCTGGCGCTCACCGCCGGCACGGCCATCGGCGTCGTGGTCTGGCTGCACCTGCGCGGCACGTTGGAATCCGTGGCGGGGCCGGGGGCCGTGGTCTACCTGCCGCAGGCGCTGGCCCTGTCCGTGGTGTTGGAATTTGCCCCGCTGGCGGCGGGGCTGATCGTCGCCGGCCGCACCGGGGCCAGTCTCGGCGCCGGGCTGGGCGCCATGACTCTCACCGAACAGATCGACGCCCTCGAAGCACAAGGGCTGTCGCCGATGCGCGAACTGACCGCGCCGCGCGTCCTGGCGTGCATCCTGACCCTGCCGCTGCTCACCGTGTTCGTCGCCGCGACCGCGCTGGCCGCCGGCTGCCTGGCCGAGACGATCGGCGGAACGCTCTCCGCCCGGCAATTCTTCAACGAATGTTTGCGCGTCCTCACGTTACAGGACGCGATCCCGGCCGTGCTCAAGACGGTAGCGTTCGGCTGGCTGATCGGCGCGTCGGGCTGCTACTTCGGCATGAACGCGCGCGGCGGCGCGGAAGGCGTCGGCCGGGCGGCCACCGCCGGCGTCGTGGCGTCGCTGTTTCTGGTGTTGGTTTCCGACGTGGTATTGGTGAAGCTCATTCAGGTCGTCGGCGACCGTGCGCCGGCCGTGATGGAGTGGCTGGCGCGATCCCATTTTTGATCGGTTCAGCGATCCGCTAACGGGCCTGAGCCTGCCCCGCACGCCGCCGGGTTTTCGAGGCGCCGACCACGCGGCGGGCGGCGGCCGTCGGTGCCGCGGGACCATCCGCGCTTTCGTGGCGGGCCTTCCAGTCGGCCTGCCAGCGACGCAACGAAGTTTGAAAGAGAGAAGGGGTCGCACAAGGCTGAGACATGACCGTTTCCGAATCGGTTGAGGTTGAGCCGGCCGCGTCGGCCGGCGGTTAAGAAGCTGGTGTTTGTGTTGCAAACGGCGGGCCAAACAGGCGGGAGGCGAAATCGCCTCCCGCCCTGTACCATATCCATACGTCACTTTTTGCCGCGACGCTTGCCGCGGGTCGGGTTTTCGCCGATCGTGCTGTCCACGTCGCGCGTCCCCTGCTGCGGGGCGATGCCGCCGCCGGTTTCGCCGCCGGACGCGCGGCCCTCGGCCGGCGTGCCTCCCACGGCCCCGCCCGCGTGACCGGCGTAAGGCGGCCCCTCCTGTTCGTCGAACTCGTCCTCTTCAAAGGGGCCGACGAGGCCCGTATTCGGGTCGTCGCCGGTCGCCTCGCGGTCGTCCAGCGGCGTGTGGCGCGGCCGGCCGCGCGGGTTCTCGTCACGGTCGGCCGCCTGCTTGGTCGCGCCGGGGGGGATGATCTCGGCCGCGCCGCTCGGCTTGCGCTTACTCGGCTTCGCCATGATGCTTCTCCTCGGATGGAAGGGGCGATGGCTCTACGAGATGAATAGGCAAGCCGTATGCCGTGCCGACACATCCGGCCCGCGCCTGTCGCAACGAGTACGCCGACGGTATTGTCGCGGCGGCGGTTGGGAACGGCAAACGCCGGCCCGGCCGTTGCAAGCCGTGCCCCTCCGACGTATAGTTGATAGATGCGTCCCGTCCGGCGAATCAAGGGTCGAAACGCGGACCTGCACAAGAGCGAGGTGGCCCCATGGCCCTGGCGTTGAGTATCGGCAAGTCCAGTCTGTTGGGAAATTACCGCGAGAACAATGAAGATTCCATCGACGTGAAGCAATTTCCCGACATGACGGTCTGTCTGGTGGCCGACGGCATGGGCGGCCAGGCGGCCGGCGAGGTGGCCAGCAAACGCGCCGTCGAGATCGTGCCGCGCGAGCTGAAGAAGCACCTGTCGACGTCGGTGAGCAGCGACGACGCCAAGGCCATCATCCGCCGGGCGGTCGTCCAGGCCAACGAAGAAATCATGGCCATGGCCGCCCTCGACCGCGAACTCAAGAACATGGGCACGACCATCGTTCTGACGGTCTGGCGGAAGGGCAGCAGCCAGATGTACGTGGCCGGCATGGGCGACAGCCGCGTTTACCTCATCCGCGGTAAGAAGATCGACCAGCTGACCGTCGATCATTCCATCGCACAGGCGTTGGTCGAGGCCAAGACGATTTCCGCCGCCGAGGCCCGCGTCCACCGCTACCGCAACGTGTTGTGGAAGTATCTCGGCTCGGCCGAGGTCGGCGAGGGGCCGAAGGTCGAGGTCGTGCCGATGCAGGCCGGCGACCGTTTCCTGCTCTGCACCGACGGCCTGAGCGGCGTCGTTTCCGACGAACAGCTGCTGAGCTTCGTCAAGGAAAAGGAAAACGTCCAGGAGTGCGCCGACGGCCTCGGCCAGCTGGCGCTAGACCAGGGGTCGCGCGACAACGTTTCGTGCATCGTCGCCGAGGTGGTTGAGAACAAGACGTGAGCGCCGATCCGGCGAGCGGGGGGCGTCAGCCCCCTGATTTAGCATAGCGCCTCGGAAAAGGCGACGAATCAGGGGGCTGACGCCCCCCGCTCGCCGATTTTAGATGTACTGCGCCCCCGACGGCGTGATGACCAGTTCCGGCACCGTGGCGTTGGCCGGCAGCTTGGCGATGAACAGCACGGCGGCGGCCACGTCTTCCGGCTGGAGCATCGACCGCCGGTGTTCGTCCGTGACCGGGCTGGGCCGCTGTTCCAGGATGGGCGTATCCACTTCCCCCGGATAGATGCTGCTGACGCGAACGCCGTTGGGCTTTTCCTCGGCGGCCACGCCCATCGCCAGGCCGCGCAGGCCGAACTTGGCGGCGATGTAGCCGGCGCCGCCGAGCGGATTGGCCCGTTTGCCGGCAATCGAGTTGATGTTGATGATGAGTCCGTCCCGCCGCTCGCGCATCTGCGGCAGCACCGCTTGCATGCAGTAGAACGCCCCTTCCAGGTTGCCGCCGACCAGCCGTTTCCAGCGTTCCGGCGTCAGTTCGCGGAGCGTCCGTTCCTTGATGTTCAGCCCGGCGTTGTTGACGAGCACGTCGATCCGGCCGAAGCGTCGGCTCACGTCCTCGACGAGCCGGCGCACCTGTTCCGGGTCGGTCACGTCGGCGGCGTGGTATATGAGACGGTCGCCGCCCTGGAGCGTTTCGGCGGCGCGGCGGAGCTTGTCGGCGTCGCGGCCGGCGACGGCCACCCGGGCGCCTTCGGCGAGGAAGAGGCGCGCGGCCGCGAGGCCGATGCCGCTGCCGCCGCCGGTGATGAGGACGCATTGGTCGGAAAGAGTGCTCATGCGAGTGTTATAGCGTGGCGCGTGGTTCGTGGCGCGTGGCGCGAGAAGAAAGACGCCGGGCTTGCGTTCTCGCGCCACGCGCCACGAACCACGCGCCACGGACCTCTTGCGGCTTCCCTTGTCCATTTCGTAAACTGTCGGTGCGGAAGGCGTCCGGGGGCCGGGGAGCAGGAGCATGTCGTTCACCGCGCTACACCTGTACTTCGACGACGTGGAAGTCGGCCAGCGGTGGGAATCGCAGGGCCGCACCATCACCGAAACCGACGTGGTCCAGTTCGCCGGGGTCAGCGGCGACTACAACCCCATCCACATGGACCACGAGTTCGCCCGCGGCACGCCGTTCCGCCGGCCGATCGCCCACGGCCTGCTCGTCTTCTCCGTGGCCAGCGGCCTGGGCCTCTACTACCCGCCCGTGCGCACCTTAGCGGTATTACAGATCCGCGAATGGCATTTCCGGGAGCCGGTCTTCTTCGGCGACACCGTCCGCGTCCGCGGCGAGGTGGTCCACAAGGAGGTCCGCGGCCGCGGCCGGCGCGGCGAGATCACCTGGCGGCGTCAGGTCGTCAACCAGGAAGGCAAGGTGGTGCAGGAAGGCCTTGTGATCACCCTGGTCGAGGGCCGCGGCGGCCGCGGGACGGCCGCCAAGGGCGAAACCGCTTCTCAACCCACCGAGCCGGAAGCGTGAGCGGCGGGGGAAAATCCGTCGCTCACGCTTCCGGCTCGGACTAACTCCTAGGAAGCCGATGAAAGAATTTCAGCTCTACGGCCTCGGCAACGCCCTCGTGGACATCTTCGTCGAGGTCTCCGACGACGAGTTCCGCTCGCTCGGCTTCGAGCGCGGCTCGTCGCGCCTGGTCGAGGCCGGCGAACAGAAGGCTTTGTTGGAACGGTTCCAGGGCCACGACCTACGGCTGGTCAGCGGCGGCTCGGTGGCCAACTCCGTCATCGCCTTTTCGCAGCTGGGCGGCGACGCGGCCTTTCTCGGCTGCGTCGGCGACGACCGTTACGGCCTCTTCTACGAGTCCGAGTTCGAGGAGCTGGGCATCGAGACCGGCAGGATGGTCCTCGTCG
>Ga0182024_10008006_pt1 | contig 22530 bp, 12 predicted proteins | sample P32metaG_FD_120480 | JGI IMG/M metagenome (GOLD analysis project Ga0182024, IMG submission 120480) | Permafrost microbial communities from Stordalen Mire, Sweden - P3-2 metaG (Illumina Assembly) | ecosystem: Environmental > Terrestrial > Soil > Wetlands > Permafrost | place: Sweden: Stordalen... | reverse complement strand
CGGCTCGGTCCGTGTCGTTTTGCGCGAGATCATCGGACTAGTTCTCGTCGCATCTTGTCCGTTCTTAAGCGCCGTGAGCGAATCCAATCGAATCGGACACAGCATGGACTCTCCCGGCTGACAACGATTTCGGACGCGGGTTCGACTCCCGCCGCCTCCACCAAGTTTTGAATTGCGCATCCGCCGGTCACGATTTGCTTCATGAGAGAGGCAGTTCGCATGGCCACTCGTTGCTCGATTCTGACGGTTCATTCATAATTGCAAAGCGACAGCGCAGCCAAAGCGAAGCAAAGATTCGAGAACGCGTACGGTGGACAGACGAACATTACTTCAGCTGGCCGGCACAATCGCTCTTGGTCGAACCATCGGCTTAGGCGCCGCTCAAATTGCGCGCGCGGCCTCCGCGCCCCCTCTTCCCAGCCGCTCCGATGCGATTCGACCCTATCCATTTCCAGTGGATATTCTGTATCACGGCAGCCGAACGCGGCCTCAAATCGCATTGACGTTCGACGCTTGCCCGCGCAAAGAGCGCCCTGAATTTTCCACTGAGATTGTGAACTATCTTCAGCGCGAGAATATTCCAGCTACATTTTTTGTGTCCGGCTTGTGGGCCGTGAACTGCCAGGACGGCCTCAAGCAACTTGCACAACCGCCGTATTTCCAGATCGGACTCCACGGATACCACCACTGGAAATCCAGCGATTTGACCGAACAGGCTATTGCCTCCGAAATCGAACTCACGCGGTCAACTCTCGCGCGATTGGGCGCCAACCCAAAGCCGTTCTTTCGGCCGCCTTATGGCGATTGCCCGCCTAAGCTCGTCAAAGTCGCAAAAAGTCTCGGTGTTCTCACGGTCATGTGGGATGTGGTCTCCGGAGATCCCAACCCGCGCAACACTGCCGAAGTATTGGAGCGCAGAGTCAGCACTCTAACGCGCAATGGAAGCATCATCATCATGCATGTGAATAATGGTGGCATCTTTACCGCACAAGCGCTCCCAACCATCGTCACCGGCTTGCGCGAGCGAGGATTCAAGTTCGTTTCAGTCGGAGACCTGGTGAAGCACGACGACGGAAAGTGAAGCCACCACCTACTGTGTCTTCATCACAATTCATGGCGTTCAGGCTGCCGCGCGATTCCTCAGCGACAATCCGTTTTAGACCGATAGTGTCGCCATCCTCCCATCCAAAGAATTGGCCGCGGCGATGGCCGGATCGAGATCCCTCTCCAGAGCTGCGATCAACAAAGCCAGGTTTGCGGAGTCAGCGTCTTTCGTCTTACCCGAGCGGAAAGCAAGCTCGACCGAGGATGCCGCTTTAGCCAGATCCCTGGCTTCCAACATTGCGGCGGAACTCTTCAGTGAGTGAGTCAGCCTTTCGGCATCTGCGTCTCTCCCGGCGGCCAAATGCTCCCTGAGACGGAAGATTGCATCTGCATACTGATCGCGGAATCCCAACATCAACTTGCGAAGCAACTTCGGCTTGCCGTCGGTTCGCGCCAGGGCGGCTTGAATGTCAAAAGGAGGAAGGTGGTCGGGCACGCCATCTAGGATCGGTGCAGGCTTCAGCTGCGCTTTTACCGGCTTTGGCCCCTTACCGGACTTCTTGGGCATCCACCGAATCAGCGCTGCCAAAAGCCGATTGGGGTCGATCGGCTTGGTGATGTGGTCATCCATTCCTGCGTCGAGGCTGCGCTCGCGGTCACCGCTCATGGCGTGGGCCGTCATCGCCAGGATGGGAAGTTTGCTGAAGCGGGCATCGGCGCGAATCAGCTTGGTCGCCGTCAGTCCATCCATGACCGGCATTTGTATGTCCATGAGGACCAGGTCGATCGGCTTCGCGGCTACACGATCTACTGCTTCGCGTCCGTTAAGCGCAACGCTGACCTCGATTCCCAGGTCGCTCAGCAGTTCGCTGGCAAGATCGCGATTTAGACCGTTATCCTCTACAAGCAGCACGCGACGTCCAATCAACTCGGCAGGAAAACCTCCCGAAGCAGACCACGAATCGTGCTCCGGATAGTCCGGTTTGACACCAAAAATAGTGGCAATAGACTCGATAAGCAGCGATTCGTTGACCGGCTTGTTGAGGAAACCATCCAATTCATGGTCAACAATTCCGCCAATTGCTTCCTCGCGTCCAAACACAGAAACCATCAAAACGGCCGGGACGCGCGATATCGTCCGCTGAGCTTTGATGCGTCTTGAAGCTTCAATTCCATCAATGCCCGGCATTCGGTAGTCCATGAGGACAAGGTCGAATGGTTTCCCGTCGTCAGACGCGGCTTTAATCGCGGCGAGCGCCTCCTCGCCCGATGAGACCGCTTTGGCCGCCAGACCATTGGAGCTCAGCATTTCGATCAGCAGATTGCGCGCATTTTCGTTGTCGTCGACAATCAAGATAGACTTCTTCAGCAGATCGCGCTGCCGCGAGCCGCCCTGAAGCGGTAGGGCGCCGCTCGCCACGCCGAAAATGGCCGTGAAAACGAATGTGCTGCCTTCGCCGGGCCGGCTTTCGACCTCGAGCATTCCCTGCATCAATTCGCAGAGCTGCTTAGTGACGGTCAAGCCCAACCCCGTTCCACCATACCTGCGAGTAATCGACGTATCTGCCTGGTTGAAGGATTTGAACAAATTCGACACCTGCTCGGAACTCATGCCGATCCCGGTATCGCTTACCAGGAATCGGAGCTTTCTGGTATCCCCGGTGCCCTCTTCGGCTTTTACTTCAACGACCACCCGGCCCTTCTCAGTAAATTTGATTGCGTTGTTGACCAGATTGATGAGGATTTGTCCTAGCCGGAGCGGGTCGCCTTTCAGATAGCGCGGAGTCTCTTTGGACCTCGAAAGTACAATTCCGATGCCCTTCTGTTCCGCTCTTTCACGGACGATGTCATCCAGATTGCTTAATACCTCGTCGACCGAGAACTCAATCTGTTCCAGCTCCATCTTGCCTGCTTCGATCTTTGAGTAATCCAGGATGTCGTTGATAATGCTCAGCAGGGACTGAGCCGCGTGGTCGATCTTTTTCAAATAGTTGAGCTGAACCGCATCCGGATTCTTGCGCAGCGCCAGGCGCGTCATGCCGATGATCGCGTTCATCGGCGTGCGAATTTCGTGGCTCATGTTGGCGAGGAAATCGGACTTCGCTCGGTTGGCTATCTCCGCCTTTTCCGTCTCTTCGTGCGATTGCCGTTCGTGCTCCTTGGCGGCTGTGATGTCGTTGCTGATCGATAGGAACTTAGTAGGAAGGCCATCCTCGTCCATGTAGGGCACGATCATGCTGTCGAGCCAAAATAAGGAGCCTCTCTTGTTGCGATTGCATACGTCGCCCCGCCAGGACTTTCCGGAAGCAATGCACTCCCACATCTCGGTCCAAAACGCGCGGGTATGTGCGCCGGAGTTGATGACGCGATGGGTCTTGCCCAGCAATTGCCGCCGGCTATATCCGGAGATTGTGCAAAATGTATCACTCACATCAATGATGCAACCGGCACGATCTGCAACCGATACGATGGAGTGGAGATGGATCTTACGCAGCAAGTCGGCGTTTTCGCGCAGCGCCTCCTCAGCCTGCTTGCGCGCGCTGTTGTCGGTGCTTATCAGCAGGTAACCGATAATACTGTCCTGGTTATCCCACAGCGCAGTGACCGACACGACCGCAGGAAATCGGCTGCCATCCTTGCGGATGTATGTTAGTTCGTAATTGTCTTCAATGCCGCGGGAGGCCTTGAAGGCCAGGGCTTCGAAGCCCGGAGTGATTGGGGTTTTCAGCTCCGCGCTGAGCGCTTGCGCGCGCGCAATCAATTCCATTGGATCTGAGATGTCGGCGGGGGTGATCTCGTTTATCACGTCGGCGGCGGCATAGCCAAGCATGCCTTCCGCACCCACATTGAAGATCTGAATCACGCCCTTTGCGTCCGTCGCGATGCATGAGAAATTGGCGCTGTCAAAAATGGCTTTCTGCAGCGCTTCTGCGTTGAGCGATATCTCTTCCGCTTGTTTACGCATGAATGTCACCCTCTGCGTCTGACGGATACTTCTGACGTTTTCAAATTGACCTTTGGAAGTCGATCGTTGCGTCTAGGCAGAAGCTCTAGTGCATCGGCGCGGACTTTTCCAGGGCACGAAAAGCCACCCGATTACGACCTCCGGCCTTAGCCCTGTAGAGCTGTATGTCAGCTTCGGTAAGTACATCTACAATCGAAGTGCCTTTCAGGAATCTCCCGCTAACCACGCCCACGCTGGCAGTGACATTTCCTGCGTGTGCGGCTTTCTGCGGCAGGACAAGGTCGCTGATACAGTTTCGAATTCTTTCGGCAATGATCACGGCTCCTCTGAGGGAAGTATCCGGCAAAAGAACAACGAACTCTTCGCCACCATACCGAGCCACGAGGTCGGTGCAGCGGGAGACAGTTTTCGTCATCGCTTTGGCAACCTCCCGCAGACATTCATCGCCGCTGATATGACCGTAGGTGTCGTTGAAGGCCTTGAATCGATCGATGTCAAGCATGATCAAGGCCAATTCTTCTCCGGAACGCAGATGTCTGGCGTATTCATAGGCCAGCATGCCGTCAAAGTGAAAGCGGTTCGCCAAGCCCGTCAGTCCATCGGTTGCGGCAAGCAGCAGAAGCTTGTCCCGCATTAACTTAAGGTTGATTTGAGTGTTGACGCGCGCTTTGACCAGATCGGGATTGATTGGCTTGTTGATATAGTCGACCGCCCCCATCCGCAGGCCCTTTGTTTCGGTTACCACATCGCCCACGCCGGAGATGAAGATTACGGGGATTTCGCGCGTGCGCGCATCAGCCTTGAGACACCTGTAAACTTCAAACCCATCGATGACTGGCATCATCAAATCCAACAGGATCAATTGCGGCACACTTTTCGCAGCAATCTCCATACCGGTCATTCCCTCATCCGCAACAAGAATTCTGAAGTCGTCCCTTAAGATGTCCGCAATCAATTCCAGATACAGGGGCTCGTCATCTACCACCAGAATGGTTGGACGTCTTTCCCGAGACGCTGCCGGTCCCGCGATCATCGAAGGCATTGAGGAAAAAACGGGCGAGTCAGCCACGCTGGAGCTACCCGCGGCATTTAGCGAAGCCGACGCTATCAGTCCGGCCCGGAGCTGATAACGCTCCCCCAGAAAGCTGCTCTGGAAGGCGCCGCGGCCGGAATCGCTCGGATTACCGGCTATGGTGCCGCATTCCAATTCGGCGATATCCCCAGGCACGTTCAGAAGCGGTGAACTTGCCTTGAATTTCGAGAAGGCTTCAATCTCCTCGGCGCGAGAGACTTGCGAATCGGGGTCCGGGGATTTCATCGCCATACACACCTCGGGAGTTTCCTCGTCCACGGGAGTTTCAAGAACCTCGCTGAAACGGCCCTGGACTGCCGGAACGGTCTTCGGCTTGATTGAGACGACCTTATCGGCATAATGCGGGATTTACTTTAGTCGGGACTGAAAACAATCGGCACGGCTGCTAATACCGTCCAACCGACTCTGTCGGGAATCGCCACCCTGGATGCCGATTGCAAACCTGCGGAGCGAAGCTACAATTCGAAGTCATACTTAGATCACTTTATTCATTGGAATTCTCCTACGGGCGCTAAATGTCTATGCAAGTACCGTGCCACTGTCAGACGGCACTCCTCATTTGGAGAAGTCGGGAACACACAAATATCCTGTCGTGGACGGGGAGCCATTTCTCATTGTGGGCGGGGCACTCGATTCCAAGCGCCTCGAGCCCCGACTTTATGAAGCCGATCTGGTCTCGGATGGCCGCCGAAACGCGAGAAGCGGGATCCGTTTGAGCAAACCGTTACCGATTCTCCCCGAGCTCCGCGTCCTTCTCGCAGATCAGTCGCAAGAGACCCAGAATTCCTGAGGGAAGTGGCTCGAAATGATCCATATCCTGCGGCGTGAACTTCTCACCGTAGCGCAGGTTAAGCAGCCGGTAATCCGGTGCAGCACGCCCTGCGAGCTCGTTGATGGCAGTGTTAGCCACAACAATCTTCAGTTGATTTGTGCCCGGGTGAAGCAGCGGCGCAATGTCGATTCGGTATGCCGGATGCCACACAGCTCCCGCGCGTTTTCCGTTGACGTAAACCACGGCCGCCTCGCGCAGCGGCGGGTCGTACCACGCGCGCATTCCCGCCTGACGAAGCGTCGTGCGCTCCACAGGCGTTCCCTCGCCAAAATCCAACAGCACCACCGCCGCGTGCGCCAGCGTCTCGGGAATTTCAACCGTCCGCTGATAAGTCGCCGTGCCGGAGTAATATCTCTGCGCTTCATCGTCCGTCCATGAGTGCAGTCTCAGCATGGTTTCCGTCGCGCCGGTCTTGTCGAACGTCACCTTCCAGTCGTGGGCCAGGTCGACGGGCGCAAATGTTGCGGATTCGATTGGCTCGGGCGCCTGCGGCTCTGCGTGGATGTCCATGAGTACTCGCGACTCGTACGGCGCTAGGTTGAATTGGATCGTGCTGCCAGCGCCTGCCTTCGTGATTTTTCCGGTGAATGGATCCCACCATTCTGGATTAACGAGTGAACTGCGAAATGTCGCATCGAATGCGTGCGGGTGGTTATCTGTATTAGCCACAAAATAAATATCCGCCCACGACGATTTGCGATGGACGATGCCGACCTCGGGCGTCGCCGGGTTCAGTGCGACGTCGGGCTTTAGAAGAGATGAGTGGATCGCCGACCCCACATCAGTCGAGTTCGCCACTACTTTCACATTTTTCATGGTCGGGTCCGAAAGCGCCCGCGAAATCTCCTCGATCGCAGCCGAATCGCGCGGACCTTCCTCGAATCCGGGCGCGCGCGAGGGAAGGCTCTTGACGGCGATTACCAGGCCGCCATGCTGCGCAAAGTCCTGGATGCGCCTGTAGGTCGCGAGCGGCAAACGCTCCGTGGTCGGCATCACGAGCGCCATGTAGTGAATTCCTACGCGATCAATCGCCGCCGAGTCGATGTAGTCAAAGTTGTAACCTGCGTCAAGAATCGCGGGAACAAGGTCGGGACCCAGCAACGAGGCCATCTCATCGCTCACCGAGACATGGCCGGGACGGAATCCCGCCTGCGCGTCTTCTTCCGGCAGAAAAACTGCAATGTCGTTCTGCGGCTTGCCTTGGCGCAACAGGTAGCTCATGCGCGATAAATACGCCGTTACATCGGGCATCACCATCCACCACGGATTGTGATCGTTGAAGACCGCAGCTGCGTAGAACGACCAGCCGGGATCTCCGGCCGACGGTGGCGAATAGGGCCAACCGTGGCCTACAAGCTGATTGATTCCTTGCAGGAAGAACGTGTCCGCCTCGGCCTTCATGTCGAGCGGGGTGGCGCGGAAGGACGGCGAATGGAGCCATGTCCAGGTCTCCGACGATGTGATGGGCCGCCCGTACACGTGGCTTGCCGATGTCGCCCATCGTGTATACGAGAACGGCGCGTGCCATTGCGAGCCTTCGCCCTCAGGCAGATCGACGAGGGCGTTGCTCGAGAGGGTGACGGCGGGCGTACCGTAGCTTTGCGAGCGGAACCGCGTGTGATGCTCGCGCGCCCAGGTATTCAGCGGCGTCAGATAATGGTCGTCGATCAGCTCGGCCAGCGTGCGGCCCCAGTCGTAGCGCAGATCGGCGGCCTCTGAAGTCGTTCCAGCTACAAGCTCTGGCAGGTGCGGCGTCAGGTCGTAACCGCGGCGCGCGCGAAATTCATCGAGAAGGTCCGGCGTCCAATCGGATTCGTACGCCTCCAAGCTGTCGCTGAAGACCGAGTACGGGACATTCTTCCCGCAAGCCTCGATGAGTGGATCGGCGACGGTCTTCAGGTGGTTCTGAATCGCCTGCAAGCTGAAGTGGTCGAGGACAAACCCCTCTGCGCCCACGGCTGCGCGCTTTACCTGCTGCCCGGTCCGGCTGGAGATGAAGAAGAGCACGACGCGCGGGCCATCGACGCCCCCGCTCGGTATATCCACGCTCGGAACATCCAGGCGAAGGCCGTTCGGCATTGGCAGCTGCTGTGCATGTTCAGCGTCGTAATTTTGCGTAGTGCCGCCGGCCAGAAACGCCGCCAGCAGTTTTTCACCATTGCGAATCGAAGGCACGGGAAGGGAAGAGGCGTCGCTCTGCACCGGCTCAACTACGATGGACAGTTTCCCGGCCGCATCCGACACGGGTACATAAGATCCGCCGTATGGCCAGCCGCTGCCCAGCGTCAGGTTCACGCGCAGGCCGAGATCGTGCGCCGTCTGCGCAGCGAAGCTGACCATGCTGAGAAAATCTTTGGAGAGAAAAGGTAGATTGCGGATGTTTCTTGCCGGATCATCGAGCTCAAGCGCATACACCGGCTGAATTTCCACGCCTCCGATGCCGCCCGCTTTCATGGCGTGTAGTTCGCGGGCCAACTCGGTTTTTTCGACAGCTGGCCCAAACCACCACCAGCGCATCATGGGTTTGGAGTCATCGGGCGGGGTCGCAAATCCAGCACGAAGCGCCGCCGGGGAATCCGCCTGATCCAATGCCTGGGTCACTACAGTCGCTGGTGCAAGCAGTCCCGGCAGAATTGCGGCGGGAAGAAGGCGGGCGCAGAGACGAAAAGAGAGCGTAGTCCACGAAAATCGCAAAACGAAAGCCCCTCGGCGATCCATCCTAATTTGGCGGGATACAAAATGGGAAATGGAATGTGGAACGAAACGCGAGCCTTCTTCGCCCCCGCTTGAACAATAACTCATTCATAAAATGTGTTTTACATCACCCCTGCGGTCGCTTTCCAAGAGCATCCCCACCGAAACGAGCCGCCTCATCGCCTGCGCCGGACCACTATTTTTCGCTGCCTTCCAGTGGACAACGGGTGTTAGGATTTCTTGGCGGAGAATTGGAAATTGTTTCACATCTGAAAAGGGTATGGGATGCGCGCCTGCTTTCTGCTCAATGTCCGCCGGGAAAAGATCGATGAATACAAGGCCCGGCACGCACAAGTCTGGCCGGAGATGCAGGCCGCGCTTCGTGAATCCGGCTGGCGAAATTACTCTCTTTTTCTGCGCCCCGACGGCCTGGTGATCGGCTACTGTGAGGCCGACAACTTCGACAAGTGCCGCGCAGCCATGAAGCATCATCCGGTGAACCAGCGCTGGCAGCGAGAGATGGCGCCGCTTTTCAACTCTTCGATTGGCAGCTCGGCGGATGATGCGATGTTTCCGCTCGAAGAGGTCTTTCACCTCGATTGAAAGGATCCGAATTCCGCAGCAAAATTTGCCGTCCGCGTGCGGCGTATTTCAATTGACAGATGGCTACGCGTGCGAGCCATCCAAGGAAAAAACAACCACCCCGGAGGATACATGCTGAACTCATTCAACTCCATGCGCCGCGATCTTCTCCGCGTCGGAAGCCTCGGCTTTGCCGGCGCCGCAATTCCGGCTGTGTCCTTCGCCGCTGCAAGCTCCTCGGCAGATTCAAACCCCGGTGCTGCGCCCGGTCTCGGCGTCCTCTTCAACGTTCATAATTACGGCGCTATCGGCGATGGCAAAACCCTTGACACGCCGGCTATCAACCGCGCCATTGACGCGGCGGCAGCTGCGGGCGGAGGCATGGTCCTTTTTCCCGCGGGTGTGTATCTTTGCTTCTCCATCCATCTCAAAAGCAATGTGCATCTCCACCTTGAGCAGGGCGCAACCATCCTCGCAGCCGAATCGCCGAAGCCCGGCGATGCCACCGGCTACAACGGTGGAACATACGACGAGGCCGAGCCAAAAACCGACTGGGACGCCTACCAGGACTACGGCCACAACCACTGGAAGAATTCACTCATCTGGGGCATCGATCTGCATGACGTCTCGATTACCGGTCTCGGCCTCATTTGGGGAAAGGGGCTGAGTTTTGGCGCTGGACCCGGCCGGGCTGCGTCAACTGAAGTGCGTGGCTTCTTTACTGAGCCGGTTGGCCGCCCAGGCGCAAGTGGTCAGCCCTCGTCGGCGGTATCCGCAGCCCCGCCTGCTCAATCCGAGCGCCATTTCAATCCGCGCGGCGACTACCCGATGTACCAGGCCGAGCAACTGGGCGTGGGCAATAAGGCCATCGCGCTCAAAAACTGCCGCAATGTTCAACTGCGCAACTTTTCCCTTCTCAAGGGCGGGCATTTCGGTCTGCTGCTCACCGGTGTCGACAACCTGATCATCGACAACCTCACAATCGACACCGATCGCGACGGCATGGACATCGACTGCTGCCAGAATGTTCGCGTCTCCAACTGCACCGTCAACTCGCCATGGGACGACGGCATCTGTCCCAAGTCCAGCTACGCTCTCGGCTATGCGCGGGCCACGCGTAACGTCACCATTGCAAATTGTTTTGTCACCGGATGTTATCAGCTCGGCACCGTGCTCGACGGCACGTGGAAGAAATTTCCCGAGGGTGAACGCCCCTACGGAACCGGCCGCATCAAGTGCGGAACCGAGTCTAATGGAGGTTTCATCAACATCACCATCACGGGTTGCGTCTTTGAAGGCTGCCAGGGATACGCGCTCGAAACCGTCGACGGAGCGCTGCTTGAAGACATCACCATCTCCAACACCACGATGCGCGACATCATCTCGGGCCCGCTCTTCATGCGTCTCGGCGTGCGCCTTCGCGGACCAAAAGACACAACCAAAGTGGGAACGCTTAAGCGCATCCTGGTCTCGAATCTCAACTGCCACAACGCGCCTATGCGCATCAGCTCCATCCTCAGCGGGATTCCCTCGAATGCCATCGAAGATGTCAAGCTCTCGAACATTTTTGTCGAAACCGTCGGAGGCGCAACGCCGGACGCCGCCCAACTCCAGCCGCCCGAGAAGGAAGACGCCTATCCCGAGCCCAGCATGTTTGGCCAGATGCCATCTTCGGGATTTTTCTTGCGCCACATACGCAATCTCGAAATGAGCCACGTCGAAATCTCGAACGCGACGCCCGATGCACGGCCTGCGTTTTATCTTAAGGATGTAAATCGCGCCGACTTCTTCTCGATCACCGCGCCGCGAACCTCTGACGGCGCCTTCGCCCTCCACGATGTCAAGGATCTGCGCATCGGCTGGAGCCGCGCCGCCGCCGACGTCACCCTTCCGGCCGTCGACGACAAAGTACTTTGAGCAAGGATTATGGTCCAGTGGGATTGTGATCTTACCGACCCAGCGATCCGGCAAAAAGAAAATCCAGCTCACCGCAGACAGAGGCCGGACGCCCTGAAATCCAGAGCGTCCGGCCTCGTTTTTCACGCGCATACACGTGCCAGGTTAGAAGTTAATCTTGACACTGCCCTGGAAGACACGCGCCTGATTGTATGTTGCCGAAACCTGACCAAAGGTCGACGATGTTAGGGCTGCGGCCCCTCCGGAATTTGCCGGAAGCAAACCAGTCGTGGAACTGGATGGAGGCTGGAAGTCAGGATGGTTGAGCACGTTGAACGCCTCGAGGCGCAATGTGGCCGCCAGTCTCTCGTGGATCGGAAAGACGCGTGAGATCTGCGCATCGAAATTCAACGACTTCGGTCCCCTGAAGGAGTTCCTGCCGATGTTTCCGTAGGTTCCGGCCGCTACGCAGCCGGCTGTGACGTTGCCGGGACAAACTTGCGCGAAGGCCGCGGGGTTCAGGTACTCGCGATTCGATTCGCCGGTCAACTTATGGAACTTAACCTCGGCGTATGGGTTCACGCCCGGGACCAGATTCGGCCGATCATTGCCGACATCGGTCAACGAGTTATCAGCGCCCGCCGTCACGGTGAACGGTGCCCCGCTTTGGTAGCGGATGAGGGGAGCCAGTTCCCAGCCGTTCACGAGCGCTTTCGAGAGTGGGTTGCCCCAGTTGAACTTGCTCCTGGCGACCATGGAAACGTTGACGATATGGCGGAAGTCCGAGCCGCATGGGCCGTAATCCAATCCAAAGTTGTACGGGTTCTCAACCGTTGTACCGGCCAGGTCACCCTGCGCGTCTTCTTCGTTCAGGCACTTCGACCAGGTCCAGTTGGACAACAGGCTGAACGTGCTTGACAGGCGGTGCTGAAGGGACGCAACCATGCCGTTGTAGTTGGCCGTGCCTTCGTCGCCCACTATATTTGAGCCGGCGCCGCCGCCCAGGTATTGGTTACCCTGAGCCGGGTTTTCGGTAGTCAGCAGGAAGCGCGAAGTCTGGTTCTTGGTCGTGGAACAGGGCGTTCCGGCGGCACCGGCAGTCACTTTCGCCGGGCCCGTGGTCACAATGGGTGCACAGCCCGTTCCACCTGCGCCCCAGTTTCCCGGAATGTATACAGCGGGGTCAAACGTAACGCCCATGGGATCGTGCCGCGTGGCGTTGCCGATGTAATCCAGTTGCGCCTGCCAGTCGTGGGGGAATTGATGCTGAATGCTCAACGTCCACTGGATGGTGTACGCCGCCTTGAATTGCGCGGGCATCACGATGTACTGCGACTGAGCGAAGTAAAGCGCCTGGGTCGGGCTCGGAATCTGCGGCTGCGGAAATGGGCTGGTGGTGAACGTGCCCACAGACCACGGAGCGGCGAAGGGTACTGGCGGCGAGGACGATGTTTGCGAGTTGGTGACGGCGGTTGCAAACGGGGGATTTTGCTGGTTGCGCTGGCTGGTGAAGAAGTTCGGATTGTCAAACATCAGGGCGCCGCCGCCACGAAGCACTGTTTTGCCGTCGCCCTTTGGATCGTACGACATGCCAAAGTTCGGCGAGAACTGCAACCAGGAGTTCTTGGTGAACTGCCTGGTTACGCCTTTATCGCCGTAATATTGTGCCCCAGCTGGAGCGTTGGGATAGACAGTACTGATGGTGTTCAAAAGAAAGTCCGCCATGTTGAACTCAACGCCGCGGTTGAAGTAGTCGTGCGGCATCACGTTCGGTCCGTAGCGCAGTCCAGCAACCAGGGTGAGTTGGTGATTGGCGTGGTAAGTGTCCTGAACGTAGAGACTCGGAATTGGACCGCGCAGGGCATTTTGCTGCTGCTTGCTCTGCTGGAATGGCGACGAACTGCCCAGTGTCCCTTTCAGGAAGTCGAGGCTTTGGTCGCCGATGACGCTGCCGCCAGCCGGCCCGCTACCGCTGTATTCGCCGTTGAAAGTGAAGATGCCGTTGCTCTCGTAGGCGTTGCCGATATTGAGCTGGTTCTGCACCCACTCACCGCCGAATCCGATCTGGTGTTTGCCATGCACCCAGGTCACGTCGTCATCGAGTGCGGCGGTGTTGTCGTTAAAGTGGGCCACCGAGTTCGTGCCGCCTCCGATGGTGAACTTGCCTTCAGACAGCTGTAAGCCATTCTTAACCTGCTGGAAGACATTTACTCCGAGAGTCGCAGCGTTGATATCGTTCGCGGCGTATCCGCGGTTATTCACGCGGCGCAGAACCGAAATGTGCGCGGAGTTAACCACGTTGGCCGTAATGGTGTAAGCATCGCCGAGCGTGAAGTTCTGCACCCGCTCAATATTTCCCGATTGCGTCGTTACCAGGATGTTGTTGGGGAAGAAGTACGCGGGGAGTTGGTAACCGTCAACCAGATAGCGGCCAAACAGGTTGTTCTTCGAGCTGATCGTCCAATCTACGCGGGTTACAAATTGGTTGTCTGTGAATTGGCTGGGGATAGCGTACGAGACGAACCCGCAACCGTTTGGATCCACTGTCCCGCCGGCGCTGTCCGGTGGCAGATACTTTTGCAAGGCCAGCGCTGGCACAGAGTACGTGGGAGCTGCAGAGTATTTGTTTCCCGTCAACGGTATGCCAGTGAGTGGATCAACCAGTTGGATTGCTAGCCCGCTGGAGTTACATAGATTATCTTTGGGTTGGTTAGCGGCGAGCGTGCCCAAGGGGCCCGGCACGCCGTCCGTGATGGAATAGTCTCCCGCGAGGTTGGCCGCCGTTGGTACCGTGGCCTGAGTGTTCGCCTGCAACTGCTTCGACACCGTCCGTTGGTAGGCAGCAAATGCGAACAGCTTGTTCCGCTTGATGGGTCCACCAAAAACACCGCCAAACTGGTTCTGGTGAAGTGTATCTTTTGCCGAGCAAGTCGTTGCGGGTGCAACGGGTGAGCATGTCGAGAAGAAGTTCGTCGCGTCAATGTAGTTGTTGCGGATGAACTCGAACGCTTCGCCATGGAACTGATTTGTTCCCGATTGAGTAACCACATTCACCATGCCGCCGACGTGGCCGCCATCCTGTGCGCCGAGGTCGGTTGACTCTACGCTGAACTGGCTCACAGCATCCGGGAAGGGATAGGGCAGGTTGCCGTTGGCCATGTAGTCCTGGTTATCGCCGCCATCCAGCCGCCACAGCGTCGTATTTCCGCCGCCACCGGCGATTGACACCGAGATGGTCGCGTAGGAATATTTGCTGCCCGTAAAGTCGCCGGCCGGAGCGGGGCTCGATCCGCCGGAAGCAGTTATCAGGTCGGTCATGTGCCGGCCGTTGAGCGGCATTTCGCTTACTTCATTCTGGTCGATCGTTTGCTTGAACGTTGCGTCTTCTGTCTGGAGCGCGAGCCCCTCGGCCTGCACTTCGACACTTTGCGAAGCCGCGCCGACTGCAAGCGCCGGATTGATCGCAATGCTGCTCCCGACCTCAAGTACGATGCCCTTCTGCTCGTAGGTCTTGAATCCGGGCGCCGTTACGACCAAATCGTAGGTTCCGATGGAAACGCCAGGAAACAGATACACGCCGCTCGCGTCGCTCGCCGTAGATCGCTTCACACCGGTTGCCTCGTTGGTGAGCGCCACGCTTGCATGGGGCACGAAGGCCCCAGTTGAGTCCGACACAGTTCCCTGGACATTGGCCGTGCCGGCGATTTGCGCGCGGACTCCCCCCGGGGCAAGCGTGAAAGCGGTTACACCTAGCGCCAGAATCAGGCGCATGGCTCGCCGCAGAGATCTCTTTACTCGCTGCACCTTTGGATTGCTGCTGGCTTGTCGCATCGTTTCCTCCTCAAAGGGTTCGCTGGATTTTGCGATCATTGGCGCCGCCGCTCCAGATTTCAATTGCCTGCGTGTGAAATTCGGGCCCTTATTCTGGGACAGTGGTCAGACCACAGTCGATCCGCGCACCATGTTTACAAGTGGCCTGAGCTGCTGTCAAGATTTATTTTTTTATTTTGCGTCTCGAAGAAACGATTCAGCGCCTTCCCGAATGCGAGGATGCAGGCCCATTCGCGCCGGCCTGTTCCCACCGTGTTAACAAGATGGCAGCAAGTAAGCAATTTCTTGATCGGCACTGAAGAACAAGGGAGAAATTATCGACAGGAATTCGGAGATGACAGCGGTGTGCTGCACCTAACTGACAATGAGGGCAATCAGGAAAGCGAACAAACAGTCACACTTTTCAGCAAGGGCCATCTTGTGAAAGCATGGGACCCGCAGTCGGGAACCAGGGCGCTCGTGGAGTCAACGCAAGAAGGTGGGCATCTTGTTGTTCAGCTCAAGATGCATCCATACGAAACGCGATTGCTGGTAGTCCGCTGACGAAAGTGCTAATTATCCGAGGCGAATTCCCGTGGGCCCGGCTGCAATGGCAACTGACCCGCAGATCGAGGTACGAACATGAAAGTTCAGCCAAAGGCCGCCGTGCTCGTGATTGCAGCGGGCATTTTAGTTTGTGTTTGTCAGCCCTTCGCGTCGGCGCAAAAGCAACCGTCGCCGCAGGAACTGCAAAACATCGCCACGAATGAGGCCCGTCACTTTGGCGACGCGCCGGACAATCCAGGGCCGATCGCGACCGATCTGTCTTACTCAATCAATCCAGCGGCCGTGGCCAAAGCCATGCGCAAGGTAGCGGACTGGCAACTCGAGCGATCGCAGCCGTACTTTGACCGCATCTGGACATGGAGCGTTCTCTACACCGGATTCATGGCCGCGTCCGATTCCCTCGGCGATCGAAAATATCGCGACGCCATGACGGCCATGGCGCAGAAATTCGATTGGAAGCTGAAATCGCATTTACCCAATGCCGACGATCAGAGCGTGGCACAGACCTATCTGGAGCTTTATTTCAAGAAGAAAGACGCGGCGATGATCACGCCCACGCAGCAAGAACTGGATGCGATTCTTGCTGCCCCGCGAGGCTCCACGGTTCCGGGCAAGGAGATCGCGTGGTGGTGGTGCGACGCGCTTTTCATGGCGCCTCCTGTTTGGTCCCGGATGTATGCCGCAACCGGTGACAGGAAATATATTGACTACCTCGATGAGGAATGGGCCAAGACTTCCGCTCGCCTTTACGACCCGACGGAGCATCTTTATTTTCGCGACTCTACCTATCTCACAAAGACCGAGGCCAATGGGAAAAAGATGTTTTGGTCGCGCGGAAACGGCTGGGTGATGGGAGGAATCGTCAGGACTTTGCAATATCTTCCCAAGGATGATCCGGCGCGCGCAATCTATATCAAGCAGCTCAACGAAATGGCAACAAGTCTAGCGGCAATTCAATCGCCCGATGGGCTGTGGCGAGCGAGCTTGCTCGATCACGAAAATGACGATCTGCCTGAAATCTCCGGCTCAGCTCTAATCACGTTTGCGCTGGCCGCAGGGGTAAATGAAGGATGGCTGGACAAGAAAGTCTACAAGCCCGTAGTCGAAAAAGCATGGGCCGGGATGCTGCATCATGTCTACGCTGACGGACGGCTGGGTTGCATCCAGCAAACCGGCGCGGAACCTCAGCCATTCAAGGCGTCTTCGAGTTACACATACGGTGTAGGCGCTTTTCTTCTGGCAGGGCGCGAGATCCGGCAGATGCGCCAATAGACTTTTGAAATTCTCGGGCTCAGGTCAGAGGCACTGACCTCCGCAGAACCGTCTACATGCGCTTTTTCAAGCAGACCCAAACGGCCATTAGATGTTGGTTCTATTGGCAGGGGAGAGAGGATTCAAACCTCCGCCCCCGGTCTCCCAATCAACAAACAACGTGCTAACTTGTTGATACATTTAGGTCGGCAGTGTGCCCAATAAGCGCGAACCTGTTCCGCCTCCCTCGGCACGAGACCTCCCCACGACATCTTGTCATCTAAGTGGCTTGCTGCGGTGCCGGGCCGAGTCTCTCCTCGTTCTTTTTCGGTCGAGACAGTATCTGAAGCAGACGAGTGACAACGATGAGTTCAGAAGGGGGACGACCGATAGTGAAGAGGTTGAGCCATCCCACACCCAAAATATGGGGCCGTCAATGGCTCGTGCCGGGGCTCATGCTGGCTCTCACCGTCGTTTTATGCGTCCTTGTGCTTAAGTTTGTTGATCTGAAACCCGAGGTTGGGCAAAATTTTTTCTTCTCCTCAGACGATCCGTCATTTCAGGAAGACGCCCAAATTGATCGAATGTTTCCCTCCGGGAGCCAATTGATTGTCAGTGTGGCATCGTCCGATATTTATTCGAATTCCTACCTTGAGAGCATGCTCGGCGGTATCGGATTGTTGAATATTCGGCTAGACATCATCTCTGCACCGGCAACCAATGTCTGTATAGGCATGGCGATTGATTCCATGGTGCATCTCGTGTTCGGGGTGCGGCGCGCTCAACGCAACGGCCACAAAGGCTGGAGCGCCTGGGTTGCCGGGCGTCGTGAACAATGGCGCGGCATCGTATTTTCGGATGTCATCATCGCGGCTGGTTTCGCGATATTTGCACTCTCCGACTTTCCGCCCACCCAGCGCTTCGGGATCGTAGTGTTGGCTGGGACGATTATCGATATTCTCTCGAATCTTTTTGTGCTGCCGCTATTGGGCGGTGCTGAGTGGAACGTGCGATCCAGGCGCACGGCTCTTTCCGCTTGACCGCGACCGTTGTCGTCCTGGTCACTTATGCACAGCTGGGGGCTAACAGGCGACTGTCCACAGGTTTGTTCTCTCAATAGCCGGTGAAGCAACAGTTCTCAAGGCCGATCTTCATCCCGCACCAGCTACTACTCGGTGTGGCGCGAGGCCGAGGCGGACGTTCCGTCAGCAATGCAGTGTATTGGGCGATGCGCCCCCCAGCCCCCCGGCGGGCGGCATGGCACTGACTTTCGGCGGCGGCACGATTCTGATCAGCTCGCACAACAATATAGATGAACCCGGCGGAGCCAGCGTCTTTACAGATACAGAAAGCAACGTCTCCGAGTCATTGCCCACGATCATCTACCACTATTACGACGGTAATAACAATGGAACGCCAACGCCAGGCATCAATCGCCTGGGACTTACTGCTGACGGCTGGCTTCGTGTGGAATGACGACTACGCTTCTTTATGCTCGCCCAGACTAGCCTGATGGGTCGGAACCGAGGCTTCGTCGCAACGATAAGGTGGTTCTGTTCTTCGCTTGTCTTTCTCAAAAATGAATCACCAGGCCGGCGCTGATGCGCAGGTTGTTCTGGTGATTGTTCGTTCCGTTGTCGAATGTCGTTAATAGGTAGTCGGCTTCGACAAGACGAATGGAGAAACGCGGGTTGACGCGCAGGTCGAGCCCCCCGCCGAAGCTGCCCGCAAAGGCAGCACCGGCATTGGCGGCCCCCGGATTCGCCCCTTGAACCAGCGTTCCGCTCGAGTGCGCGAGGCCGAGCAGCACCTGGCCGAAGGGCTGAAACGATCGGCTCTTCATGGGCGGCAGATAACGCACACCGGCCGTGAAGGTGCTGAACGTCAGGTTGTCTCCGGATGTGGAGACCGTGCCGGCGTGCGCGATGGTGATGTCTCCGGCCAGCGCAAGCTTTCCCGATCCTAGCGGCCATGCAAAAGTAGCGTTGCCGCCGTTCATGTTGAAGCAGCCGCAGCCGCCCTGAGGCGCGTTGCTGTGCACGTAGGTATAGTCGAGTGCGACCTCGGGCCGCGCCGCGCTCTCGGTTGGGGGTGCGGCTTGTGCGTGCGCTAACGCCGAGGACGCGGAGGCCACGGCGATGGTCAACAACAGAGCGAGTTCGCGATTAATCCTGAGTCGCATGGGTTCTCCTTTTACTCAACCGTCAATTGCACGGTGGTGGATTGCTGCACCGAGCCGCTGGTTCCGGTGATTGCGAGCGTGTAGGTCCCGGCTCCTGATTCAGGTACAACCAATCCGAAGCCGCCTCCGCACGCGGTGAGAGCAGAGAACGCGCCCAGCGAAGCAATGGCCAAAACAGCGAGCGTGATCCAGTGTCTGCGCTTTTTGCCGGGAAGGAAGAAGATGCCGATGACTGCCAGCGCAGGAGCCGCTAGTGGCCATGGAGAACTCTTCGGAGTCGTAGCGGCTGTAGTGCTCGCAGTTTGAACGGTCAGGGTGGAAGTTGCAGCGGAGCTGCCTGGAGTGATTGATGACGGTGAGAACGAAGCCGTCGCACCGGGAGGGAGCCCGGTGGCGGCGAGCGTGATGGCATTTGAAAATGAGCCGTTCTGCGGCGTCACGGTGATGGAGTATTGCGCCGAACCACCCGGCTTAATGGTCTGCGGCGCGGCGCTGGAGCTAATGGTGAAGGATGGAGCCACAGCGGCAGTCACTGTAACTGTATTCGTTCCTGTCGCGCTGTTATAGATCGACGAACTCGCGGAATCCGGGGTGTAAGTAGCTGTCAGCGTGTCCGTGCTGGTCGCCAGCGACCCGGCGGGGACCGTAATCATCGCGCTGCCACTGACAAGAGTTGTCGCCGCGGAAGAGTAACTTCCGCTGGTCAAAACGACTGATCCGGTTGGCGTTGGATTTTCGCCGCCGCCGCTAACGCCGATCGTCACCGGAAGCGATTGCGTCGTGGTGATGCTGGATGAGGACGGAGTCACCGTCACCGTGGGTGTAGTCTCTGCCGGTGCGGTCACCGTGACCGTGTTCGTTCCTGTTGCGCTGTTATAGGTTGAGGAACTTCCAGAGTCGGGCGTGTAAGTCGCCGTTAGCGTATCCGTGCTCGCATCGAGCGACCCTGCGGGAACGGTAATCGTCGCGCTGCCACTGACAAGAGGCGTAGCCGCGGAAGTGTAACTCCCGCTAGTTAGCGTCACAGATCCAGTCGCCGTAGGGCTACTGCCACCGCCACTGACGCCGATTGTCACTGTTAGCGATTGCGTAGTGGTGATGCTGGATGAGGACGGAGTCACCGTCACCGCGGGCGTAGTCTTTCCAGTCGAGGTCACCGTGACCGTATTCGTCCCTGTTGCGCTGCCATAGGTTGAGGAACTATTCGAGTCGGGGGTGTAAGTCGCCGTTAGCGTGTCCGTGCTCGCCGTGAGCGACCCTGCGGGAACGGTAATCGTTGCGCTGCCACTAACGAGAGTTGTCGCCGCGGAGGTGTAACTCCCGCTAGTTAGCGTCACGGACCCAGTCGGCGTAGGGTTACAGCCGCCGCCGCTGCTGACGCCGATCGTCACCGTAAGACTCTGCGCAGTCGTGATGCTGGTTGAGGAAGGCGTCACGGTCACCGTCGGCGTCGAAAGTCCGCCGCTTGCGTTGCCGAATTTTGCCAGGAACGTGTTAACGCTGCCGGTCATGTCAGTCTGGAAGGCGCCGCAGGTTGCGGGGAAATTCGAGGAAGCGGTGTATCCAGTGACATAGGTGTTGCCGTTGGAATCCGCGGCGATGCCGGTGCCTGCATCACCGCCGCTTCCGCCCAGGTAAGTGGAGTAGACCAAGGCGGCGCCAGTCGCATTCAGCTCGGCCATGTACGCGTTGCCGTCGCCGCCGTAGTTAGTCTGGTAGGCACCGGTCGTGATTGGGAAATTCGCAACCGTTGTGGCCCCGGTGACATAAGCGTTGCCACTTGAATCCAGCGCAATGCCGGCCGCGCTATTGCCTGTGGTAGCAGTGCCCGTGCCTCCCAGGCAGGTGGAGTAGAGCAAGCCGGTGCCCGTCGCGTTCAGCTTGGTCACAAACGCAGTCGAATAGACGCCATTTGTGCATGTTGTCTGGAAGGCGCCAGAGGTAGTGGGGAAATTGGAGTTTGCGGTCTTCCCGGCTATATAGGCGTTGCCGCTCGAATCCAGGGCAATGCCGTACCCCTCGTCGGTACCGCCGCCGACGTAGGTTGAAAAGATGAGGGCTGTGCCGGTGGGGTTCAGCTTGGTCACGAACGCGTTCCCAAAGCCGATCAATGCAGTCTGGTAGGCGCCAGTTGTGGTGGGGAAACTGGCGGAAGAAGTTCCCCCGGTCACAAAGGCATTACCGCTGGAATCCACGGCAACGCTGGTCCCAATGCCTCCAATACTCGTACTGCTGCCGCCAAGATACGTGGAGTAGACCAGGGCTGTGCCAGTGGCGCTAAGATTCGTCACGAACGCGTTCTCGGTGCCGACCAAAGCGGTCTGGAAGGCGCCAGCGGTGGTGGGGAAATTGGAGGATTGGGTCTCTCCGGTGATAAAAGCGCTGCCGCTGGAATCCACAGTTACGCCGTAGCCTGTATCCAGACCGCTGCCGCCCAGGTAGGTGGAATAGAGCAGGGCGGTGCCATTCGCGTTCAGCTTTGTCACGAACGCTGTATAAGTACTGGCGTTTCCGCCAAAGTGAGTCTGAAAGGCGCCAGTTGTGATGGGAAAATTGGCGGAATAAGTCAACCCGGTTATATAGGCATTGCCGCTGGAATCCAGGGCAATTGCTTTCCCAACATCTTCTATGCCCGTTCCGCCCAGGTAGGTGGAGTAGACCAGGGCGGTGCCGGTCGCGTTCAGCTTGGTGACGAACACGTTTCCGGAGCCAGCTAAGGCGGGCTGGAAGACGCCAGTCGTGGTGGGGAAATTAGTGGACGTCGTTTCTCCCGTGACGAAAGCGTTGCCGCTTGTATCCACGGCGATGCCGGCCGCCCCGTCTCGGCCGTTGCCGCCCAGGTAGGTGGAGTACAGGAGTACCGGATCAATCACGAGTTGCCGGCGCCGGTCGAACCTGGCGATCTGAAAACCAACTCTGTTTCCGCCTTCGAGCAGATACTTTCCGGGAACGTTGCGGCGAGCGCCGTCCACCACTTGATAAATCTCCGGCCTCAACAGGCGCAAATCGCCGCCGGCGGTATCGACCGCGAGATCTCCGTTCGGTTCAATCTGCAATCTGTCGGCCCCACGCACGGCAAGCGTGACGACGCGGGGATCGGCGCCGGGGGCAACCACGAAGTCGTGTTCCAATTGCCCCTGGTTTCCGTAGTACACAAGGTCAACGCCCGGATAGACGTTGTGGTAGCGCACTCTGCCATAGTTGGGGACGTCGGTGCGCCACTTGTTGGGATCGCTCCCGATAAAGTAATTGCTCCTGGTCGGCAACTCATCTTCCTGCGTGACGATCGGCTGAGCGTTGGCGCCCGCCAACTGCAGGCGCACGACCGCTTGCGGCGATGCCGGCGATGCGGGGTCCGTGGCCGGCCCCAGGACGGGGCGCTGCGAGTTGACCGGCTTGGCCAGATTGAGCACGGCCTCGCCCGAGGCGAGAAAGAGCGTGTAGCCCGATCCACGGGATACAAACTGCACACGCGAATCCGTCTGGCCGCGGTTGGCCTCGAAACGCAGCGGGAGCTTGCCGTAATTTGCAATCAGCTGCGATTGCTGGGCATACGATGCCGCTGTGATCAGCAAAGTCAGGACCATCAATGCACACTTGAATCGAAATCTCAT
>Ga0182024_10008005_pt1 | contig 22533 bp, 24 predicted proteins | sample P32metaG_FD_120480 | JGI IMG/M metagenome (GOLD analysis project Ga0182024, IMG submission 120480) | Permafrost microbial communities from Stordalen Mire, Sweden - P3-2 metaG (Illumina Assembly) | ecosystem: Environmental > Terrestrial > Soil > Wetlands > Permafrost | place: Sweden: Stordalen... | reverse complement strand
GGACTGGGCGATGCTACTTAGATCGGACTGCTGTTGCTTGGTGAGCAAGATTTCGCTGCCAGGGGCCATGACAGCTTTGATGCTAACAGTCTAGTAATGGTTACTCTGCGACAGGCCACTAGGTACTGGGTACTGGGTACTAGGTACTAGGTACTAGGTACTGGGTACTAGGTACTAGGTACTGGGTACTAGGTACTGGGTACTAGGTACCGGGCACTAACTCTACTTCACCGCTACTCCCGAAGGATAATCAAGCGTCATGGCCGCCGGCACTGAGTTCAAAGTTCCAGTCGAGATCGTAATGGCAAATTGCGACAGGGTGCCGGGGTAACCTGTGTTGGCCACAAACAACCAACTGTCGTCGCTGCGAATCGCAATCGAGTTCGGCCCAACACCCGTGGCCATAGGCTGTCCGGAAAATTGCGTCAAAGCTCCAGTGGTCGCGTTGATCACGTATCCAGACATGTTGTTCGAGCCTGTATTCACCACGTATAAGAATTTGCCGTACGCATCCACCGTCATGGGCCCCGGCTTGTCGCCGGCAGGAAAGGGCGAACCCGTGACCGTCTGCAGGCTAAAATCCGCGACGGGGCAGGGCGGCGTCGAAAGCACATTCACGGTACTGCAGACCGAGTAGGCGCTGACGTCGTTCTGCGTGCTGCCTGGCCCCGCGTTCGCCACGTAAGCAAACCGGTCGCAGGGGTCGACCGCCACTCCCGACGGTACGCTGCCTGTTGGAATTCCCGGCAGAGTGACCGAGTAGGGCACCAGCGTGAGCGCGCCTGCCGTCGGATCGACGGAGTAGTTCAAAAGCACATAATTAGTCGAATCCGCGACATAGAGATTTTCCGTCGTCGGGGGCGTGTGCCCGGAACAATACGAATACTGCACGGGAAAAACCGTTGGGGTCACCGCGAGAGCCGACGCGCTGGGCGTGCTGCCCCCCGGCTCGGCCGGCAGGACAAATGGCGAACCCGCGACTTCGCTCAGCGTGCCGCTGCTCACAGCAAACACCGAGACTGCTCCCGGCACCGCATCGCCGGAACTGTCGGAGGTCGCGCTATCTGCCACGAAAAGAAACTTGCCTGCGGAATCCATCTTCAAGGCCACCGGGAATACGGGGACCGACCCCGCGTTGTTGAGTGGCGTTGTCGTCCCTGCCGCCAACTTGCCGTTGGAGCCAATGGCAAACACCTCGATACCGGTGGCACTGGGAACCAGTTCCGCATTCTGGTAGACGATCACGTAGGCGAACGCGCCCGCCGGATCAAGGATCACGGGGCCTGGCAGTCCCGCCGCGGGCGGACCGTTTACATTATTGATCTGCGACATCCCGCCGTTGGCCAGATCGAGGCTGAAGGTTTCCATTACCGCCGTGGCCAGTGGAATCTCCGTCGTACCCTGAGTGGGCACAATCACCAAACCGTTGGTGGAAGAGGAAGACGAGTAGTACGTGTTGCACGCCATCAGGAAGCCGATCGCCACCAGAACCGCCGCCATCCAGGTAAACCTTGTCCGCATTCTTCGCCTTATCTCCTGTGAACGTGCTGATCCACTCGCCCGCCGCTACAATCCGGGCAGAAACGCCATTTTAGGACGTGAATTGCCATCCATTTATGTATCAGGAATGCGCGGGAAGAGCAAACTCCCACCTCGCTATTGGAACCGCAGAGGGGGCAGGGAGTTGCCTGGAAGCAGTTGTCAGTTGTCAGTGGTCAGTGGAATCTCACTGGACACTGGCCACTGACCACTCGCCACTGAGGTTAAGCTCGCCGGCATAAGAGGCAGATGGATCTCCACCATCAGTCCGCCTTCAGCCCGGTTCACAGCCGAAACGCGGCCGCCATGGAAGCGCACAGCGCGTTCCGTAATGGCCAGCCCCAAACCAACCCCGCCAGTTTGCCGGCCGCGAGCGTCGTCCAGGCGGTAAAACGGCTGGAACAACTTTTCCAGCGCATCGGCGGGAACGCCATCGCCGCAATCGGTGACTCGCACCACGGCCTCTAAACGGCCGGCGACTTCTACCTTCTCCAGATGGATCGTCACTGCAGTACCTTCGCGGGTGTAACGGATGGCGTTGCGCACCACATTCTCGACTGCACTGTGGAGCAAAGATGCATCGCCGCGCACTCCCCAGTCTCCGGCAGGAATATCGCTATGCACGTGACAGCGCCGCGCCTGGGCTTCAAACTCCGCATCTTCCGCGACACTGAGCACCACTTCGTCCAGCAAGACCGGCGTGGAGGGTGCGTGCTGCTCACCATCTTCCAGGCGCGCCAGAGTCAGCAGGCGGCCAATAAGTTCGTTGAGGCGGGCGGCTTCCAGTTCAATGCGCTCCAGCATGGTCGCGCTTTCCGGTCCGGAGCGCTGCCGCGCCAGGCCCAGAGCCACATTCAATCGCGCCAGCGGAGACCGTAATTCATGAGAAATATCATTCAGCAGACGCGATTGCGCTTTGACCAGCGTCTCCAGTCGTGCCGCCATGGTGTCGAAATCGCGCATCAGTCCGGCAATCTCGTCTCCACCTTTGCTGTTTGGGGAGCCGGCGCGCGCCGTTAGATCGCCCGCTGCCAGCCGTTGAGTGGCGGCTCGCAGGCGAGCCACTGGCTTGGTCATATACCAGGCGAGGAAATAACATACCAGCCCCGAAGAAATCACAGCAATGATCAGGCCGGGCATTGGTATTCCCCACGGTCCAAAGAAAACGCGGGGACCGGGCGGCAGTTCCATCGCGATGGTGTAAAGATGGCCGCCGTCGCTTGAGGCCTTCGACTCGGTCAGGATTTGCGGACGCGGAAAGACCATTCCAGGGCGCGGCGGTAGCGGTTTGCCGGCGGCTACGTGCTCCGCCCAGCCCTGGCTGGAGCGCCCCGATATCTCGTTTCCCAGTTCATCGAAAACGTATGCCCGCACGTGGTGCGTCCGCTGCAGGTTTTCCAGGTAGTCGTGCGCCTGCTGTTTCCCGCCGTGCTCGTAGGCTGCGATCGAGTCAGTGAGGGCGGTGGTGCGGAGTGCGTCCCAGGTTGAATTACGCTGGGGACGAAGCGCCAGCATCACAAGGATTGCGAGCACCAGAAACAGGGCCAGGGCTGCCCAGAAGGAGAGAAAAATCTTCAGGAAGAGCGTCTTCATGACTAGACTTTCACCTTTTCCCCAGCCTTCTCGCGCGGACGGGCAAAGATGTAGCCGACGCCGCGGATCGTCTTAATGTGCTCGTCAGCGTCAGTGTCTCCAAGTTTCTTGCGGACCTTGCTGACGTGCATGTCGATGCTGCGATCAAAGGGCGAGAACTTGCGGCTGAGTACGGCATTTACCAAACGCTCACGCGGAACCACACGGCCGGCCTCGCGCAGCAGCACCTCCAGCAGGTTGAATTCTACCGATGTGAGGTCGACGGTTTCTCCGTCGCGGCGCACGCTGCGCGTCGCCGGATCAAGTTCAATCTCTCCTACGCGGACTATCTCCGGAGCGGAAGGAACCGACTTGTCACCGTGAGTACGGCGGAGAACTGCTCGAATACGCGCCACCAGTTCCCGGGGATTGAAAGGCTTCGGCAGATAATCGTCGGCGCCGATCTCCAGACCGACAATACGGTCGACATCTTCCCCGCGGGCCGTCAGTAAAAGCACCGGCAGGCGCGAGGTAGCGCGGATTCGGCGCAGCACTTCAAAACCGTTGATGCCGGGCAACATTACATCGAGGACCACGAGCAGGTAGCCGCCGCCCGTGGCGCGCTGCAGTCCGCTCTCACCGTCGTGCACAAACTCCACGGTGAACCCCTCGGCCTGCAGGTATTCACCAACCAGAGTGCACAGTTCGACGTCATCATCGATGACCAGAATTCGTTCCATCTTTTCCTTCGCAGCCTTCATTGTGCACCAGCAGCGGTCCGCTAACGGTAAAGAATTGTCACAACACTATCGCACCTGATAGGCAATCTGATCGGCCCCCCAAGGTGTTTGCTGTTTGACAAAACTTTACTCGGTTTGACCGACTTTTTACCATATTTCCCCGCGAGCCGTGTTCTTATAAGTGTACGCAAAAAGGCCAAGGTTCCGGGAAGGAACCGGCAATCAGGAGTCCAGAGTTTATGAACTCGATTCGTTTTCGCTTCCTCGTCGCAGCTTTGGCGGTGATGTTAGGCGGTGCGATTGCTAAGTCGCAAACTGCGGATGCAACCACCGCGCCTCCATCCGGGCACAACCATGCATGGGGCATGCGCGGCCATATGATGGAGCTCCCGCTCAAACAATTGGATGTCACCGACGCCCAGCGCAGCCAGATGAAAGCGGTCATGCAGAAAGAGCATGCTTCGATGAAGCCGCTGATGACGCAGCTTCGCCAGATGCAGCAGCAGCTCAAGCAATATGAAGAAGGCACCTACGATGAAGCCAAGGTGACAGCGCTGGTCACACAGCAGGCGCAGACCCTGGTGCAAGTGAAAGTACAAGAGTCGCGAATTCACAGCGAACTCTATCAGTTGCTCACCTCGGACCAGCAGGCCAAGCTGAAAGAGATCGAAGCAAATCGCGCGGCGCGCATGCAGCAGCATATGCAGGGCGCTGCGCCGGCGGAGCAGTAAACCGGTATTCTTCCGCTTCCCCTTCTGAAGCGGCGTGGTCGCAGCAGCGCGGGGTTGGCATTCTCCCCAACCCCGCGGCGTTTCTATCGGCATTCCCCGAGGAGCGATGCCATGGATATGGTTGAGTTGCTCATCTTCGATGTAGGATGGATCTTTTTCGCCGCCTGGGGGATGGCTCTGGCGGCTCTCAGCGTGATCGCGTTCGGCCGGGATATTCTTCCCATCGCACAGCCTGCAACCGTCAAGAGAGAACGCTAGTAGCGCCGGCGTCTCGCCGGCAACTGCAGAGCGTGGACGGTGCGCCCGCGCGACAGCCGCCCAGACGGCGGCGCTACTTTCACTACCTGCCAATCCCTGCACCCCGGCCTGCTAGAATTTCATCTACACAATCTGCATGATTCCGAAGAGTATGCGTCCGCTCGTGCCCTACCTCAAGCGCTACCGCTGGGGCTTTGTGGCAGGTGTTTTCTGCATTCTTCTGAGCAATGGCGCCTGGGTGCTACTGCCGCAGATCATCCGCCACGCCGTGGATGATCTCAACACCGGAGTCACGTCCGCGAAACTGCTGCACTTCGCGTTGCAGATGCTGGAGGTCGCCGCCGTCCGCGGAATCTTCCTGTTTCTGACCCGCTGGATCGTGATCGGCATCTCGCGCGACATTGAGTTCGATCTGCGCAACGATCTGTTCGCGCATCTGGAAACGCTCTCCTACTCCTATTACCAGCGCATGCGCACGGGCGACATCATGGCCAGGGTCACGAACGATTTGAATGCGGTGCGTATGCTGCTGGGCCCGGCGATCATGTACTCGGCGAACACGTTCGTGTTCACCGCCGCAGCCCTCTCGTTCATGTGGCGCATCAGCCCCAAGCTGACGTTCTACGCGTTTCTGCCGCTGCCCGTGGTCAGCATTGTCATTCAATATTTCGGGCGCCGCATTCATGAGCGCTTCGAAAGAATTCAGGCAATGTTCTCCGACATTTCGGCGCGGGCGCAGGAAAATTTCTCGGGTGCGCGCGTAATCCGCGCCTACGTCCAGGAAGAAGCCGAGATCGAATCCTTCGAGAGCGCCAATCAGGAATACATTGCGCGCAGCCTCAAACTGGTGCGGCTCATGGGCATGTTGTGGCCCACGCTCGAACTCATGCTCGGACTGGCGGTCGTGCTGGTGCTGTGGATCGGTGGAGGCGAAGTGTTGGCCGGCCGCATGGAGATTGGCGGCTTCGCGGCCTTCAACATCTACATGCTGCAGTTAACGTTTCCCGTGATCGCGCTGGGCTGGGTGGTCAACATTTTCCAGCGAGGCACAGCGTCGCTGATTCGCCTGAATGAGATTATGCAAGAGCAACCCGAGATCAAGGACGACGCTGCGGCCGCCGACCGGAAGGTGGAAGGTGAAATCGAATTCCGCGGACTGAACTTTGCCTACGACGGCAAGTCCGTGCTGCACAATTTGAATCTGCGAATCCCTGCCGACAGCAGCATGGCGATCGTGGGACCGACCGGCTCGGGAAAAACCACACTGGTCAATCTGATTCCGCGAATTTACGATGCAGCACCCGGGATGGTTCTGATCGATGGCCGGCCGATTCGGGAGTTTTCTGTGGAATCGCTGCGCAGGAACATCGGCTTTGTGCCGCAGGAAACTTTTCTATTCAGCGACCGCATTCGCGAAAACATTGCCCTTGGCGTGGAGTCGGCTACCGATCAGGAGATTCACGAGGCGGCCGAAGCCGCCAACATCGCGCAGGACATCGAGGGCTTTCCCGAGCAATACCAAACCATGGTGGGCGAGCGCGGCATCACGCTCTCTGGAGGCCAGAAGCAGCGCACTGCGATTGCGCGAGCCTTGATTCGCAATCCGCGCATTCTCATTCTCGACGATGCTCTCTCCAGCGTCGACACTCACACCGAAGATAAAATCCTCAATCACCTCCGCGAAGTGATGCAGGGCCGCACCACCATCTTCATCTCCCACCGCGTTTCCACGATACGCAACGCAGACCGCATCGCCGTGCTGCACGAGGGACGCATCGTCGAACTGGGTACGCACGACGAACTGCTCGCCTTGAACGGCTACTATAGCGACCTGTATAACAAGCAATTGCTGGAAGAAGAACTGGCTGAGGTTTGAGGCCGGGGCAAGCCAGCATCCTAGGATGAGCCCATTCGGCGCGGCTGAGCCGCGCCCTTTCAAAGCTTGCCATGCAGCGAGTCGACGCACCTGAGATTCTCGATTCCGACGCTTGCCCTCCTGCCGACGTAGAAACGACGCTCCGGGATATCGGCCGCGTCAACCGCTGGTTCGGCGGCGTGGCCACCACGCAGAAGATGGTGGAACGAGTGGCGCAAGTCTCCGGAGTAAAACACTTTTCCCTATTGGAAGTAGCGGCCGGATCGGGTGAAGTTCCGGAGATAGTCCAGCAAAGGCTGGCGCGGCGCGGCATCACTCTCGACGTGACGCTCCTCGACCGGGCGCAGTCTCATCTTCCCCGCGGAAACCATAGCATCGTCAGCGACGCGCTGGCCTTACCGTTCGGCAACGGCGCTTTCGATCTGGTGAGCTGTAGTCTGTTTGCGCATCACTTGGACCCGCAGCAACTCACGGCGTTCGCGGGCGAGGGTCTGCGCGTAAGCCGGCGGGCAGTGTTGATTAACGACCTGGTTCGGCATCCCGCGCATCTGGCGTTGGCGTTCGCAGGCTATCCCATCATGCGCAGCCGTGTGGCCTGGCGGGACGGTATAACGTCGGTGCGCCGAGCGTATGTTCCGGGCGAAATTCGGAGCCTGCTCGCGGCTGCGCTTTCTAAGACAATCGCGCAGATTGAGATCTCGCGCAATTATCTTTTCCGCATGGGAGTAATTGTGTGGAAGGGACCAGTCTGACCGCAGAGGCTAAAGCCCGATTCCACTGTGGGCCTTGAATGCAGGCCTGGAAGGCCTGCTCCGCCCGTGCTAGCGCACCACCAGCATTTCACGAATATTATCGCGTGCAAGAAAGAACTTGATCGAAGCGAAGTCGTGGAAGAGGTTTTCGATGTGCCGGTTGTTGAACACGCGCTGCAACTGGAAACCATCGGACTTCGTAGTTTGGCCCGCTCCTGTGCCACGACGCGCTTCCCGGCTCAACACGATTTTCTTCATCTCAAGAGTATCGGCGCCCACAATATGGAAGCGGTGGCAGGGCGCATCTGGTCCCGCGTCGCGCGTATGGAAAAACGCCAGCAACATACCTCCGGGTTTCAGCACCGACCACAAGCGCCCGACTACCGGCTTCACCAGGCTCTCATCGAGATAATCCGGCAGGTTCCAACACAGCACCACATCGAAGTGCGCGGCGGGGTAGACCAGGTTGTCGGCCAAAAACTTCCGGCTGTCCAGAGCGGCAACCCCTTTCTCGTCCTTGATAAGAAGTTCAGGATCGGTTGAGGCGGTGAGCAGGTCTTCGCTGTAGATTCTGTGTCCGCGTTCGGTAAAGTGGCGGATGTTGGTCGCCGAGGTCGATCCCAGGTCCAGGATGCAGAGACCTTCGGCGTTCTGCCAGGTACGGGCCAATTCTCCCAGGCCGCTGGAGCGCCGGGTAAGCTTCTCCGAACCCTGCGCCGGGATAGTCTCCGCTCCGGATGAACCGCGAAAAAGTTTCATGAAATTCTGTGAGACTGACGACATCCCGACTTACTCACTTCCCATACTCCCTTGCCATACTCACTTCACGTCAGCCCGGGAAATATCAACCTTGCCCTTCAAATAAGCGCCTTCTTCGATCGAGATGCGCTGGGTACTGACATCCCCAGTGACAATTGCGGACTTGCGCAATTCGACGCGATCGCTGGCCTTGATGTTGCCCTCCAGCTTGCCTTGCACCACCACTCCTTTGGCTTCGACGCTGCCCTTGACCTGGCCATTGGGGCCAACCGTTAAGCTGTTGCCCTTCAGAGCGATGCTGCCCTCGACCTGGCCATCCAGATAGAGGTCTTCGCTGCCGGAAAGTTCGCCTTTGATAAAGACTGACTTGCCGATTTGTGCCAACCCACTTTGTAACCCACTGGCGGGTGCGCTCATTTGGACCTCTCCTTGTGCAAACCTAACAGGTAAAGCGGTAATCCGTAACGGTTTCCTCCCGAATCAACAATTCACGAGGCAATTTCCGGAAGACCGCTCACTCAATTGACTATACGCAAGGCACGGAGGGCGCGGCAAGCGGGTACGTCCGCCCTGCCACTACATACTTCTGAGTAGAGAATGCCCAAAGTCAAATTGTTACACTAAAGCGCAGGACACATCGAGTGCCTGAGAGGATGAGCCACGTGAAAATAACACCGCGGATGGCGAGCGCCGTTTCGCTGGCCGCCTTGTTCCTGGGGATCGGCCTCAGTTCCCTGTTGGCGGAAACGCTAGATCCAGCGCAGGATTCAGCTTCTCCCCTCGAACTGGTGCGGTCCGCAGTAGCAAACGAGGTCGCGGCGGCCAAAGACGATTCGACGAAACACATCTTCCGCTCCCGCAAGCAGACCGCTCAGGGCTCCCAGACCCGGCTCTATGTGGAAACCCGCGAAGCCATGGCGGGCATCACGATTGCCTACAACGACAAACCACTCGCGCCCGAACAAACGCGGTCCGAGGAAGCCCGTCTGGCTGACCTCGTGAGCCACCCCGAGCAACTCAGTCGCAAACATACTCAGGAGCAGGAAAGCGCCGACCGCACCCTCCGCATCGTCAAAGCCTTGCCCGATGCTTTTCTTTTCGACTATGACGGCGAGCAGCCGGGCACGCCAGACTTGGGCCTGGATGGGGACCGGATGGTGCGGCTGAAATTCCGTCCCAATCCGGCATACCGGCCGCCATCTCACGTGGAAGACGTGCTCATCGGCATGCAGGGAATTGTTCTGATCGATTCCGAGGCGCGAAGGATCGCGAGAATCGACGGAACTCTGTTCAAGGAAGTCAGCTTCGGCTGGGGAATTCTCGGCCACCTCGACAAGGGCGGCCATTTCCTCGTCGAGCAGCGCAACGTTGGCGACGGTTCATGGGACGTCTCGCGCATGTCGCTCGGCTTCACCGGCAAGATTCTTTTGTTCAAGAGTATTGCGATCAAATCCGAAGAAGTGTTCAGCGACTTCCGCCGTGTGCCTGCAGACACGACGTTTGCCCAGGGAGTAGAGCTTCTGAAGACCGAACACGCCCGGCTGGCGCAAGGAAGCGCTGAAACGATGAAGATAGAAAGCAGATCGCACTAACGGAGTAGCGCCGGCGTCTCGCCCTCGACGCGGCGGGCGAGGACGCCCGCCGGACAGCCGCCGGGACGGCGGCGCTACCTCGAGTCTCCCGAATCACGCACCCACGCGAATCGTTTCCTTCCGCACCGTCAACTTCTCGATCAGATCCTCTTTGATTCGGTATCCAGTTCCAGGCCGGTCCCGAATCGCAATCATCCCTTGCGGTGAAACTTCCACCTCCGGCTCGATGATGTCTTCCTTCCAGTAGCGTTTGGAAGCGGAGACGTCCCCTGGCAGGCTGAAATTCTCTAGCGTCGAAAGTGCGATATTGTGGGCGCGGCCAATACCCGATTCAAGCATCCCCCCGCACCACACCGGAATCTTCTGCGCGTGGCAAATGTCGTGTATCTTCTTAGCTTCGCTGAATCCGCCAACGCGGCCGACTTTGATGTTGATGATGCGGCATGCACCGGTCTCCAGCGCAATGGCCGCAGTCCGCGCGCTCACGATGGATTCGTCCAGGCAAATGGCGGTCCGCAATTCTTTCTGCAGGCGGGCATGATAGAAAATGTCGTCATCCCAAAGCGGCTGCTCGATCATCAACAGGTTGAACTGATCGAAACTCCGTAAGTGCTCCACCTGGTCGAGCGTGTATGCGGAGTTCGCGTCGCAGCTCAGGGTGATTTCGGCCCAGCGCGACCGGATTTTCTCCAGCACGTTCACGTCCCAGCCCGGCTTGACCTTCACTTTGATACGGCGGTAGCCGGCGGCCAGTTCAATCGGGATCTTATCGAGTAGCTGCTCCACCGAATCCTGAATGCCGATCGAGACTCCGCAAGAAATCTCAGTCCGCGTGCCGCCCAGCAACTTCCATAGAGGAACATTTTTCTGCGTCGCCTCGGCGTCCCACAACGCGTTTTCAACCGCGGCTTTGGCCATGCGGTGCCCGCGCACGCGTGAGAAAAGTGCCGCGCAGTCGCGCGCCGAATCAAGGTTGCGTCCGATCACAGCCGGAGCAAGATAGCGAGCGATGGTGAGCCATGCGCTCTCGGTCCACTCGCTGCAGTAGAAGGGATCTTCGCCGGCGACGCACTCACCCCAGCCGTCGATCCCGTCGCAATGCGCGGTAAGCAGCAGAATGCGGCGGCTATAAGTACGTCCAAAACTCGTCTCGAAGAAATGGACGAGTGGCATGTGAATCTCGCGGAGTGTGATGGCTTCAATCTTCATAATTCAAAAACAATCTCACCACAGAGACACAGAGTCACAGAGAAATTCTTTGGAAAATCCAAAGAATTTGGTTTTCTCTGTGCCTCTGCGTCTCTGTGGTGAATCAGTCTTTTGACGCATACGACCACTCCTCATCCCAGTTACCCAGCAGACACTTGCCATTTCCTGCCGAATCTCGTTCGTAACCCAGAACCGCGAGTCCATCGCCGAACGCCCGGAGAAATTGCTCGCGGTTGCGTTCCTGCACCTGTTGCGCCTTGCCTCGCGTTTCCGCAGTAGCTTTCCATTCGTAAGTCTGCGCCGGAACTTCAATGGCAATCTGTTGGTTGAACGCAGGGTTCTTTCCGGTTGCCAGCAAAGTTTCCACGCGCGTCGACTTCAGCCACCATTCAGCGATGAGCCGGTCGCTGGGAAGGCCGCCCTGCAAAGGCGATGACGTGATTCCGTACTGGTTGATGTTGTAGCGGCGCGAAATCGCTCCCAGCTTCTCGATATTCAGATAGGAGTTCTTGATCTCCAGCGGATCGAATGTCCACTCGATAAGTTCAATGCCGCGCGCCAGCGCATCCTCGCGCTGCAGCAGCTTGAGGCGGCGGCCCAGTCCGCCATTGCGGTGCTCCTTGTGGACGGCCAGCATGTGCGAGTGAAGATAGACGCGGCCAGACCGTGTTCCCGGCACCGAGAGAGCAAAACCTACCATCAGGTTGCCGTCAAAAGCGCCCATCACCTGTCCGCCAACTTTCTCTGCTACGACAAACATGCGCAGCGGAACCAGTTCGGCATCGCTGAAATTCCAGATTTCTTTCTGTAACGCGACGCAGCTTCGCAACTCGTCGAGTCCCTGGCAGTGGCGAATCACTATGGCATCCCCGCTCACGATTGCTTCTCCTGACGCTTCGCTTGCTGCCACAGCGATTCGAGTTCCTCCATCGAAACCCTTTCAGGAGACGTCCCGCGTTCGTACAGGCGTGCCTCTATCCACTGAAAGCGGCGGCGGAATTTCCGATTGGTCTTGCGCAACGCGGACTCCGGATCAAGCGCCAGATAGCGCGCGATGTTGACCAGCACAAAAAAAAGATCGCCGACTTCTTCTTCCAGCCGCGCTCGCAAGTCTTCCGCAATGATCTGCCGCCCCGACCCGGCAACGCCGCGGCCTTCGGGGCGCGGCCCGGGAGCGGGAAATTCCTGCAAATGCTGGCGGAGTTCGCGAGTCTCCTCCCCGAGTTTCTCGAATAAGCCTTCCATGTGAGGCCAGTCGAATCCGGCCTGCGCCGCGCGCGAACTGAGCTTGTGCGCCTCCAGCAACGAGGGCATCGACGAAGAGATTCCCGCCAGGATCGACGCCGCCGGGGTCGCACTTTCCGCAGAAGAACTCCCGCCAGTTGCATCCTTCTCGCCCGACCGCTTCTTTCGTTCCTCGACTTTCAGCGCCTCCCAGTTGCGTTTCACCTCATCTGAAGTATCCGCTTTCGCATCGCCAAATACATGCGGATGCCGGTCCACCAGCTTGCGCGAAAGGCGGTCAAGCACGTCATCAATCGAAAACGTCCCCTGCTCCTTGGCTATCTCCGAACAGAAGAGGATCTGCAGCAGCAAGTCGCCAAGTTCGCCGGGCAGTTCTTCCCAGTCGCGATTGTCGATGGCTTCAAGCACTTCGTAAGTCTCCTCCAAGGTGTAAGGCTTGATGGAATCGAACGTCTGCTCACGATCCCAGGGGCAGCCTCCGGGAGCCCGCAGGCGCTCCATGATGGCGACTGCGCGTTCGAAACGTTCGCCGGTTGTAGACATTGTTAACAACTCTAAATGACCCATCGCGGAACGGGCAACGTGCGACGTTTTCTGGGAATCTGGGGATTTTGGAGCGGGATGGCGCCGGGGGATATCCCCGTGCTTGCACGCGATGCCGGCGAGCAAGAGGTGTATGCACTCGATTGGCGGCTTCCGTGAGAACGATGCCGGCGGAGCAATTGCTCCGCCTCACTGGGCAAATTGTCGTTTACGGCTGGAAGACTCGGTAGGTGAAGTTGTATGCTCCCGCGGTTCCAGGGTTATCCCTCATGTAGCCCAATGTCTGGATCAAATGGTTCCCGGGACTCACGTGCTTCGAGCCCTCGCTCCACGAACCCACGGCGTAGTTCGTTCCGATTTCGCCCTGGAATGGTCCTCCACCTTTCATGAAATTGCCGTCAAGCTCCGACGCGACGGCCCAATTGGTTGTCATGGCACCCTTGACCTGCAGCCATTCATCGACCGTGTAGGTGCAGGTTCCAGGACCGGGGCACGCGATCGATGCTTCGTCAATCAGCGTGAGTCCCCCAACTGCAAGAGCGACGCCGGATGTACCGGACACAAATCTCTCGAACTTCAGTATCTCTTTGGGCGAAAGAGTTCCAGGGACGTTGGCGTCAGCCACTGAATTTGCCGATTCCGCGCCCGCCTTCGCCCTGAAAACGCCGTATCCTCTCACTACTGCGAAAACTAAAGCTAGAATCACAACGAACTTAAATGCGTTTCTGGTCGTCACGTAAGGCCTCCTTAGATTTGTCGAAGTTCTTTCAGCGGGCTGGAGAATGGTTAAGGCTGCGCGAGCGAATGGCCGCATTGGTCACGTTGCAGCAGTGTTTATCTCACGGTTGATGGAACCGAGTCAGTGACGAACAACCATGATGCATCTGTGGAAATGTCAGGGGGGCTTCGGGAGATGCAGAACCGCGGAAGCTGAGACAGTGGTACCAAGGTTACCTTCACCGGCTAGCGGCCGCGGTGCACACTCTAAAGGTCGCAGTGTGGGCGGATTGGCTTATAGCTCTATAATTACCTTCGCGAATTTCGGTATCTAATTGATAAAACATGGTATTAGCCGCAAATCCCAGAGCGCCTCTGAACGACCAGCGCTTCCAAGTGGTGGTAATCGGAGGAGGCATCAACGGTGTAGCCGTAGCGCGGCAATGCGCACGCGCCGGCAAACACACGCTGCTGGTCGAGCAGAACGATTTCGCCTCTGGCGTAACCAGCCGTTCCACCCGCATCATCCACGGCGGATTGCGTTACCTTGAGCACGGTGAGCTGAGCCTGGTGCGGGAATCGCTGCGCGAACGGGAAGCGCTGTTGCGGGAACGGTCACACCTGGTGCATCCCATGCACTTTCTGCTGCTGTTGAACGAGACCAGCCAGCGCAGCGCGATGAAGGTGCGCGCCGGATTGTGGCTCTACCAGCGCATGGCCGGAAAATCGTCGGCCAACGACTCTTACGAAATGGAATTGAAACAGTTGGAACGCGCGCTCGACGCTGGACATCGCTGGTCATCCTTCAATTATGAAGACGCGCAGTGTGAGTTTCCGGAGCGGTTGGTAGCGGAATGGTTGATGGAAGCCGTCGACGCTGGTGCCGTCGTCCGCAACCATACCGAGGCACTCGCCGTTGATGTGGCTCACGGGCGCGTCCGGGGCGTGCTGCTGCGCGACCAGATCACTGGACGGGATGCCCGCGTTGACGCCGGCTGGGTAATCAACTGCAGCGGGCCATGGGCCGATCGCGTGTGCCAGCGCTCTGCGATCCGCATGGACCAACCGATGCTGGGCGGAGTGCGCGGCTCGCACATCGTGTTGGCACGTTTTCCCGGCTCGCCGAGCGCGGCGATCTATACCGAGGCCGCGGACGGCCGTCCTATCTTTGTTATTCCGTGGAACGATCAGATCCTGGTGGGAACCACTGAAGTCGCCGACAACGGCGACCCCGCAAAAGCTGTCCCTTCGGCGGACGAAATCAACTATCTGGTACGCTCCGTGGCGCAATTATTTCCTAAAGCAAAGCTATCGGCACTGAGCGTCAAGCACGCCTTCGCGGGAATCCGGCCCTTGCCTTATTCTCCCGACAATCGCCCATCCGCCGTTACGCGGCGGCACATTCTGCACGACCACACCGGCGAAGGCGCGGCCCACATGCTTTCCGTGATCGGCGGCAAACTGACGACGGCAGCATCGCTGGCGCGAGATTGTGCGCGCAAGATTGGCTTGACCGCGGCGGAACCAAATACGATGGCAATCGGACCAGGCGCTGCGCTTGATCCTATTCTCGACGATGCCGTGCTCGAGATTGCGCGCATCGGCGCGGTGAGCGAAGAAACGGCGCGGGGCATGGTGGAGTGGCACGGCAAGCGCGCTGCCGACATTGCCCGCACGGCGCTGGTGAGCGCGGAATTGCGGGCGCTGATTTGTCCGCATACCTCGCACGTCATCGCCGAGGTGGTCGAAGCCTACCGCAGAGAGTGCGCCGTAACCTTGGGCGATGTCCTGTTACGCCGCGTGCCGGTAGCGCTCGGAGCCTGCTGGTCGGAATCATGCAGCCGCGAAGCCGCGTTGCGTATCGGCGCAGTTCTCGGCTGGAACGAGCACACCATGGGAGCCAACCTGGAAAACTTTGAAATGGAACGCACCGCCTTTCTGCGCCCAGCGGGACGCGCTGCCGCGCTAGAAGCCGCTGCGGACTGAACTTGCAAGAGGTCGTGTGGGGACAGCCGCCCTCGGCTGTCCGTCGAGCGAAGCTCGGCAGCTAAGTGTCCGTGAGAATCCTTGTGAGCCGTGGCTAAGGTTTTTCCTGCCGGCCCAGAGCGAGCGCCAACTGTTTGGGATCGTCCGCGATAATCCCATCCACCCCGCACCGCGAAAAGCGCTTCATCTCCGCGGGAAGGTTCACCGTCCACACCAATATCTTTTTGCCCGCCGCTTTGATCTCCGAAATAATACCCTCGGAGATCAGCGTAAGGTGCGGAATCACATACTCGACCGGCAGCTCACGCCAGCGGCCAAACTGAACTCGCGTCTCGCAGATCAGCCCAAGGGGAATGGAAGCGTCCAACCCATGCAAAGTCTGCAACACATCTGGGAGAAACGACGAAACCACGAACCCGCGCGCCGGGACAAGTTCCCGGAGCAAATCCACCGTGATGGTCTCCAGGCCGGGAACTTTCAGTTCGATATCGAGGAATGCGCTGCGTTGGTACCGCGTTAAGATTTCGCGGAAGAAAGGCAAGCCCAGCTGTTGCGCTGACGAGTGAGCAATCTCAAGATCGCGGATTTTCTCATCGTGACAGACCACCGCTTGCCTGTCGGCCGTGAGCCGCACGTCAAATTCAAAACCGTCGCACCCGGAAGCCAGCGCAAGATCGAACGAGGCCAGCGTGTTTTCCGGAACGGACTTCTCGGCACGAGCCCCACGGTGACCAAGCAGCAGCGGACAAATTTCCATAAGCGCCAGTGATCAGTGGCCAGTGGTCAGTGGGGTTTTCTCTGACCACTGGCCACTAGCCACTGACCACTGTTCTAATCCAGATCGAAATCGCGAATGGGCTTGCCCGTGTCAGGAGTTTCCTTGGCTTTCTTTACTGCTTCCTGAAATTTCTTTTCCAGCAGCTCGGATGAATGTTTCTGCGCTTCCACCGATTGCCGGAAGATCGATTCGCGGCGGCTGTCCTGCTCTTTCATGGCGCGGGCCGCATCTTCCATGTCGGCAAACATTCTGGGCTTCACCGCAGCCGTGTGGGCAATCACTTCCGCGGTTGCCGTATCCACCTTCAGCAGCGCGCTGCAGCAGGGGCAAGTAACTTCGATCGTCGCGGGACGCTTAGCCATTTTGCGAATCATACCGCAAAAGTGCTTGAAGGGGGCAGCTCCAGCAGCAACGGGTAGCGGCGCAGTTCGAATCCTCCGAACCCTACGATTCGCAATGGCGGCGTGGAAAGCTTCGCTGAAAGCCATGCCGCCGGCGTCAAACACAATGTAATCACGATGGAAAAAGCGATGGGCAGGATAAAGAGGTATCTCCAGCTCACAACCGTGATGGCGGCAAAGCAAAGCGCGAACGCCCACGCAGTGCCGCGCATGAGCGCCAAAGTCGCTGCCGGAAGACCACCTAGCTGCCATGCCAATATCGCCGCGAATAGATAAAACACGCCGATAGAGAATCCGGCCGCAGTAAACAGGTCCCAATACGTGCGGCTGAACCCCTGTACGTCAAAGTGAATGGACCGCATGGAGCCAAGAAGTGCATCAACTCCCCAGGTGGGATCGGACTGGCGAAAGCCGAGTGTATGTCCTACCGCGAAGAGCAGAAGAAGAACCGCAGCGATTCGATAAAATATAGATGCTTTCATTCTTGGCCCCCCCAGCTTGCCTCCCAGCTTGCCTCCAAAGATCGCGGCGGCCCACCGCTATCCTGCTGCGCAGGTTCAGACTGTACCACCACCCAGAAACGCCTCACCGGTGAAGTTTGATGGGGAAGATGTGGAACACGCCCAACAACTCCCAGCCCAGCAGGAAGATCGAGAGCAGGACAACCATCACCGCCAGCAACTCTCCAAAGGTGAGACCGCGGCGGTTGGGCTCGAAACGCCTCGCGGCCAGACTCAGGATATTCAGTGTGGCGAAGCCGAAGACGACCGCCCACAGAATGTTGTAAACGTCATTCCGGCGGACCGCATGGCGAGCGAATAGCACGAGACTGGCTGCGACCACCGACTGCGCGCGCAAAAGGTTGTGCAGCGAGAACGCAGCCCGCGTGCTGCGCACGAAGCCCGAGACCATCAGGGTTGTTGAAGACAGAGCCATAGCACGCGCCGGACCCGCAGACGGACGCTCTAGAGGTCGAGTGATTGGATATTACAATTTTTCCCGGCACGGGTCACGCCCAGGACTCAGCAAGAGCATCAGCCCTGTCACCCATTTAAGATGAATACATGGCAGAACGGCGCGTCATTTTCTTTGATGTGGGCAACACTCTTCTCTTCCCCAACCGCGCGAAGATGCTCGCACCCATCTCGAGCGATCGTCATCCTACACTCGATCAATGGCAGGCCCTGGAGCGCAGAACGAAGACGGAGTTCGATCAGCGCATGCAGGGCGGCAGCATTGATCGAGGCTTCTGGTGGATCTTTCATACTTACCTGCTGCAAGATCTCGAACAAGATACCGGCCTCCGCGACGCTCTGGTCGAGAACACCCAGAACTCAGCGAACTGGGACCAAATTCTGCCCGGTACGCGCGATGCTCTCCGCCGGATCGGCCAGAGCTTTCGCATCGCCGTGATCTCGAATGCCGATGGCGGAATCGAGCGCGTGCTCGCCCGCTGCGGCATTGCCGATTGCTTTGAAAGCATCACGGATTCCGGAATCGTCGGAGTCGAAAAGCCCCGCCCGGAAATCTTTGAAGCAGCTCTCACAACTATGAAGGCAAGCGCCGAAGAGAGCCTCTACGTAGGAGACGTCTATTCCGTCGACTATGTAGGAGCGAGCAACGCGGGAATGCAAGCGGTCTTGTTCGATGTGGCCGAAGCCTACCGCGACCGCGAACTCCCACGCGTAGAATCCCTTGAGCAACTGGAAGCTTGGCTCTAGTTTTCCATAACTAAATGTGCCGTATTGTGACATCTAACCTTTCCTTCCACAGATTCATCGCGCTAACCTTGGAATTGCAATGCATGGATGTTTGTCGTGCCTAGTCCTAGGAAACTCACGGCCCCCGCAACCACCCATGCGAGTGTGGGACAGAGGGACATCTAATCAGGGCGCTTAGGTAGGCTAACCTGGATAGCCCAGGTCTGGTGCCCGGTGTTGGTGGTGATCACTACCATTGAATTTGATTAGAGCTGAAGGAGAAGTTAATAGAAAAAATTACAAACAGAAGAGAACAAAGAAGGAACGCAGAAAGCGGAAAGCGAGAGGCTCATGTGGAAACAGCCGCCTCGGCGCTGTCCGCCTAGCGAAGCGAGGCGGCATCTTCTGCGGGGCCCGTCGAATCGCGACGCGCTCGCCAACGTCTCCGCCTGCCTTTACAACTCCAGAATCTGATGGTCGTGGCAATCCGTGCGTATCGCGTCATGCAGGCTGTGCAGCAGTTCGGTTCCCTGGCGAGCGACGAAGTATATGCCGGCCACGCCTCGCTCCTGCAACGCCCCGCTCGGATAGAGCGCCTGGCTAAGCCCTTCGGCCTGACGGCCCACCACTTCACTGCGGCGCAACTCCGCGGCCGTGGCGCGTTCACGCAGGCGGTCGAGATGGTACTGCACCTTTGAAACAACCGTCTGGCTGGCGTCCACGAGTGTGGGATCCAGTTTGGCCAGCGCTTCCTTCAATCCAGAAAAAGACTCTGCCACCGACTTGTTCGCCCGCTCGAAGGCAGTCTGCAAACCCGCCGGAAGAGTGCGCGAGGCCAGCGTCTGGCGAAGCGACTCAAGCCCTTGGAATGCGTCTTGGACTTCGATGCCATAATTCCCCAGCCAACGCTGCACCTTGGGCTCAACCAGAGTTGCCGAAAAACGCGGCACGATGGGTGTCACCCGGCCCAGCAGTATTTCATAAACTGCGCCCACCTGCGCAAAATACGCCGCCTCCGCCGCGCCGCCGGTGTAGGCCAGCGTGGGCAGAAGGTAATCCTGCACAACCGGCCGCAACAGGACATTGGGGCTGAAGTTTTCCGGCGTCGATGCAATGCGATCGAGTAATTCGGCGGATGAAAACCGTTCCGCTCCGGGCTCGCTGCCGACAACAAACTCCGCCGCCTTATTCGTTCCATCTCTGCGATGCATCGCAATCCGCGCGCCTTCGCGCATGGCGAAAAGCAGCACCGACGACGCCGTAACTTTCACTTGCTGAAAATATCCAGCCTTCTCGAGAGCCTGACCGCGGTTGAGCAATGCGGCATCCAGGTCTTCCGCGCGCTCGATGGCCGCACGATAAATAGGCGCGGCAACGCGATGAAGTTCCGCATCCGATGCATCCAGAAGAATCACGCCCCATGCGCTAAACAGGCGTGCATAAAGCCGCGCGAAAGCCGTGCCCATCGTCTCTCCGGGACGATACGACTCGCGCAGGAATTGCGCCGCCTCGGAATCTCCCAGCAGCGATGCGGCTTCCTCCACAACCGGCAGGATCTCTCCACCTAAACGCACGTCGCTTACCGGCGCGCCTGCAACTCCATGGCTGGAAGTCGTGAACGTCCGCGACAGACCGTCGGGGCCGGGGAACGAAATGTGATTCACTTCGGCGAGGTCGTGGTCCGAGGTCGCCAGCCAAAAGAGAGGCACAGCGTCGACGCCCGCTGCCGTGGCCTGTTCCGCCAGTTTGACCGCGGTCAAAGCCTTATAGATGGAAAAAATTGGTCCACCGAACAAGCCGACTTGCTGCCCCGTAACGATGGCTGCGGCGCCCTGGCGCAGACGAGTGAGGTTGGCAAGAGTTTGCGGCGAAGCGTCCCAGGATTTGTTTTGCCGCTCAAGAATCGCGCTGACGCGCTTCCGGCGAGATGCATCGAACTCCAACGTTGCGGCCTGCGATTTCAACCATTCCTTGAAGTGTGGGGAATGGGGGTAGAAAGGCTGAACGCTTGGGGAATACGCGAGGAAGTCAGTGAACAGGCGAGTCGTATGCGGAATTTGGGTGAAGGGCAGACACCTCGCTTTCACCGGTGGCTCTCCTGACATCGGCGGTTGAACCAGCGCTTGTCTACGCAGTGCTTGTTCACTAAATATTGGACGCATGAGATCATCGCTGGTCACGCCCTCGTTTTCATTCTACAGAATGGTGTTGTGGTTGAGATGCCCCAAAAAAGGCGCGAGATGCAAGATAATGAGTGGCCGGTCAGGAGGGATTGCGCGATGAGTTTTGTAGCTTCTCCGCTGAATATCGTCACGCCGATTACGCTGGAAGGTTCCGCGGTGCGCCTCGAGCCGATCCGCCGCGACCACACCGAGGACTTCTGGGACATCGCCAAGGATGCTCTCGACGATATTTTCCAATGGATCCCTTACCGCATGAAGACGCGTGAGGACTTTCAGCGCCTAGTGGAAAAGGCCTTCGACGAGCAGAAACGCGGAGAATCGATCGTGTTTGCAACCGTTGAGCGTGGCTCCCGGCGTGTGATTGGCAGCACGCGCTACATGAACATCGACCGCACTAATCGCCGGGTAGAAATCGGTTCCACATGGATCGCGCCGCCGTGGCAGCGCACCGCGGTCAACACCGAAGCCAAATACCTGATGCTGCGGCACGCTTTCGAAGTCTGGAAGTGCTATCGCGTTGAACTGAAGACCGACGCGCTGAACCAGAAGTCGCGGAACGCGATCCTGCGCATCGGCGCCAAGGAAGAAGGAACGCTGCGCAGGCACGTGCTGACCTGGACTGGCCGCGTCCGCGATTCGGTTTACTTCAGCGTGCTGGATGGCGAGTGGCCGGAGGTGAAGGCGAGACTGGATGGGATGCTGGCGCCGAAAGCCGGCTCAAAGAATGTTTGAATTGAGTCCGGCGATGAACTGGATCCCCGGGACGACTCTGCCGATTAAGTTTTTGTCGTTCGTCAGAAATAAATCCGTGCCTGCGCGTGCCGCACACGTCAGATGGATGGCGTCTGCAGAGGACACATTCAGCGACCCTCTGATTCGCCCAAACAGATCGGCGCCCTCCGCGGTAAACGGAAGCACCTCCGAAACGGCGGTTTCCAGTTCCGCTCGTATCTTCTGGACTCGTTCTTGGTTGGCTCCGCGTCGGTAAGCGCCGGCGAATACCTCGCCGAGGGTCAGGGCTGCGGTTATAAGCTGATCATTCCGCTCTTGCATTCGCGACCAGACCGCATCCACTCTTTTTCCGAACCGGGGATTTCCTTCCAGCCAGTAAATGAAGAGCATCGAATCCCAATAGATGCGGCTCACAGGTCTTCCAGGGGATCTTTACCCGGAGCGTAGAAGTTGGCGCGCTCGTTGCGAAGATAGTTCTCGCCTCCGCCCAGTTCGGCAAAAATGTCTTTCATCGATCCTCGCAGTCGATTCCAGGCTTCCTGGCGACTCAACTGAATGTCGTCTTGTTTTTTGCCGACGATTTCGTAGGTGAATGTCACGGTGGTGCTTTGTCCGGAAGGAGGACCAGTCTTCGATACGATGCGGAGCCCGTGCTCCATCAAGAATTTCTTGGATCCAAGCGCCGCGCATACTAGCGGCACCCGATTGTTGAGCGCCAAAGCGCGGTGCACTTCCCCCACGTTAATGGCTACGGTCTTCTCTTTGCGGCGGCGCGCCGCAGAGATGTATCTCTCGTAAGCGTGGCGACGAACCGCATCCGAACCCGTGCTCGATTCAGGTGCCGCGTTCTTCCTCATGCATGCTATTTTTGCATATGCATGCATAGCGTGTCAAAACCGGCGCCGATGAGCTTGCGAGACTCTACGATCATCCTGCGTCAGGATCGAGGCCGAATCTTTGTCGCAGAAACCCGCGCACAGTCGGCAGTTTAATCCCAACAGGCATCAGCGAGTTGGCTTGCCGCATCTAACTCTTAGTACCGACGAATGGTGTTTGACTTCCGCCTAGGCGGGCCCTAGTCTGGAAGTAGCTCTTTGAGTATGGCCAATCCCACCAGTGGGGGCGTCACGGCTTCGACGGAGATGCTTGCGGCCAAGAGGCATGCCGGGGTGCACGCACCCGTGATCGTGTGCAAAATGATAATTGCCAATCAACAAATG
>Ga0182024_10008004_pt1 | contig 22533 bp, 19 predicted proteins | sample P32metaG_FD_120480 | JGI IMG/M metagenome (GOLD analysis project Ga0182024, IMG submission 120480) | Permafrost microbial communities from Stordalen Mire, Sweden - P3-2 metaG (Illumina Assembly) | ecosystem: Environmental > Terrestrial > Soil > Wetlands > Permafrost | place: Sweden: Stordalen... | reverse complement strand
GGGCTGCCCGCTGTCCCTGGCCAGGGCGACCCCCAGCGCCATGACCTCGCCCGCACAACCGCCGGCGGCGGCGCGGAGCTCGATCGAGCCCAGCGTGGCCTGGTAGGCCAGCAGGGCCCCGAGGCCTGAGACCAAAGCCCGCTCGGCGCTCTGGGCATCGCCCGCCGCCAAGTGCCAGCGTGCCTGGCAGAGCCTTGCCCCGAGCCGGTGCAGAGGCAGCATTCTTGCCACGCCGGGGACCAATTGGTCGAGGATGTCCTTGGCCGGGTCGAGCCTGCGCAACGCGACTAGCAGCTCGACGGCGAGCACCTCCGCCTCGACGGCCGGGCCAGCCCAACCCGCCCTGCGCAGTTCCCCGGCCGTGGCTGACAGACGGTCGGCCAGGTCTGGCGGAGGGCTTTCGCCAGTTGCCTTTGCTCTGAGGACGGCATAGCGCGCCAAGATTTCCCAGCGCGGACGGTGCTGATCACCAAAGAGCTCGACGGCTCGCAGCGCCCACTCCGCCGCTGCCGAGGGGTCACCGTCCTGCTCGCAGCCTCGCGCGGCGAGCAGGCAGGCTTCAGGCACGTCAGCAGTAAAACCGGCTTCTTCGAGAACCCCGACGGCAGCCTCAGCCAAGGCCCGTCCCTCGTGGCTCAGGCCGGCCTGGAGGCAGACTTCCACGCGGTCCACCAGCATCTCGGGCCGCAGTGCTCCCAGCTCGGCGGCGCACCTCTGGGCCTGGTCGAACAGCGAGAGCGCTCGCGGGAGATCTCCGCGGCGCGCAGCCACAAAACCCTTGTTGTGGAGCACCTCGGCGTTGCGGATTGGCTGACCGAGCCGAGCGAAGGTCCTCGCTGCCGCCTCGAGGTCCTCGTCCGCTTCGTCCAGCTCGCCCCGGTAAGCATGGACCAACGCCCGGTTCTGTTTCACTACGGCCGCCTCAACCTCCATGCCGGCGGTTTCGAGTGCCCGGACCGCCCGGTCAAAGTCGTCCCGTGCGTCTACGACCCGGCCAGCTCGCTGCAGCGCCAACGCTCGTTGACCTGCGGCGCGAGCTGCGTCGGCCCCGGTCAGGTCCCCCTCGGCTTTGTAAAGCATTGCGATCGCCTCGTCAAAACGCCCGGCGTCGACCCGTTCCAAAGCCAGGGATACCATCGCCCGCGCGGCCCCCGGCCGGTCTCCCGCGGATGCGAACAATTCCACGGCAGCCTCCAACGCCACCTCCGCCTCGCGGTGCAGGCCTAAATGGAGGCTGGCTCGACCTATGGCCCATTTTGCCAATGCGCGTGCCTGCAAACCGCCGCCGGGTTGGCCCAGGCCCTCCACCTGTTGGGGCCCCGCCTGTTGGGACTCCACCTGTTGTGCCAAGGCGAGCGCCCGGTGGGGGTCAGATTCGGCTATCTGAACGGCTTCGGTTGCCAGGTCCTCAACAGCGGGAGCCTTGGCGCTCAGATTGTCACCCATTCGGTTTCGAAGTCTGCAACGCTCTGGTCTGTCGCGACAGGCCTCAAGCTGACCGCGCCGCGCGGCACCGCGTCGAAGAAGAACTGGCCGAACTGGTTGACCGCGGCGCTCAGCCAGACACCGTCAGGATGTCGGAGGACCACTGTGCCGGCAAAGGGAGGGTCGACCCGGCCTGCCAAGGCACGGTTGTTCTCGGCAACGGTCAGTTCGACCACATGGTCCGGGCAACGGAACCGGAGCCGCCGTTCAGGCCCCCCGTCCCGCACCCGCGCCAGGTCATCGTCGTCGACGGCCGAGTCAAACTCCAGCCCGGCGATGGCCGTCGCGACACTGCGCCAACTGAACGCGGCTTTGGCCGCTTCCACCAACGCGGGTGGTGTGGGCCCGATCCGAAGTGCCAGCGACCTCAGTTCCGCCAGGAGCCTCTCGTCTTCTATGCCGTTCTCCTCGGTCCTCATGGTGCCGCCCAAGAGCTAGTCGTCTCTTCTGCCATTTCCCGTCCTAAGTTGTCGATCACCTGGCGTAGCTTTTCCAGACAGCGCGCCCGAGTCGGGCCGACGCTGCCGACTGCCATACCGAGACGTCCGGCCAGTTCCTGGTATGGCACCGGAGGGTCCTCGACGGCGGCAAGCAGCAACGCACGGCAGCGGTCAGGCAACACCGCGAGGGCATACTGCACCGTCATATCTCTTTCTCCAGCGAGCAATCGGTGGTCGACCCCATCGGCGGACAGGTCGGTGCGCTCCAGCCAAGTCCAGGGGTCGACCACCACTTGGCGAGCCCCGAGCCGGGACACCCGGATTGCCTCGCGGCGCGCTGTGGTTGCCAGCCAGGCGCCAGCTCGGGACGGGTCCTGAAGGTCGCGTAGGTGCTCGCAAAACCGGAGCCAGGTGGTCTGGCTCACGTCTGCAGCATCCGACGCGTTGAGGCCCACCGAGCGCGCTACCGACCAGATCAGGTTGGCGAACCGGTCTACCAGCTCCGACCACGCTTCCCAGTCCCCGGACGCCGCTCGCTCTACGAGTTCGCGGACCTCATCCACGTCGCGAGACTACTAGAGACCGCCCCAGACCGGAGCGCCTAGAGACCGCCCCAGACCGGAGCGCCGCCCACTACCCAGACGGCAGCCAAGCCGGCGATGATGGCGCCGACTCGAAAGGCGCGGTTTGCAAGCACGGTTCGCATTTTGGTGAACCCCTTTCCGTGGCCGGGTGTTTCTCGGCCTACGTTATTCAGAGCTCACCGGCGCCTAGGCGGTACGTGCGGCGCCCAATTTGCGCGGTCCGACCGTACCGACACGACGTCGCCGTGCCTCTGGACAAGAAATAGAGCAGCAAAAGTCGGGAGCGAAGCGAAATGGTCGTCATGGCAGCAGCACTGATAGCCGGGTGCGTCGCGGGCCTGGCAGCAGGCGGGAGCCTGACCCGTCTGGCCAGTGCGCGCATCAGAGCGTGGCCAATACTGGTCGTCGCCGTCCTCATTGAGGCTTGTCTTGGCGCGACGTCCGGCCCGCTGCGCCCGGCCCTTGCCGTCACCGCCTGCCTGGGAGTGGTCGGCTGGTGTGCCGCCAACACGGGCAAGGGGCGACGGTTCCCGTACGGGCTCGGCCTGATCGGCGCCGGAGTGGTGCTCAACGCGATAGTGATGGCTTTGAACGGGGGCATGCCGGTCTCGCAGTTCGCCTTGGCCGCCGCTGGCTTCCCGAAGGCGATGAACGTGGCGGAAGGGCACTTTTACAAGCACATCGCCATGACCGACCTCACACGGCTCCGGATGCTTGGGGACATCATTCCTTTCCACTTGGCGCGTACGGTCCTGAGCCCCGGGGACCTCTTAATGCTGATGGGCATCGCGGTGGTCAGTTGGAGAGCTACCGGGCCCGTCCCGCACGGGCGACGCGTTCGACTGGCCGAATTGGCCAGTCGAACGTGGGAAGGGGAGGTTGGGGACAAGAAATGAAGTTGCGGCCCGCAGGCACGGCCCGTGCTCGAGCGCGGGACGGCTAGGACGATGGACCTGGTGGATCTGGATCTAGCAGACAACCTCCGTTACCTGGCCGAGACGCTCGTGCCGCCCAAGCCGGGCATGATCGTTCGTTTCGCTACGGAAAGACTGGTAAGTCGCGGCTCGCTACCAGAACATGCATACGAGCGGCTTTGCGTACCTGATTGGCGTGCGTTCTGCCATACCGTATGGCATGCGGAAGTGCCGGGGCCGTGCAAATTGATCACCCGCCACCTGAGCTCAACGGGTGGTGATGAGGCGAGGTCCCCGGAACTGCCGTACTGCGCAACGGCGCTGTCGGCGCGTACACGCCCGGTTATCGAAGTTGACGACGATGGTCTCACGCAGCTCGCAGCGCTTCACGAGATAGCTCACCTGCTGGTCGACGGCGACATCCCAGTCGGCCACCGCCCACGGTACATCCAGAAGTTCGTGGACCTGATGAGCAAGTGGATCTCGCCGAAGGTGGCCACAGATTGGTACTCCGAGTGGACTGCCGTTTTGCAATGGGTCGACGAGCACGAGGGGTGGCCCCCTGACGCGGCTGTGTGCGGCAGCTCGTCGTAATCGCGATCGTGTCGGCGACGCAGAAGATCCGCCGGCGGCGGGCGACCTGCTGCCAGGCCCGCGCAACCTCGGCTCAGTCAGGGCCCTAGTCGACCGAAGGGTCCTCCCGTTTTGCGGTCGTATGCTTAGCCGTGGCCATACCCGCTCGCGTTCCCATGTCCCCTCGTCTGCCCGATGAACTCACCGAAGCAGGTGACATCGTGCTTGGCATTGACCAGCGCTGGGAAGCACTCAGGATCAGGACCGACTTTGCCGGCCAGAGCGCGGAGGACCTTGACATGAGCGGGTGCCGGGTGACCGGGTCGAGTTTTGCCGGGGCCGAGTTGGTCCGGGCTCGTGTGACGGACACTGTTTTTGAGCGTTGCGACCTGGCCACAGCCGTTCTTGACCATTCGGTTCTCACCCGCGTCGAGTTCGACGACTGCCGGCTTTCTGGAGCGGACTTGTCCGGGTCAAGGCTGGTCGATGTCTCGTTCAGGGAGTGCCGGCTGGCAGACGCCAGCCTGCGGATGACCTCGGGGACGCGTGTGCGTTTCGAGCACTCCGATCTGAGCGGCCTCGATTTGTATGCGGCCAAGCTCCCTGGTGCGTATTTTTTTGACTCGAACCTCACAGGTGCCGAACTATCGCAGGCGACATTGACAGAGGCGCGTCTACATGGCTCGAGCTTTGACAGCCTTCGAGGGGCGGGCGCTCTAAGGGGGACCACGATCAGCTCGGCCCAGATCCTCCCCGTCGCCCTTCAGGTCTTGGCCGTGCTGGAAATAGCCGTAGATGACGAGCGCGAACCGCTCACGCGATGAGCCGGCTTGTCCTTGGTACTTGCGCCCCCGTGCCTTCACAGGCTTCGACTGGTCGACAGGGTGGCCCCATACAGGGCGAGACGTGCGCCCGAGGGACGGGCCCGTTCCTCTAGGCGGGCACGGCACCGGGCGTGCGGCCTTCGCCCCGGGCCGGCCAGGTCAAACCGAGATTTTTGTAGGTCGCGACGGCCTGGTCACGTCGGGCCCCCCCCAATAACAGCGCCGTCCGCGCTGCTTGGTAAACGGCGCCGCAGCTCTGGAAAAGCGATAGTGCCTTTTCCAGATCCCCGCGTGCGCGGGCGAGTACAGCAAGTGAATAGGCCCCGCCTTCCATGGCAGCTTCAGCCTCGTCGATCGCACTCCCTCCGAGGGCTTCAGCCCGAACCGCCGCATACCAGCCGGTCCACTCGCTGAACAGTTGCGACGGGGGAGCCGCCAGCAAGGCCGCGGCAGCCTCGTGCCGTCCGTGGTGAAGGTGTACGTCGGCCTTCACGAAGGTGTGGAACACGGTTTTGTCGCAGATGTAGGACCCCCCTGCGACCTGCTCGGCACGTGAGAACCAGCGGTTTGCCTCATCTTCTTGGCCCCTGTACCCGCAAACCGCCCCTGCGCAAGAAAGCACACTGACTAGGTGCGCTACGCGTATTTCGGGACGCTTCGCAACCTCGCCGTAGACGGCCGAGGCCTGCGCAAGGCAGTCGTCAAAGCGTCCCAGGAAGAAAATGGCGGGGAGGAGATGGGGGAGGCCCCCATAGAAAATGCCCCGCTGTCGGGCAAGCTTGTCCAGTTGGCGTCCCTTGGACAGCGCCGGCTCGAACTCGCCAAGGAGCAAGGACAGCTCGCATGCCATCGACAGAGCGTCGATCCTTTCAAGGACCTTTCGCCCGTTCTTCCTGTCAAAACCCTCTGTTATCCTCAGTCGTTCGGCGATTATCGCTCTGGATTCCCCGGCGCGGAGGCTGTGCTGGGCCATCGAACTTTGCCCATCGAGCGCGGACGAAAGTACAGCCGGGTCAGCGCAGCGCTGCGACGCCGCGACGCCCAAGGCGGTTGCTTTACGCACTGCATCTAGGTCGTTGTCCCTGTGAACGAGCCACATCCGTGCGACGGCGGCGCGAGCCAAGGAACAGTCGTCGCCGGCTATCTCGGCCGCAGCCTCGCTGCGCTCGACAAGACGGGCGATTGTCTCCGGCGGCCGCCCCTCGCTGACGGTGCCGGCATAGCGGGACATGACCTCAGCCGCTCCAGCTGTTGCGTGTGCCTCTGAGATGTAGTCATCGCGGGCCGCCGCCAGTTCCGCCGCCAGTTCGAAGAGGGCCACAGCCCTGTCGCCGTGAAAGCGGCTCCAAGCCAGCTCCGCCCCGGTGATCGCAAGGGTTGGGTCCTTCGACGCCCCCGCCGCCAGTTCGTACAGCGCCTCTGCGTCGGCCCACCGCCCGTGACCGATTTCTTGCCATGCCTCAGCCAATCCCGTGGCCAGCTCCACGAGCTCAGGGCGCCCGAGTATTTGGGCAGCTTCGACCGCTGCTCCGAGGTCGGCCTCGTCACCTCTTTGAACGCCCTGCTGGAGAGCCTGTAATGCCCAATCGATCAAGCGGCCGAGCACATCGTGCTCTTCGCCGGACCTGCGCAACCGCTCGATGGCATCGGCACGTATCAAGTCCAGCTGCCGGTACCTGTCTCCTTGGCGTACCAGGAGGGAGGTGTCGACAAGGTGGGCCACGCCTGATGCGACCGTGGTCGAGCCGCTACCAGGGACCAGTTCCTCCGCTACGGCGAGGCGGAAGGGCCCTCGCAAGGCCCCGAGCGAGCGGTACAGGGCCTGTTCATCGGGGGCGAGCAGGTCATAGCTCCAATTAAGGGTCGCGCGAAGGCTGCGGTGGCGGTGCTGTGAACGGCCGCCCGAACCGAGCAGTTCGAGTGCCTGGTCGAGCCGGCTCGTGAGGTCGTCGAAGCTGAGAGCTCCGAGCCGCGCCGCTGCCAGTTCGATCACCAGAGGCATGCCTTCTAGGCGGCTGCACAGTTCGGCCACTCGCTCGCGGTCCAGGACGGCTCCAGGGCCTACCGGCTCGGCGCGTTCGATGAACAGGGTGGTCGCGACATCGTCAGGTAGGGGGCCGACTTGCATCACGTGCTCCCCGGCCACAGCCAGAAGCTCCCTGCTGGTGGCGAGTACCGTCCCGCCCCGCGCCACTACGTGCTCTGCAACCGAGGCGGCACCGTCGACGAGATGCTCGCAGTTGTCCAGCACAACCACCGCCGGGGCGGCGGAAAGCAGGTCGGAAACCGCCGTGAGGGAGTTGACCCCCGCCGGCTCGACCATCCCGAGGGCCGCCGCTACCGTCCGAGCGACGGCCTCCCTGTCGGCGCCGGCAGGCAGGGAGGCGAGGTCAGCGAAAGCTGCCGGTTCTCCGGCCAGCGCCCGCAGGGCCAACCGCGTCTTGCCGACGCCACCTGGTCCGACCAAGGTCACAAGCCGGTACTGGCGGAGCGCGGCACCCACCTCGTCGAGCTCGACCTCGCGGCCAACGAACGACGTAAGCGGCTCGCGTGGCCAGCCGAACTGGTTCACATCGGAGCGTGCCCGTTCCCCGGCATGAGTGGCGAGGGCGCGCCGGTCAGCCAGGCCGAGTTTTCGCAGCAGCGAGGAGACGTGGCTCTCGACGGTTCGTTCCGAAATGAACAGCCGCTTGGCGATCTCAGCGTTGCTGAGGTGTTCCCCCACGAGCTCGAGAACCTCGGCCTCCCGGGGCGATGGGCCCTGCTCCATGAGGTTCATTGTGGCCCACGCCACTGCGGATGGCCGGCAATTTACTCAGGTCCTCGGAAGTCTGCGTGGAGGGCCCGTGGCGAGTTCCGTACTCATCACGGACGGCAGAGCGGGCGCAGGCCGGCACGCTTGTACAGGAAGTCCCGCAACAGGAGGCACGGGCTATGAACCCTTTCACGATCGAGCAGCTGACCGTCCAGCACGCCCGCGACCTGAGCGCGCGAGCAAAACAAAAAGCGCTGGTCGCGTCCTATAAAGGTACAAGCGGCCGGACGTTCCCCCTGCTTTCGCGCATAGGCGCCCGGCTGCGTGCGCGGCGCCGGCGGGCGCCGGTCCTTGTGCTCGTCCCGCTCCACAGTGTTCGCACGATAAAGGCCAACGCGTCCGGGGGTAAAGAGGCTTGCTAGTGCGATGTGAGCGCTCCCTAAGGTTGGGGGTCAAGATACCGAGTTAAGAGGTGATGGACAGAGATGGCCTCGACCTCTCGGCGCGCTCGGTTGCTGACCGCCCGGGGAGGCGAGGCGCGCCGCCGCGCGTGCGTCGTGCGCGCCTCATGGCCGCGGCGATGCTCCTAGTCGGCGTCGGTTGCTCGGTCCTGGGAGGAGGGGCCTGGAGCGCTTACGTCCACACGCAGGCCAGCAGGACGTTCACTTCGATGGCGACGATGGCTGCGGACGCGGTCGGCTCTTCTCTGCAACGCGACGGCGACTTAGGACAGACCGCCCGGACCTTGGTCGAAACGACTCCGGCTCTGACGAACCAGAAGTTTTCGATGTGGTTCCGGCTGCTCGGCGCCAGCGACCGCTACCCGGGGTCCTTCGGGCTGATGTACATCGAAAACGTCCGGCAAGCTGAGTTGGCCGGTTTCTCGCGCCAAGTCCTGACTGACCCCCCGCTCGGCCTGCCGATAACGGAGCCGTTCACCGTTTCGCCACAGAAGTCCAAACCTCCGTACTGCTTGACGCGCGCCGTGGCGGTCCAAGTCGCCGCGAGCAGCGGGGTCTCGGTTACCTCCCTCGCGGGGCTATTGGCGTTTACGGCTCCGGATCTCGATTACTGCGCCATGGCCATCGGCGCCGTGTTGCGGTCCTCTGCGAGCACGGGTGAAACGGCGGCCGTCACCCTGGCGTCGTTGATTGCCGAGTCGCCTCATGAGGTCGGCGTGCCGACGATCCCGGCCGTGCTCCCTGGCTTCCTTGCGAAGAGCGGGCTCTTCGTAACAATGACGCCCATCTACCCGGTGGGGGTGGCGCCCGCGACCCCAGCAGCGCGCCTCGCCTCCGTGACGGGCTGGATCATGGGCATATATCAAGCGGACAGCATTCTCGACCCGATCATCCAGGGCCACCGCGGTGAGTCAGCGACCTTGTCGTACGTCGAGCCGTCAGGGGCCCGGGCCGTCCTGGCAAGAGCCGGGGTGCCTGACAACAACGACCTCGCTCACAGTTTCCCGCTGTCGACCGACGGCAACTGGGTCGTGGCGCTCTCGGCTGCGCCTCCCGTTTCGGGCCTCCCCGCTACAGACCAGGGATTGGCAATCCTCTTTGGCGGCGTCGTGTTGTCGTTGCTGCTCTACTTCCTAGCGCGGGCCGTGTCCAAGTCGCGGTTGAAAGGGCTTCAGCTCATCGAGGAACGCACCGCACAGCTCCGCCATCAGGCGGGCCATGACGCCCTGACCGGCCTCCCCAACCGAGCCCTCATTTTCGACCGTGCAGAACAAATGACGGCTCGGGCTCGCCGCGACCACACCAGCGTGGCCGCTTTGTTCGTCGACCTCGACCAGTTCAAAGACGTCAACGACACCTTCGGCCACGCGGCCGGGGACGAGCTCCTTCGCCAGGTCTCCCATCGCTTTAATGGGGTGGTGGGGGAGACCGATACGGTCGGCCGGCTCGGTGGCGACGAGTTCGTAGTCCTGGTCGAGACAGCGGACGGCGTGCCAAACCCGGAGGATGTCGCGCGGGACCTGCTCTTTTCGTTACGAGAGCCGTTCTACCTTGGCAAGGACCATCGTCCCAGCTCCGTGTCTGCCAGCGTAGGGATAGCCTCCGGGGTTCGCGACTGCGCCAGCGACCTGCTCCATGACGCTGACATCGCCCTCTCCGAAGCAAAGGCCCATTCTCAGGGCAGTTTCGTCTCCTTCCATCCCGAGATGCAAGCCGCCATCGCCAACCGCGTCGGGCTTGAATCAGAGCTCCGCGACGCCATCGCCCACAACGAGTTTTTCCTTGTATATCAGCCCATTCTCCGCCTCGAAGATCAGGTGATGACCGGTGTGGAAGCACTGTTGCGGTGGCGCCACCCAACGCGTGGGCTGGTTGCGCCCAATGAGTTCATCCCGACGCTCGAAGCGACCGGGATGATCCTCAACGTCGGCCGGTTCGTTCTCGAGGAGGCGTGCTGTCAGGCGGCCCTGTGGGCACAAGCCGGGCGGCCGCTCATGGTGTCGGTCAATGCCTCCGGGCGTCAGCTCGACCGGGAAGATTTTGTGGACTTAGTCGAGCAAACTCTTGCGCTTTCGGGCTTGCAACCGCGACTGCTGACTATCGAGATCACCGAGACGACGCTCATGCAGGACACCCAACTCTCTGCCACGCGGCTTCGGGGCCTCAAGCGGCTTGGTGTCACGCTCGCTATCGACGACTTCGGCACGGGCTACTGTTCCCTGGCCTATCTCCAACAGTTCCCAGTTGATTCGTTGAAGATCGACCGTTCGTTCGTCTCGCAAATGGAGTCGTCCGCCGAGGGCGCTGCGCTCATCCACACGATCGTCCAGATGGCCCGAGATCTCAACCTGAACACGGTGGCGGAAGGCATCGAGACAACCGAACAGTTGACGCGGTTGCGGCTCGAAGAATGCAAAAGCGGGCAAGGATATTTGTTTGCTCGTCCTCTGGCCGTGGCAGCGGTGGAGGAGCTGCTCGAAGGCTCCCACGGTTCCGATGTCATCTTGCAGCCTAGTAGCGCCAGCCGTTCATGAAGACCAGAGGCGAGCCGCCTCGCATGCAGTACCGAACAAGGAGAGAAAGATGAAACCGTTGCGGTTTATGGCTTTTGTTGCCGCCGCCACAGCGCCGCTGGTCATCGCTATGCCGGGCGCCGCTACCGCATCTGACCGTACATCCTCCATCAGCAGTGCCGCCCACCGGTACCTCGTTGACTCCGCGCCGGTGGGCACGGTCTCGGCCGCCTTTCAGTCAACAGTCCTATCGTGGATGGGCAATCCCAACGTGACAGGTCCTGAGGCCGAAGCGGCAGCACGTCCGTTGATCTCCGCGCTCGTAACGTTCCAGGACAAATTGGAGACCCAGACCTGGCCCCCGGGCGCGAGGGACGATGTTCGTGCGCTCGCCTCCGCCTTCAACGGGCTACTCGGCGACCTGCGGGCGCTCGCTCACGACGACATTGCCGATACCTCATCGTGGGAGGGGCCGTTCCTGAGCGAGGACGTCACCACTACCGCAGCCACAAACAAGGTTCGCCACGACCTCGGCCTGCCGCCGCTTAGCGCCTCGTTCTAATCGCGCCCCACCCATACGGTCTTCAGGTTGCAAAACGCACGGATGCCCTGTGCTGAGAGCTCGCGGCCGTAGCCCGAGGTCTTAATACCGCCGAAGGGGAGCTCGGGATAGGAAGTAACCATCCCGTTGATGAACACCGCTCCGGCGGCGAGGTCGCGCACGAAAAGGTCGCGCTCGTCCTCGTCGTTTGTCCACGCGTTAGCGCCGAGGCCAAACTCGGTGTCGTTGGCGAGGGCGACGGCTTCTTCCGCGCTGCCGACGCGGAACAGCCCGGCAACCGGCCCGAAGACCTCTTCGCGGTACATGCGCATCTCCGGGGTCAGCTCGCTGACCACCGTCGGGGGGTAGAACCAGCCTGGGCCCGTCCACCGCTCGCCCCCGCAGAGCACCTTGGCACCCTTGGCCACGGCATCGGCGACGAGCTCTTCTACGTCGTCCCTCCCCGAACTTGTCGCGAGGGGGCCGACATCGGTCGCGTCTTCAAGCGGGTCGCCGATCGTGAGGGCCGACATGTGCTCGACGAACCGCCTCTCGAACTCGTCAGCTACCGCCTCGTGCACGATGAAACGCTTGGCGGCAATGCAGGACTGCCCGTTGTTCTGGCAGCGCGCCGTCGTCGCCACGGCTGCCGCTTTTTCGAGGTCGGCACTCGGCATCACCACGAAGGCGTCGCTGCCGCCAAGCTCGAGGACGCTCGGCTTTATCATCTCGCCCGCGACAGCCCCTACCGCGGCTCCCGCTGGCCCGGAGCCGGTCAGGGTTACGGCTGCAACGCGGGGGTCGCGGATGACACTCTCCACCCGGGCCGACCCCATTAGCAGCGCCTGGAAGCTGCCGTCGGGGAACCCGGCGCGTGTGAACAGCTCGCCGAGGTACAGCGCTGTCTGGGGGACATTGGACGCGTGTTTCAGCAGCCCGACGTTGCCCGCCATGAGGCCAGGAGCTGCAAAGCGGACCACCTGCCACAGCGGGAAGTTCCACGGCATAACAGCCAGGACCACGCCAAGGGGTTCGTAGCGGGCGTAGGCGGCCTTAGCGCCTACAGCAGCCGCGTCAGCCGGCTCGTCGGCGAGCAGCGCGGCAGCATGTTCGGCATAATAACGAGAGCCTCGGGCGCACTTGGTGACCTCCGCGCGTGCTGACTTGACCGACTTGCCCATCTCGGTCGTCATCATCCGGGCAACCGTCTCGTTCTCGGCGTCCAACAGGTCGGCCGCTCGGCGCATCCAGGCCGAGCGTTGCTCGAACGTTGTCAGACGTAGCTGCTGCGACGTCACCACGGCGCGAGCGAGGCACGACTCGAGCTCCTCGTCGGAGATCTCATCGAAGCGCCTCAGGATTTCTCCGGTCGCCGGGTTAGTGGTTGCGATCGCCATCTGACGTGGACCTCCTCGGGTTAAACGGGGACGGGGTCGCCCCCAACTGAACGGCGCAGCGCAGCATGGAGCGCGTCAGGCGTCAAAACGCCCAAGAAACGTCCCCTATCGAGGACGGCGACCCATCCCGCGTCATGCTGGAGCATTTCCGAAAAGGCAGCCTTGAGCGAGGCGTCGATGGGAACGCGTGCGTCGAGCGGCCGCATGTAGCGAGCAACCGTGCCGGTAGGCCCGGCGGAGCCCGTTTCGTCCATCCGCCCTGGTTCGACCCAGCCGAGAAGACGGCCGGCCTCGTCGATGACCACGGCCCAGCTTGTGCCCTGCCCGGCCACGGCGTTACGTGCCTCGGCGACAGTGGTCTGCGGCGTGACCATCGGTGGGCTGTAAAGGTCGTCGACCTCGATTGGCGTAACTGCCAGGCGGCGCAAACCTCTGTCCGCCCCGATGAAGTCCGAGACGAACGCGGTAGCCGGGTGGGCGAGCAGTTCGGCGGGGGTCTCGTATTGCTCGAGCACGCCACCTTGGCTAAGTACAGCGATCCGGTCCCCCATCCTCACGGCCTCGTCGACGTCGTGGGTCACCATGATCACGGTCTTGTGAAGCTGGGCATGAAGCCGCAGGAACTCCTGCTGGAGACGGTCGCGCTAGATAGGGTCGACGGCTCCGAAAGGCTCGTCCATCAGCAGCACCGGAGGATCCCCGGCGAGGGCGCGGGCCACTCCGACGCGCTGGGCCTGGCCGCCCGAGAGCTCGTGGGGGTAGCGGCCGGCATACGTCGCGGGGTCCAAGCCAACCAGGTCGAGCATCTCGTCGACTCGGGAGCGCACGCGGGCACGGTCCCAACCGAGCAGGTTCGGGACCGCGGCCACGTTGTCCGCCACCTTCAGGTGGGGGAAGAGGCCGGGCTGCTGGATCACGTAGCCGGTCCGCCTTCGCAGCTCTACCGGGTCGACCGTAGCGATGTCCTGCCCGTCGATGACGATACGGCCGCTCGAAGGCTCGACGAGGCGGTTCACCATCCGCAGGACCGTCGTTTTGCCACCCCCCGACGGGCCGACAAGGACGCACAGCTCGCCTGTGGTCACCTCCAGGTTGAGGTCCTGGACAGCGTAAACGCCGTTGCCGTAGTGCTTGGACACTTCCTCGAAGCGGATCATGTTCCTCCTAGGTAGCTTTAGGCTACCCAGGAGGCGTTCCGAACGCCCGGAGAAAGGTAAGCCGGTCCGGGGCCGGTAATGTCTCTTCAGCTATGGCGCTCGTCGGTTCGGCCGGCCCGCTGGTCCAGTGGAGCTGGGTTTCGTCCAACCGCAGCATGATCTTGTCTCTGCTCTGGCAGCACGTCCAGCTCACCGCCATAGCGGTCGCCGTCGGCTGCGCAATATCGTTGCCGCTGGGCATCTTGGCCTGGCGGGTGCGCCCGTTGAGGCGGCCCCTGGTCGGTATTACGGGGGCGCTCTACGTGGTCCCTTCTGTCGCCTTACTGCTCCTGGTGGCACCGATCACAGGCTTTTTTTCGATCACCACGGCCGAGGTGGCGCTCGTTAGCTACACGCTGTTGATCCTGATCAGGAATATTATCGCCGGCCTCGACTCGGTCCCCGCTGATGTCCTGGATGCAGCTCGTGGCATGGGTTACAAGCCGCTCGAGCAGCTTCGCAAGGTCCAGCTGCCTCTTGCGCTGCCCTCGATCTTGGCCGGAGTGAGGGTCGCCACAGTCACGGTTGTGGGCCTTGTAAACGTGACGGCTTTCATCGGCCAGGGCGGTTTGGGGCAACTCATAATCCAGGGTTTCCAATCGGACTTCAACACCGAAATAGTCGTCGGTTTGGTGCTGTCGGTCCTGCTGGCCGGAATTGCCGACGCGCTCATCGTCGGCGCCGAACAGTTGAGCCTGCCGTGGGCCCGTTCCCGGAACGCGGTATCCAGGTGAACTTCCTGTCCCAGGCGGCGACTTTTTTGACCAGCGGCGCGCACTGGAGCGGCTCGAACGGGATCCCCGCACTATTGCTGAGCCAGGTCAAGCTTTCTGTAGTGGCCGTGATTTGTGCCACCTTGGCCGGGGTTGGCCTCGGGAGCCTGCTAGGCCACACCGGGAGAGGGAGCTTCGCAGTGCTCAATGCGGCGAACGCCGCACGCGCAATACCTTCCTTTGCCTTGATAATTCTCCTGGCGATCCAGCCTGCGATCGCCAGGCTTCAGGAAAGCGGCTTTGTGGCCGCGTCTATTGCAATGTTCGCCCTTGCCGTCCCTCCCATACTGACAAATACCTATATCGGGGTTCGCGAAGTGTCCCCGGAGGTACGCTCAGCCGCCCTGGCGATGGGTATGAAACCCAGGCAGCTCTTGTGGAGAGTCGAGTTACCGCTGGCTGCGCCCCTCATCCTCGCCGGGGCACGCACCGCAGCCGTCGAGGTGGTAGCCACCGCCACGCTCGCCGCCTACGTCGGTTACCCAGATCTGGGCACGTACATCTTCACCGGCTTGGCCGTCAACAGCAACGTCGAGACGTTCAGTGGCGCCTTTCTCGTTGCAGTTGTGGCACTTGCGGTCGACTCACTGATGGCGGCGGCGGGCCGCGCTCTCACGCCCGTGGGCCTGCGCAGTGCCGGGACGCATAAAGACCTCCCGGCTCTTCGGTACCGGGCCCTGGGCAGGATCCCCGTTGTCCGTACCCAGGGCAACCCGTCCAAACCTGCCTAGAGGCCCACAGTCTTCAGCCAGTTCGCTGCGTCCGCCGCCGGCTCGTGGTTGGCGCTGGCTTGGTTGTCGAGTGCGAGCAGTGCCGCCGGGGTCAGCTTGGCGGATAGTGCGTTGAGCGCTGCGGCCACCCCCGTGGTGTCGAAGGACTTACGGATGATGGGGATGATGTGGTCGGCAGGTTCGAGGTTCTTGTTGTCTGCCAGCTGGACGTAACCATTCTGCGCAATGGCCGGGTCCGTGGAGAACAGCTCCGCCACTTCGGCCTTACCGTTGTTCAGGTCGGCAATCGTCTCCGGCCCGGCTTCGTCTGCCGAAATGACGGACTTGAAGTGGATGTCGTACACCTTTTCCAAACCCGGAAGGCAGTAGTAGTAGGTCGAGCACTCAGGGGGTGCAGCGAAGGCCAACTTCGGTGCCACTGCGGTCAGCTGCGAAAGCTTGGTCAGGTGGTACTTGGCCGCCGTGGACTTGGTCACGACGAAGACGTTGGTGTCAATGGCAGGGGCCGGGTTGAGCGCGGTCGCTCCTACAGGTGCCAAGGCGCCCCTTAGGGCGGGGAGGTCGGTCGTGAGAGAGCCGGCCTGGACCTGGTCGTTAGGTTTGAGGAAGATCAGGAGGCTGCCGGCGTAGTCCGGGAACAGGTCGAGCGCCTTGGCGGCCAGGGCTTTCTCGACGATAGGACGCCCTCCGAGGTCGGAGCGGAGCTCGGTCTTGTAACCAGCATGGAGGAGCACATCGGAGTAGAGGTCCCCGAGGATTATCTCCTCGGTGAAGTTCTCCGAGCCGATCACTATTGTCGGCGTCGAGCTCGCCGTCGCCGATGGCTTGAGGGTGGAAGCTGAAACGGCGGTCGTGCTGCAAACTGCCCCGACGAGGGCAAGGGCAGCAGCGGTGAAAAGGGTTCGTGGACGGGGCATTGGTCTAGTCCTCCTTGAGGGGGGCAGGTCGGCCAGGTCTAACCCTAGGTGCTGCGCGCCGCTATCGACAAGGGCGGCCGCCGCTATCGACAAGGGCGGGGCCAGGGCCTCTGTGGGGGCCGAACCGATGGGCCCTTGACAATTCAGGGCCCGTCTGATTGGCTAGTCGACCGCCGAGTCGGTAAGGTTTCTCCAACATTACGAACCTGGGGGCAAACGTGTGCCTCTAGTGAATACCAACAGAAGGAGAGCCCATGAGGAAATTGCTCATGAAGGCCGGTGTGCCGCTCGTGGCGGGGGCAGTGCTGCTCACCGGGTTCAGCGGAGTTTCTTTTGCAAGTGCAAGTGCAAGTGCAAGGCACCCAGATGCCACTAAGCCGACATTCGTTATCGGGTACGAGGGCCCGCTCTCGGGCGGCAACGCTCAGCTCGGTCTCAACGAGGCCTTTGCGGTGGAATACGCCATCAACCAGGCGAACGCAGGGAAGTCCCAGTTCGGCAAGCTTCCGTTCACGCTGAAGTACAAAGCCACGGACGACCAGGGCGAAGCCACGATTTCGCCCACCGACGCCCAGGAGCTCACCGCCAACTCCGCCGTCATCGCCGTCGTCGGCCCAGCGTTCTCAGGCGCGACCAAGGCGGCTGAACCGACTTACAGCGCTCACAACCTCGCGACCGTGAGCCCCTCAGCGACGAACCCGGCTCTCGCGACCTCCGGATGGCACAACTTCTTCCGCGATGTCGCCAACGACAGCGTCCAGGGACCAGCTGATGCCGACTATGTCGTCAAGGTGCTCCACCTCGACAAGGTATACGTGGTCAACGACGCGAGCACCTACGGGGAAGGCATCGCCACCACCTTTGCAGCCGAAGCGACAAAGGACGGCGCTACGGTGACCACCGGCACGTTCCCCGGCACCTCGCAGTGCAGCGACGGGACGGCCAGCCCCACGCAGTACCCCGACGACGCCGCCACCGTGGCGAGCGCAGCCCCACAGATGCTGTTCTACGGGGGTTACTACTGCGACCTCGGCCTGCTGCTCGGCGCGTTGCACAGTGCCGGCTACTCCGGCAAGGTCCTGAGCGGCGACGGCAGCGATGCCACTCAGCTCGTAACGGGGACCAACCCGCCGACCGCAGCCAACGGTGTGTACGTGACCTGCCCCTGTGCCGTCAACGGCACGACAAAGGCCGACCTCGCGTTCGCTTCCGGGTTCAAGGCAATTGCCAAGTTCCCCGTAGGTACCTATTCGGGTGAGGCATTCGACGCGACCAACACGATCATTGCCGAGTTGCAGATCCTCGCGAAAACGTCGAAGGGCGTAGCGTCTATTACTCGAATTAACGTCGTCAATGGACTTCACAAGATCGTCTACCACGGCTTGACCAAGACGGTCTCCTTTGCGGCCGATGGGAACATCGCAGGCGACTTTATCTACGTGAACCAGGTGCAAAACGGCCAACTGGTCCAACTGGGCCTCACCTAGGCATTACCTAGGGCCCTTTTCTAAAGGACGAAGGAGCCGGGTGCCCCGCTGTCGCAGGGTGCCCGGCTTTTTCTGTCCCGGTGTGCCATTAGACCCTGGGCCCCTGACTGGCTAACCTGCTGCAAGGGTTGAAGGGAGGGGCCCGACCGCATGCACTGCCCAGCGTTCCTCGCGAACAACAACATCTGGGTCTCACTCATCGTTGGCGGCCTGGCCAACGGGTTCCTGTACGCGCTGATAGCCCTGGGGTACACCCTCGTCTACGGTGTTCTCCGGCTTATCAACTTCGCCCACTCCGAAGTGATGATGGCGGGCGGCTTCGGGGGACTGTTCGCCATGCGCGCCGTCCTCGGCACGTCCACCCCGGCGGGGTCCTGGGCGATCGGGTTCGTCATCATCGGGATCGTCGCCGGCGCGTGCGCGGGCGGGGCCACAGCCTTCGTCCTGGAGCGGGTGGCCTACCGACCGCTCAGAAAGCGTAACGCGCCCAGGCTCACCTACCTCATAAGTGCGATCGGGGCGTCTTACTTCCTTTACAACCTTGCCGGCAAGGAGTTTGGGCGGTACACAGCGTTTATCCCGGAGCCAGAGAAGCTAGGGGAGCCGGCGTTCCGCGTCTGCGGGGTCGGGGTCCAGTCCGTGTGGGTCCTGACAATGGTCACCGCGCTGGTGCTGCTGGTTGTGCTCGACCTTGTCGTCAACCGCACCAAGCTTGGCAAGGGGATTCGCGCTGTCGCCCAGGACGCCGAGACGGCAAGCCTCATGGGCGTGCACATCGACAGGACGATCGCGCTCACGTTCGTCCTCGGCGGGCTCACGGGCGGGGTTGCGGGGATCCCGTTCGGGCCTCAGTTCGGCGTCCTCTACACCACGGGCTTCGTCCCCGGGCTGAAAGCGTTCACTGCCGCGGTCCTCGGGGGTATCGGCAACATCCGAGGCGCGATGATCGGCGGCCTCTTGCTCGGGGTCTTCGAAAGCATCCCGCTGCGGTGGATATCGGCGGAGTGGCAGGATGTCGTCGCCTTCGGCATCTTGGTCACACTCTTGCTGTTCCGTCCGACGGGCATCCTCGGTGAGCGGCTTGGGAGGGAAGCATGACTTCGACGGGCCCGGACGTCGCAGCGCCAGCCGGCCCGAGTGCCGCGCCCCCGCAGGGCGCTCGTCCGGCACGGGTCGTGAACCTCCTCGCCAAACCTTCGCTTCGGCGCCTTGTCATCTGTCTCGCCGGTGTCCTTGTCCTCGCCGTGATGACCGGGCCGGCTGGGTCCAACACAGCTCCGACGTCCGGGTTCACCGGGTCGCTGGCGTTCCCGAGGCTGTTTTGGTTCCTCGGGTTCGCCGCCGGGCTGTTCGTAATTTTTTCGGTCTGGCGTTCCAGCGGCGCGGCCGCCGGGGTGGCCGCCAACCGAATACGCGTGTCAATCCTCAAGCTGACGGTGTGGAACAGGGTCGCCCTCGATGGGGCGGTCGCGGCGTTCGGCTTGGTCTGGGTGTCTTGGATCTCGCCCGGCGATACCTGGAAGGGCGGTGTCTGCATCCAGGTCGGCTGTGCGCTGGCGGCGATGGAGATGGTCGTCTACCTGTCCAAACGGTGGTCGCTGCACGTTGCCAGGCCCGTCGGTTACGCCGTCTTCGCGCTTTACGGGGTGTTGTCGTGGTCCCACAACACGGTCTCGGCGTACCTGAGCTCGATCGGGGCAGTGCCGCACGACCGGACCTTGGGCCGGGCCCTGGTGTGGATAGCGCTCGGCTTGAGCGCGCTCGAGGTCGCGCTCTTTGGTCTTGCCGCCGCACGCAAAGCGATCGCCCCCCGCCGCGGTCGAGGGCTCGCGGCGCTCGCCGGGCTTGTCCTGGTTGCCTACGGGTGGTTGATGTGGACAACCTGGTCCTTATGGCGCGCCTCGAGCCGCCACTCGCTCGCCCATTGGCTGGCTTCGATCTACGTCCTGCCCCACAACCGCCCGGCAGGGCTTGCAGTCATGACTGTTGGCGGTCTCGTTTTGGTAGGCGTTGTTTCCTGGCTGGCGTCGGACCTCGTTCGCGCGATTGGGGGGGCGTCCCCCGAACACGGCCGCTATCAGTTCACCGGGATCACTACACAGGCCAGGTTCGCCTATGGCAAGACGGGGATCACCATTGCCGCGCTCCTGGTTGCGATCGAGTGGCCGTTGCACCTCAACGCGGGCGTCCAGTCGATACTCACCACACAGGTCGCTATTTATGTGCTGCTGGCCATGGGCCTCAACGTCGTAGTTGGCTTCGCCGGCCTGCTCGACCTAGGTTACGTCGCTTTCTGGGCTATCGGCGCTTATACAACCGCCTATTTCACCGGCGCGCTCCCCATACACCCGCCCTTCATCCTCAACCCGTTTTGGGTCATTCCTTTCTCGATCGTGGCTGCCATGTTGGCCGGTGTCCTGCTCGGGACGCCCACGCTGCGGCTCCGGGGTGACTACCTCGCCATCGTGACCCTGGGTTTTGGAGAGATCATCGAGATCGTCGCAAATAACCTCAACGGGGTGACGGGCGGCCCGGCAGGCACGCCCGGTTTCATCCCGCAGTTCTCAGTGCACATCTTCGACATTTCATACCGCTGGACCGGCACGGTCCTGCCTTATTACTATTTGATCCTCGGTGTCGCTGTCGTGTTCACCATAGCTTTCAGTTTCCTCGAGCATTCCCGGGTGGGACGGTCCTGGACCGCAATTCGCGAAGATGAGGTGGCCGCGGATTCCCTGGGGATAAACGCCTTGAAGTACAAGGTTATGGCCTTTTCGATCGGGGCCTCGACCGCCGGTTTTGCCGGGGTATTTTTGGGCAGTCAGGTCCAGAGCCTCGTGCCGAACGACTTCCCTGTCCAAACTTCGATCCTGATCCTCGTCTTTGTCATCTTCGGAGGTATGGGCTCGATCGCGGGCGCCGTCATCGGCGCCGCTTTCATCCAGTGGCTGCCCCAGTACCTCCAACTCCACTCGTTCTCTGATTACCAGTACCAGGACGAGTTCATCTACCTCGGCGCCATGCTTATCCTCCTCATGATCTTCCGGCCCCAGGGGATCATCCCTTCGCGCCGGCGGCGCCGGGAGATCCTGCTCACCGAGGAGGGGATCGGTCACCTGGATAGCCCAGGTGGCCCTGTGCGGGCCAGGTCGTTGGGGGAGATGCTACCGGCGACTTACGGGAAGTTGTCCCTGGACGAGCCCGGCTATATCGGCCCGGAGACCGAATGACCAGCGCGCCGCTCGAGGCGGTCACAGCCAGCTCGACGGACATTTTGTTCTCAGTCGAGCACGTCACGCTCCGCTTTGGCGGCGTCACAAGCCTCAACGACGTGTCGCTCAGCCTGCGCCGCGGCGAGATCCTGTCGGTTATCGGCCCGAACGGGGCCGGGAAGACATCGTTGTTCAATTGCCTCACCGGTGTCTACAGGCCTCAAGAGGGTTCGATCCTGTTTGTGCCAAAAAATGGACAGCCGGTGAGGGTTATCGGGCGCAAGCCCTACAAGGTGAACCGCCTCGGGGTGGCGAGGACGTTCCAGACGTCGCGAATGTTCAATGCCTTGACCACGTTCGAAAACGTGAAGATCGGAGTCGAGTCCAAGCAGCACACCGGTCCGGTGGGTGCCATGTTGCGCTCGACCCGGGCCCGGCGTGAGGAGCACCAGAGCGACCTGAAGACGCTCGAGCTCCTGAAGTTCGTCGGGCTGACACGCAGGGCGAACGAGCTCTCCAGTTCCTTGCCCTACGGGGACCGTCGCCGCCTCGAGATCGCCCGGGCTCTTGGGACTAACCCGGAGGTACTGCTGCTGGACGAGCCTGCCGCCGGGACCAACCCTGCCGAGAAGGTCGAGCTGGCCGAGCTGATCGACAAGGTCAATTCGGAGCTCGCCGTAACGGTGTTGTTGATCGAGCACGATATGAAGCTCGTGATGTCAGTGGCCCATCGGATCATCGTGCTCAATTTCGGCCAGGTGATCGCGGAGGGTTTGCCCACCGATATCCAAAGGGACCCGGTCGTGATCAACGCCTATTTGGGTTCTGCTGAGAGCGACGAAGGCCCTGGGGCTGTAGAGCAGTGACGGCCCTATTAGAAGTATCGGGGGTGGAGGTCCGCTATGGCACAGTCCCCGCGCTCCACGATTTCGCGATCTCGGTTGGCGAAGGCGAGATCGTCACTTTGCTCGGCGCCAACGGCGCAGGGAAAACGACCACGCTCCGGATGATCTCGGGACTACACCACGCCTCGTTGGGCACCGTCCACTTTAACGGTGTCGACATATCCCACCTCGCTGCGCACAGTATCGTCGAGCTCGGCATCAGCCACGTGCCCGAGGGGCGGCGGATATTCCCGCAGATGACGGTCCTCGAAAACCTTGAGATCGGTGCGTTCCGCAAGCCCCATAACCAGGGCGCGAAAAGCGATCGGGTATTCGAGCTCTTCCCGATCCTGAAGGACCGGCGCAAACAACAGGGTGGGAACCTCTCGGGTGGTGAGCAGCAGATGCTCGCTATCGGGAGAGCCCTCATGGCGGAGCCCAAGTTGCTGCTTTTGGACGAGCCTTCGATGGGGCTCGCACCGATGTTTGTCCGTACGATCTTTGAGATCCTCGGGACAATTCGGCAGCAAGGTGTCACCGTGCTGTTGGTCGAGCAGAACGCAGCCAAGGCCCTTCAGTTGGCCGACCGTGGGTATGTTCTCGAGACCGGGAGAATCGTTCTCCAGGACTCAGCCGACGTGTTGTTGCGCGATGACCGTGTCCGCATGGCCTACCTCGGCGAGGACATCCAGTCCTGAGCTTGTGATAGCTGACGCCGTGTTGGACCGTGCTGGGACGGAGCGACCGCCCCATTACTCCCCTAGCGCCTCCCACGGGGCCCCTGCCTCAGCTCGGACCGAGATTTTCCCGCCCGGCCTTGACGCGTCGAACATACGTTTACTAGGG
>Ga0182024_10008003_pt1 | contig 22535 bp, 10 predicted proteins | sample P32metaG_FD_120480 | JGI IMG/M metagenome (GOLD analysis project Ga0182024, IMG submission 120480) | Permafrost microbial communities from Stordalen Mire, Sweden - P3-2 metaG (Illumina Assembly) | ecosystem: Environmental > Terrestrial > Soil > Wetlands > Permafrost | place: Sweden: Stordalen... | reverse complement strand
TTACGCGCAGGATTCGTTCAAAGCGAATCACCAGCTAACTTTAAACTACGGCCTGCGTTTCGATCACATGGGACAATGGTATGGACCTGTCAACGGAATGGGGGTCTGGAGTCCCGGCACTTATAACAACACGGCGTCGGCGCCGGCCAACACGGGAGTGCTCTATCACTCCATCGACAGTAGTATTCCGCTTTCTGGCCTGGTCTCGCCTCTGTTCTACTATGAGCCGCGAGTGGGCTTAGCCTACGACGTTTTCGGGACTGGCAAGACGGTGCTGCGCGCCGGCATAGCCTGGTTCCGCTATCAACTTGCGGTCAACGATGTGGGTGGTCCGACCAGTGCAGCGGCCGGCCAATTCACGGCCCAAAGCCCAGCGACGAGCCCCTACAATGCCGCTACAGGAACGGGCGGATATGGGCAAATTGACCAAGCTGGTTATTACACCCCCCCGCCGACTCAGTCTTTGAGCTCGTATGTTACCCCTACGAGTGGCGGAGCCAGTATCTCGGTATTCCAGCAGGGAGACAATCGAACTCCGTCAACGATGGATTGGAACATCACCATCTCGCAAGCTCTTCCCAAGCGTTCGGTATTTGAGATTTCCTACGTAGGAAACAAGAGCATTAACGAATTGATTAATGGATCGAACGGGAATATCGACAATGTCAACAACGTCACTCCGGGCGGCTTCTTCCTTCCGGATCCACTATTAGGCATCCCTGTCTCCCCAGCTCCACCTAGTTGTGTGAACAGCAGCGCATCGGCCAACTCCACTCTGTGCAATGCGAACTATGTGGCTGAAGAGACGGGGTCGAACGGCGGTGCTTTTAGTCCGAATCACTTTCGTGCCCTGAAGAACTACACTAACGTCGATATCATCACTCACGGCAGCTATGCCAACTACAACTCGCTGCAGCTTTCGTGGCAGAAGCAGTCTGGTCCGGTTACTTTCCTGACGAACTACACATTCAGTAAAGTTCTTGGCATCCGGGACGGCCAAACCGACAACGGAACGGGTAACGGCACAGCAGTTGATCCCTTTAATCTCAAGAACAATTACGGCCCGCTGCAGTACGACCACACGAACATTCTGAACATTTCGGCGGTGTGGAACTTGCCCAAGGTTACTCACAATCACTTTGCGGGCGGAGCGGTGAATGGCTGGCAACTTTCCACCTACACGACGTACCAGAGCGGGGCGCCATTGCAGCCGACCACCGGCGGAAACATGAATGCCGGGTACCCAGGCCTTACGGTGCCTACCAATGCTGCACCCGACCTTCCCAACAACAGCATACCTCTGCCAAACGGAACAGTTGTCGCCGGAAATTACGTTCCTCTGGTCGCCACCTCCGTGAACCCTTCCGTTTGGTTTGGTTCCAATGCCTATAACTTGCTGCTGCCGCAGGTGGTTTGTGACCCGCGAAAACACGCATCCGGTTTATATTTCAATCCCAGCTGCTTCCAGATGCCGGCGTACGGACAGCAAGGAACGTACGTTTGGCCCTACATTCGCAACCCAGCGTACTTTGATAGCGATCTGGCGTTGTTCAAGAACTTCCAGATTACCGAGCGGCAGAAGCTTCAATTCCGAGTCTCGGCTACGAACTGGCTGAATCATCCGTTGGGCCAGTTCGGGTTGGCTGGAACTTCTGACGAAGCGCTCAGCTTTACCAATAACTACACAGTACCGATCAGTGGATCTGCGGCCTCCATCGGTGGAGCGCCGGGATCGGAGTGTACGTCCTTGGGCTTCAAGAATACGCCCCTTACCGGAACCTGCAACCCGACAGTGACTGGTATTTCTCAGACCAACACCAACACCGCACTGACGGGAAAGCCGGGCTTCAAAACCGGCAGCCGGCAGCTGCTGTTCGCAGTGAAGTATTACTTCTAAGCGAACTCGAGTTACAATCATCACAGGGTGGCTTCGGCCACCCTGTCTTTTTGTGGATGAGCATGTTCCTGTTGAAACTCGGTCGGATCGCGGCGTGCATTGTCCTGTTTGTTTCCGCCACGCTTCTTCTGCTTCATGGCACTCAGACATCCAGCCCCATCTGGTTCGAACTGAAGAAAATTCCCTTCCGCCTGGAAAATGATCAGACTCCGGCGAAGAATGCGCCCGAAACCATGCCCGGTGGAGTGGCGATCTTCGACTACAACGGCGACGGACGCCCCGACATTTTTTTCACTAATGGCGCGAATATCTCCACGCTGAAAAAAGATTTGCCCAAATATCGCAACCGGCTTTTCCGTAATGACGGCAACGGCGTTTTTACGGACGTGACTGACGCCGCTGGCCTCGCCGGCTCAGGCTATGACATGGGCGTTGCGGTCGCTGACTACGATAACGACGGCCATCCTGACCTGTTCGTTGCCGGCCTGCACCATAGCACCCTCTATCACAACAACGGCGACGGTACCTTCACCGACGTCACAGTGAAGTCGGGTCTGGATGCGAGCTTGAATCGCCCCGATCCCGAATACGGTCCGCTGTGGGCAATCACGGCTGTCTGGGTCGACGTGAACAATGATGGCCTTCTCGATCTCTTCGTCGTGAATTACATGCAGTGGAGCTACTCGGATAAGCCGCTATGTGCAATTGGAGGGGTTGCCGACTATTGCAGCCCAAAATTCTATAAAGGACAACCCAACCAGCTGTTCTTAAACAAAGGCGACGGCACCTTCCAGGATGTTTCGAAGGAGTGGGGTGTTCGCAGCCATGTTGGCAAAGGCATGGGCGTGGGCATGGCCGATTACGATCTCGACGGCCGTCCGGACCTATTCGTGACCAACGACGTTTCCTACAATTCACTTTTTCATAATGCGGGGAACAAGTTCGACGAGGTCGCCTTTGAGACCGGCGTCGCTCTCACCGAAGACGGCAGCTTCATCTCGGGCATGGGCCTGGATTTTCGCGATTTCAATAATGACGGTTATCCCGACATTGCGTTGGTGGCGCTAAACAATCAGACGTTTCCGCTTTTTCAGAATACCGGCAAGGGAGATTTTCACGAAGTCACGACCGAAAGTGGGATGAGGGATGCAAGCCGCCAGATGTCTGGCTTTGGGGCGGCGCTCTACGATTTTGATAACGATGGATGGAAAGATTTATTCGTAAGCCGCGGACATGTGGAGTCGCTGAACCAGCCGGGTCAACCTGTGGATCAACCGAACACGGTGTTCCGCAATCTCGGCGCCAGCGGGAAATGGGCGCCCTTGACTGAAGAAGCGGGATTCACGTCGATTGCTCCCGCGCGCCATCGCGGCTGTGCATTCGGTGATCTGGACGGAGACGGCCGGATCGATGTTGTCGTAACCGCTCTCGGTCAAGACGCCGAAATCTGGATGAACCGCAGCGAGAAGTCAGGATACTGGCTGGATATCGCTCTGCGCGGGACTAAGAGCAACCGCGACGGCATCGGCGCTCGCATCAAAGTCTTGAGCAAGGCTGGCGCGCAATACAACCATATGACGACGAGTGTGGGCTACGCATCGTCGAGCTACGGCCCCGTGCACTTCGGCCTTGGCGCCGACAGTCGCGCCGACTTGATCGAGATTCACTGGCCTTCCGGAATTGTTCAAACTCTACAAAACGTCGCGGCGGATCAGATATTGAAAGTGACCGAGCCGTCACGCTGACGTCTGATACTTACTTACTTCGCTGCCGGCAGCTTGGTTTCGAGCTGTGCAATCTGCTGCTTTACCATGTCCGCTTGTGGGCCAGGCGGTAAGTAGGTCAGCGAATTTTTCAGGTGTTGTACTGCGCCAGCGTAATCTGCCTTTCGCGCCAGGATCACGGCCAGGAGCTGTTCTGCACTTGGCTGCTGGTGATCCATCGCCAATCCTTTCTCGATGCTTACTTTAGCTTCATCGGTCTTGCCCAGCTGGAATTTTGCCAGGGCGTCCTCGTACCAAAGTTGGGGCGTGCCAGTGGGATCGAGGTCCAGCGCCTTGCTGGTTTGATCCAACACTGCCTTCCAGTCCTGGGCATCTCTTGCCAACTCGGCGAGCTGTTCGTAGGGCAAGATGAATTTCGGGTCGGCCGCCATGGCCTTGGAAAAAGAATCTCGCGCAGCCTGCGAGTCAGAGGACTTCTGAAGTTCCCCAAGTTGCAACCATGCCTGAGCGAACCCTGGATATATCTGTACTGCCTTCTTTAGGTTCTTCTCCGCGCCGTCATTGTTCTGTGCAAGAAAGTCCGACCGCGCCTTTTCAAAGGCTTTCATGGCGTTCGAAGGCGCAGCCTGGGTGGTTGTACTGATTTCGGTACCGCCTTCGCGCCCTTCCGGTGATAGCGTAATGGTTCCCAGATTGGGTTCATCCCGCAGATTATGCACGGTGATGGTCGCTACGCTGGAACGGAACCCGGCCACCGTTCCCCGCACCTTGCATCCCTCATATTTGGTTTCCATCTGCCGTTGAGCATCGGAAGGAGTGCCCGGTGTGCCGTGCGTTTCTGCGAAAGTGATGACAAATCTTCCCTGAAGATCAGTTTGCGTCGAGTTTACAATCGAGCCGTTACAGTCGACGGAAATCAACAGAGGTTGCCATGGCAAGGGCTCGCCCTCCATCGCGAGCTTGCCCAGAAGCACTCCGCCGGCGCGCCCCTGGCCCGACATCATGGTCCAATAGTCGTAGAGTCCGCTGAATTGGATCGAATCCGGTCGAGCGATATTGGAGGGAGGACCCGGAGTCGAGGTGTGAACCTGAGCTTCCGCTTGTCTGACTTGCAAGCTAACCAGTGTCAATAAAAGGAATGAAAGCGAGAGTGAGTAAAGCTTTGCTCTCATAGCGGATACCTCACTGAATGTCATTATTCTTAGCCACTATTTTACGCGTTCAGCAGGAGGGATTGAAGCTTAACCGTGTAGGAATTTGGACAGACTGGAGTCGAGTTTCGTGCGCTATTCTATTGATCATGCGGTCGGCGCTATTATTTCTGATTCTCTTTCCTGCCGTAATCGCGGCCCAGGAGTCCAACCCGGATCAGCTTCTCAAGCATGCCATCGATGAGCAGTTGCACGGTGATTTTTTGGCCGCGATTCGCGATTACCGCAAAGTCCTGGAATTGCGTCCCAACGAAGTAGAAGCTGAGGTCAATCTCGGCGCGACTTTGGCGCACATCGGAAAGTTTGACGAGGCGATTGCAATATACCGTTCGGCTCTTACTTCGGTGAAGGACAAGAATCCTGTGCTGCTGAATCTTGCGCTGGCTTACTACAAGAAAGGAGATTTCGAACACGCCCGGGAGCAATTCGAGATTCTTCGTGACGCCCAACCGGAAACGTTGCAGGTTGTAATTCTGCTGGGCGACAGTGATCTGCGAACCGGTAAACCGGACGCCGCCCTTCGTCTTCTGGAACCACTGGAAAATAAGTACTCGCAGAATATGGATTTTGAGTATGTGCTGGGATCGGCCCTGATCGCTACCCAGGGCAGACGGCGCGACGGCGTGGCTCGCATGGAAAAAGTTGCCAAAGCCACATCCAGCGCCGATGCTTACATGATCGCTGGCGCAACGCTGCTGGAGTTGAATGAATATGAGCAGTCACGCCAGGATCTGGAACAGGCGCTTGCTTTGAAGCCGACGATTCCTGGCTTGTATACCCTGGTGGGAACAGCTAGAGACAAGACTGGAAACGTGAAGGAAGCAGAGTCGTCATTTCGCGAAGCCCTGAAAGAGAATCCTGACGATTTCGAAGCTAATCTTTATCTCGGGGCTATTCTCTATAAACGCCGCGATATTGACGACGCAAAGGTTTACCTGGACCATGCGGTTCGCCTAAAACCTTCGGACTCCATGGCTCGCTACGAATCGGCGATGCTGAAGAGCACTTCGGGAGATTACGAAACCGCGGCGCGGGAATTGGAATCGTTGGTCAAAGATGATCCTGACTGGCTTGAACCGCACGTTGAATTGGCGACTCTGTACTACCGCCTGCATCGACCCGAAGATGGCGCGAAAGAGCGACAGATTGTGGAGAGCCTCACCGCAAAACAGCAGGCGCAGGGCCCGGGGAAGTAGCTCTCATTTACCGTGATCATGGCGTAACAGCAATCTGTTTTCCGGAGTATTGCACGACCTTGTCAGGCCCGTCCGCTGAATTGATCCCCACTCCGTGATCCTCGCTTACGAAGACCACGCGGAAGCTCCGGCTTTCCAGCATGCCCGGAAATTGCCCTTTGCGATCGCCGATGGTCAAAGTGTTCGCACCGTCATCCCAGTGAAAAGGAATGGTCGCGTAGACGCCCTTTTCGTAATCGTAGTTGTCGTTTTCATCTTCGTAGAGCGTGAAATCTCCGTTTGCGCCACGGTAAATGCGAAGTTCGATCGGGTCGGCAGCTTTCTGCGTGGACCACTCTTCGTCCGGTCCTAAAGGAAGAATGGATCCGGCGCGGACATAGAGCGGCAGGCGGTCCAAAGGAGCGATGGCGTTGATCGTTTGGTCACCTGGGATTGCGGATCCCGTCCAGAAGTCGTACCACTTGGCATCGGGAAGATAGAGTTGCCGCTTTGTGGCCTCCGGTTCAGTCACGGGATTCACCAGGAATGCCGGACCGTACATGAATTGATCGCCAACATTTTGGGCGCGTGGATCGGTGCGAAAGTCCATGACCAGCGGCCGCATCGGGGTATACGCTTCGCTGGTCGTCTTCCATGCCAGCGAATAAATGTAAGGCAACATGCGATAGCGCAGGCGATCGAAGTTCACCAGAATCGTCTGCGCATCGGGCCCGTACGACCACAATTCGTTTTCGTCGGGTTGGCGCGTGCCGTGAACGCGCAGGATGGGATTGAAGGTTCCGTACTGAAACCAGCGAATGAACAATTCACGGAAGGCCGGATCGGTTGGGCTTCCAAAAACAAATCCGCCAATGTCCGTAGTCCAGTAAGGAATTCCTGAAAGTTCGAAGTTCAGGCCTGCGGGAACCTGTCGCCGGAAGCTCAGCCAATCCGAGTTGATGTCGCCGGACCACGCCGTAACGCCATTTCGTTGCGATCCTGCGAACGCGGAGCGAGACAAAATAAAGACGCGCTTCTTGACGGATGCGCTGCGCTGTCCCTGATAAACCGCCTGCGTGTCGAGCAGCGGATAAATGTTGACGTAGCGGTTTCCACTACCGGCCGCGAGTTTGTGATTCAACAGGATGTTTTCTTCCTGGCCTTCGGTTTCCGGTTCGGTCGTATCCATCCACCAGGCGTCGGCGCCAATGCTGAACAACCCTTTGTTCACCAGGTCCCAGTAATATTTGCGTGCCTCTGGACTGGTGGCGTCATATACAGCCATCGCATTGGCGTGGTAGGGCGGCTTCGCGTATTTGAACTTGTCGACGAACCAACCTTTGCTCTGCATGTAATCGAAGTTCGCGGAGCCCGGCTCGAAGAACGGCCAGATCGAAATCATCAAGTGAAAATTTTCGCTGTGCAACTCATCGATCATGGCCTTGGGATCGGGATAGTTCTTGTTAAAAACGAATTCCCCTTTGCGATTCCACCAGAACCAGTCCTGCACGATGTCATCAACGGGGATGTGCAGGTCGCGATACTTGCGGGCAAGGCCCAGAATCTCCTCTTGTGATTTGTAGCGATTCTTGCACTGCCAGAAGCCGTAAGCCCACTTGCCGAACATGGGAGCCTGCCCGGTCAGATCGCGATAGCCGGCGATGATCTTGTCGAACTCAGGGCCGTAGAGAAAGTAGTAATCGATGACGTCGGCAACCTCTGAGCTGATGTAAAGATAATTGGCGAATCGATTGTTGAAGCGGCTCCTTGACGTATTGTTCCAGAAAATGCCGTAGCCCTTGCTCGAGAGCATCAGGGGCACGGAGATATTGCTGTTTTCCTGCGAAATGTCGACCGACTCTCCGCGATAGTTCCACACGCCCGCCTGATGCTGGCCCAAGCCGTACAGCCCTTCGTGAGAACCGTAGATGTTGACGAAAGATTCGGCGCGATATGTATCTTCTCCATTCACTTTCTCAGGCATCATGCTGCGGGATGCTTCCTGCACCAATGGACCGCCATGAGGTTCGGCGAAGGTAATGGCCCCATCTTTTTTTGTCACCGTAATTCTCAGCAGGGAAGTGGTCAGGGTGATCGCGTCATCGCTGGATTGCATCGTCCATTGCGCGGCGGGCCAATTTTCTTTAATTACAACGTAATCCGCTCGCTTCGGGAACGATGTCGTAGGCGAATAAAGGATGCGAATCACCGAGTCGGAGCACACCTGCACTTTCAAAGTGCCCGTTCCCATGGAGAAGAGAACTCCATCAGTCTGCTGCTGAACCTGGTGAACAGGATTCATGGCGGTCCACTGGGCCTCGGCCGTTGCGCAGAACAGGCAACACAAAAGCATGACGAAGAAGGAAAGGAAGAATCGTAGCGAGTGTCTCTCTTGATAAGGCATAAGCGATTTGGATCTCAGACCCAACAAATACGACGTTCTGTGCGAATTGTTAATAGCTATTGGTTAGTGACCTCGAGCGGCACGCTTGTAGTTTCCACTGAGTTTGCTCCCACCATGAGGTCGAATATGCCCGGCTCGACCACGCGGTTCATGTTGACGTCAATCAAAGATAAATCCTCGGGAGTCAGCGTGAAGTCTACCGTTATTTTCCGGCCAGGTTCCAGACTGACGCGTTTGAAGCCGCGCAACGCTTTTACCGGGCGAGTGATCGAGGCCACACGCTGATGAATATACAGCTGAGCGACTTCATCCCCAGCACGATCGCCTGTATTCGTGACGTCGACTGAAACTTTGGCATTAGCTCCCGGTCGAATGGTCTTGGGCTCAACCCGGACGTTGTCGAAATGAAATTGCGTATAGCTAAGGCCGTAGCCGAACGGAAATATCGGCTCGCGGCCGTCAAATAAATAACTGCGATTGCGGGAAGGTTTGTGATCGTAGAAATCGGGAAGCTGTCCCACGGAGCGCGGGAAGCTGATGGGTAGTTTGCCGCCGGGGTTGACGTCTCCAAACAATACGTTGGCCGCGGCAGTTCCGCCTTGCTCCCCCAAATACCAACCTTCCATAATCGCAGGAACGTGCTCCTTCACATAGTTGATCGACAAGGGCCGCCCGTTGATCAGGAGCACAACTGTAGGTTTCCCAGTTTCGACGACAGCCCTGATCAAAGCTTCCTGTGAGCCCAACAGATCAAGCGAATCTCGGTCTCCGAGATGCTGCTCCGACCAGGCTTCGCGATTGGTACTTTCATTTTCTCCTACTACAACGATGGCGACATCCGACTGACGGGCAATCGCGGCTGCGGCGCGAATGGTTTCGACTTCCGCTTTGGGATCGGGCTGCGTAACTTTGTTCTCGTACCATGCCGACCAGCCTTGCTTTCCAGTCGTGATTTTGCAGCCTTCCGCGTAAAGCACCTTAACACTGTCGCCGGCACGTTTGCGAATGCCGTCGAGAATGCTGATCTGATTTCCCGGCCCCGGGTCACGACTATAACCGCCAAGATGAACATCGGCGGCGTTGGGCCCGATTACAGCGATCGTCTTCACTTTTTTCAGATCGAGCGGCAAGAGTTTGTTATCGTTCTTCAGCAGCACAATCGCCTTCTGCGCGATTTTCAGGGCTAGTTGCTGATGCTCGGCGCTATTCGTTATTTTCTGCGCATAATCGGGATCGACGTAGGGATTTTCAAACAAGCCCAAACGGAGCTTCGCCTCCAGCACGCGCTCGACGGCCTGATCCAGTTCAGCCTCGGAAACCTTGCCCTCGCGTACTTGATCTAAGAGAGTGGCGTATACCGAACCATCGGACAAATCGTAGTCGACGCCCGCGGCCAGCGCCTCTCGCGCCGCTTGCGCGAAGTCGGCAGCCACGTGGTGAGTTTCTACCAACATCTGCAGACCACCGCCGTCAGAAGTCACATAGCCTCGAAAACCCCATTCCTGGCGCAACACACGATCGAGCAGCCAGCGGTTGATGTGGTTTGGAATTCCGTCAATCTCGTTGTACGAAGCCATCACGCTTCCGACGTGCGCCTCTTGCACCGCGGCGCGGAAGGGCACCAGAAACGTCTCGCGCAAATCGCGTTCAGAAAAATTGGCGGGTGCTGTGTTGGTGCCGCTCTCTGGTTGGCCGTGCGCTGCAAAATGTTTCGCCGTGGCCATCACATGGTGCCGGTTAATCATCCACGAAGTGCCCTGCAGACCGTTGATCGCTGCCACGCCCATATGCGCGACCAGGTAGGGATCTTCGCCGTAAGTTTCTTCAGTGCGTCCCCAGCGCGGGTCACGCGACAAATCCAGCACCGGCGTGAAAGCTTGGTTCACTCCGGAGGATGCCATCTCATCTCCAGCCGCCTCGAAAGCCTGCTGCACAAGTTCGGGATCCCACGTGCTCGCCAGGCCAAGCACCTGCGGAAAGCTGGTGCTGCCGTAGGCCATGAATCCGTGCAGGGCTTCGCCTTGGAAAATCGCCGGGATCCCCAGACGCGTTTTTTCCATCAGGAAATGTTGTGCCTTGTTGCGGGCCTCTGCGGCATCGTGCGCGTTCACCTGCGAATCCTCGCGAAACAATTTGCTCAATCCTTCAAAGACCTCTTTCGCCTCGGGACTGGCCGTAGCCATTGCCCGCCGCCGGCCGCCGGCAAGCTGATCGACTTTTTCTTCCAGCGTCATGCGCTTGACCAGATCGGCTGCGCGTTCTTCGACGGTACCACTGGGATCGCGATATGCCGGCTTCGCTTCCTGTGAGAAACTGATTGATGCGGCGAGTAAAGCGAGGCAGGTCAACAGAAGAAAATTGCGTCGAATGAGCATGCACCCTCCTGATGACAGTGGAATATCCTGCTGCGTGAAGGTTTCAATAAAAAATTGCAGGCGAAGCATAGCACTGTAGAGCGACCCTTTACTATATCGATTTTCTTAGCTGCGTGCGGACGAATAAAGCGTAACCGATGACCCAAGACGGCCGCTCAGCTCAGGTTAAAATCTAACGTATGAAGGCTCCAGGATCGTTCTGGATAGTCGTGTCGGCATGCGCCACCAGCCTGCTCGTACCGCCAGGCGCATCTGCTCAGGCTCCTGCCACACAAGACACATCTCAAGCTCAGGTGGCGACCGCAAACGCTCAATTGCGTTCGTACCTGGAGCAAGCCGCAGAGGCGATGCACAAAGGAGACCTTGCAGCTGCCGCCGCGAACCTTCGACGCGCTTTAGCGATCGACCCCCATTCGCTTGCCGCTCTGAACAATCTGGGAATCGTGTTAGCTCGCGAGGGCAAGCCCGCAGAGGCGATTCCGCTGTATCAAGAAGCGCTGAAGGTCCGCCCCGGAGATGCGGCCACCAAACGCAACCTCGCCGTCGCTTACTTCAAAGCGCAGCGTTATCGCTCCGGGTGGAATCTGCTTCAACCCATGGCGGTGGCGTATCCCACAGATTTTCAGATCCTCGACTTGTCCGGCCTGTGTCTGTTCGCTCTTGATCGTTATCGGGAAGCTGCGGAGTATCTGGAGCGTGCGAATCAAGCAGACCCGTCAGATTTGGAAACGCTCGACATTCTCGGCAAAGCTTACTTGCGCATGAAGGACTACAAAGCGCTCACCGGCGTCTTCGCGCGCATCATGAAGTTGAATCCGAACTCCGCGACCGCTCACATCATGATGGGCACGGCTTACGATCAGATGTCGAATCGAGCAGATGCGATTAAGGAGTATCAAGCGGCCGAACAAGCCGACCCGAACTTCATGGGCGTGCATTCCGGACTGGGCTACTTGTATTGGCGGCAAGGCGATACCGAGCTGGCGGAGAAAGAAATGCTTGCGGAACTGCAGCACTTTCCCAATGATCCGGTAGCGAACTGCATCCTCGGTCAGATTCTGTTGAACAATACGCAACTTGAAGAGGCCGAGTCGCGCTTTCGGGCCGCGATCAACGCTAACCCGCGTTATGGGGAGGCGTTGTTTGGTTTGGGGAAGACTGAGATCGCGAGGAGTCGACCCGCCGCAGCGATCGAGCCGCTGCGCAAAGCGGTTGCGCTCGATCCGAATTATGCGGAGGCACATTTCGTGCTGGGAACTGCGTTGCGGCAGGCCGGGCGGGTCGCGGAAGGGAAGCGAGAACAGAAAATCTCGTTGGCACTGCAGGGAAAAAAGGCTGGCGGCGCAGACTGAGGCTGGGGAGCGGCGACTGAACTCAGGAAACCACTGAAAGCATTTCCCTCTGAAAATTAAAAAGCGCACGCCGTTGAGGGCGTGCGCTCTTCGTTGCTGGTTAAGAGATCGGTGGTTAGAAGTTGATTTTCGCTCCGATTTGCACGTTGCGTGGATCGTGCCACCCGGTGACGGCCCCAAAGCTGGAGTCGTTCACGTTGGTGTCAATCGAACTGGGGTTGTCGTGATTGAACGTGTTGAAGGTTTCAAGACGGAGTTGCAGACCGGCCCGTTCTGCGAACCTGAAGTTCTTGATCAGCGACATGTCCCAGACCTGGATTCCAGGACCTAGAATTGCGCCCGGACGGGAACTGCCGAAGTGTCCGATAGCCTCCGTAAACGCTGCGGTGTTGAAGAACTCGGCGGCGGTTTTCGGTCCGTGTGGATCGCCGATCTCATCTGGACGAATGTAAACGGTTTCGCCCGGCCGGGTCATGCCTAGGCCACCGGGGTAGACCGGACATGAAGTTGTGGTTGCGCTAATGGTGCACGAGATCGTAGAGGTCGGAGCCGTTACCAGAGCCCATGGATCATTGCTCTGCGTCATAATCTGCGACTGACCGGATTGGATGGTCGTAATGCCCGAGAATTCCCAGCCACCGAGAGCCTGACCCACGAACCCACGCTGGTTCTTGTAAAACGGCAGATCGTACACATAGCTGAGCACAAGCATCTGCGGCGTGTTCAGCACAGACGGACCATAGCTCTGCTTCAGGTCGTAAGTATCGTAGGCCGACAAACCCCGGTCGTAGGGATTCGTGGTGAGCAGCTTGGACCATGTGTAGCCAAGTTCCAAGGTCAGTCCTCGGCTGAAGCGCCGGTTCAACGATACTTGCAGCGAGTTGTAGTTGCTGGTGTAGACGGTGGCGCGATCGTTGATTGCACCATAGCCCAGATATGGGCGTATCGCATTTACGTCGGTGCCAGGAGTCGCGGCAAGACGGTCGGCGACCATTGGCTGATCGAGATCAATATCACCCAGCAGATGCGTACCCTTGGTGCCGACATATCCAACTTCGAGCACGGTGTTCGGCATGACTTCGTGCTGCACCGACAGGTTGTAGTCCAAGTAGCTCGGAACCTTAAAAGGCGATCCGGTGATCGTCAAGGCGTTCGGACCCAGGGGGTTTGCGCCCTTTTGCCCTCCAAGGGGATTGTCGAATAAATTCTGATTAGAGTTGGACGTGTTGAGGGTTGTCGTGGTCTGCACCAGAGGCGGATCACCGAACGCGTTCTGTTCCCAAATGCCATTGAGTAAACGGTCATAGAACTGGCCTAGACCAGCCCGCACAGCCCATTTGCCGTTTCCAAATGGATCATAGGCCAGCCCGAGTCGTGGTCCCCAGTTGTTATTTGAACTGGGATTAACGCGGGCTCCGTACGGGGAACAAGTGACGAGGGGGGCAACGGCCTGGGCCGCGGCACAAGCGGCGCCTTTGGGGAAGATTAAGCCATTGGCGTACGTGGCGGCATTACTCCCGGCGACCATGTTTCCGCTGACGGGATCGATGCCCGGTGCATTGGCCGGGCTGAATAAGCTTGGCACGAAGTTCACCAAGGTATTGTTGCTGTCGGTGGGGGAGGGGAAATAACTGTATCGAATGCCGGCATTTACCGTCAGCTTGCGGGTCACCTTCCAGTCGTCCTGGACGTAGACTTCGAAGTTTACGTACCTGAGATGCGGGATCGTGTCTTTGTTTGGTTGGCTATATTGGTCGGCTTGCCCGAGCAGGAAGTTTGCGAACGCGGGATTGCCGTTCCCGCCCGTAAAACTGAAGGTAGCGGCTCCGGCGGAGGCATTTTCGGTCTTCTGCATCCACATGGAGGTAAAGCCCGTGCGGATGGTGTGATTCCCATGTTGAATCGACAAATTGTCGAATATGTTCTTGTCGATATTTCTTTCAAAGTAAGGAGCGCTCCCGTTTCCCAACCCGGTGAGTCCGGAAATGGCCACGTTGGGCGCGCGACCGTTTGGATCTGTGTAGGCAGTGTTGTTTGTAAGTTGGGTGAGAAAGGCGGGAGAATTTGCGATCGCCCCGGTGAGATCCGAATTGATTGCGCCCCAAGAGTCCACATACTCAATTTCGTTCACCACTTTGGGCGAGACCGTTATGGTCGCGTTGAAAACCAGATTGCGCCCCGGAGCGTTGACCGACGTGTTTTCCACGCCAGGATAGTTTCCGCCACCCCAGAGAGAAAAAGGTTCATTCTGCGGAACAACGTCTTCCATGTAGCGGCCGAAGAGACGGACCTTGTCCCCGATATTCTGATCGAGTCGAATTATGTCCTGCCGGAAATTATTCAACTCGCTGTAATTGGTAATGAGCTGGTCCCCGGCCGCGTTATTGGCGGGGTTCGGCAACATGAACGACTTCAGATAAGCTGCGGCATTCTGGCTGAAGCAGGACGGGCTGATCGTGGATACGCCACCTGCTGTCGTCACACAGCCGGCGGGCGCAACGGGAATGGGGCCAGTGAACTGACCGGCAAGCTCGCCATTGGTCGGCACATTGATGTCGTTGGTGGCGGGGGTGTTTGCTTTGCGCCACTCTTCTGACCAGAAGAAGTAGGTTCTATCTTTATGGGGGTGAAAGAACTTGGGAATGAACAGCGAACCGCCGAGCGTGAACCCGTAGTCGTTGTAGCGCTCAATCGGAACCGTATTGCTCGCCGATAGGGGATTCCCGGCTGCGATTGAGGCCCGGCCGCCAAACGTATTTGCGTTGTAATAATTGTTGCGGTTGAATTCGTAAGCGCTGCCGTGGAACTGGTTCGTTCCGGTTTTGGTTGCGACCACGATCTGGCCGCCGCCGCTGCGTCCGAACGCCGCGTCGTAGTTGCTGCGTTCCAGGGTGAATTCCTGGATGGCGTCAATACTCGGCGTGTTCAGTAAAGTGCCGTTGGAGCCGCTATCGTTGATGTCCGCCCCATCGACGGTGTAGTTGTTGGCGCCGGTGCGCGCGCCGTTCACCGAAATTGAGGTGTTGTTGGCGAGACCAAAGCCAACCTTATCCGGCAGTTGATTGGCGACGCCGGGTTGCAACAGGATGAGCTGCTCAAAGTTTCGGTTGTTGAGTGCCAGCTCTCGAACCTGGTCGCCGGTCACGGTTCCAGATTCTTCGGCGGTCGTCGTCTGAATCGCTGTGTTCTCGGCCGTTACCTCGATCGTCTGACTGACCTGTCCGGCTTTCAATTGCACGTCCAGGGTATGCTTTTCTGCGACGTTGAGGACAACGCCCTTGGCCACGAATGCCTGGAAGCCAGCGTTGTTGACCGTTACGGTGTAACGTCCCGCGGGAATGTTCGTGATGTTGAAACTCCCGCTGCTGCTCGTGGTCACGGTGCGCACGTCAACGCCGGTCTCGTCGCTATGGACCACGACGGTCGCACCCGACACAACGGCGCCACTGGAGTCGCTGACGGTGCCGGTGAGCGTTGCCGCCAGTTCCTGGGCGACGCTGGCCACTGACAGGCTCAGAATGATCATCGACAAGACCAGGAACGACGATGATATAGTTCGCGCAGCTCGGCGCAGATTCTCGACGCACGCTGAATGCTTCATCACACAGCCTCCTAAGAACGCTTCAACCGTTGGAGTTGAAAAAACGCTCTAATACAATCCGACTATGCTATATAGCACACACATGAGCATGGTCAAGAAGAAAATGCATTGGTCTTTAAGATTTTTCTTGCTCTTGCATTCTGCGGGCTGCTCTATATCACGCGACTTTCGTGTCCGGGCCTCAATCGGGCGAACTCGCCGTGGCATTTTCGAAGCTACAGACTGTGGAAAACCTGTGATTTCGCTAGAATTTTCACTTCTTCCCGAGTTCGCTGGAGTGTTTCATCATTCCGCGGCTTAATCAGGAAAACCGATCTGCTCTATAGCAAAAATAACTTCATGCTGGCATCTTTAGGGAAAGGTCGGGCGCACTTTCGCCTTTACATGCTGGCTTAATTAAGCTATATAGCACAAGGGCGAGCGAAATACGCTCCCGACACGGAGTCGTTGTCACTCAGCGCCGCAGTTCGGCCGGAAAAGATACTCATGGCGGGAAATCATCGCAACGGTACGCCGGTCTATAAGAGAATTCAGAACTCGATCCGCAAACGCATCGAATCTGCGGAACTAAAACCGGGCGACATCGTCGCTTCGGAACGCGAACTGGCCCGAACCCACAAGGTGAGTCTGATGACGGCGCGCCACGCCCTCGCCGGGCTGGAACTCGAGGGCGTCGTCGAGCGCCGGCGTGGCGCGGGCACCTTTGTGGCTGCCCCTAAAATCCACTTCAACAAGCTGATGAGCTACTCGGAGCACATGTCCAGCCGCGGGTTGGTTCCGCGCTCGCGAGTGCTGGTGGCGAAAATCATTGAACATGAACCGGAACTGGCGGCTCGACTAGGCTTACCCGCGACCGCCGCATTGGTCAAGATTGAACGCCTGCGAGAAACCGGCGACGATCCCTTCGCTCTGGAAACGTGTTACCTCGCGGCCAGCGAATTCGGCGAATTAGTCAATGCCCCCTTAGGAAGAGTTTCTTTGTTTGCGACCCTGGAGCATGACTATGGCGTCGATCTCGCTTATGCGGACGAGGAAGTTGATGCCACGGCAGCTGAGGCCAGCATCGCCGAATTGTTAGGCGTGCCGCGCGGCGCATCCGTGCTCCGCATTCGCCAAGTGATTTACTCCTCGAAGGGAAAAGCCACAATCTACGGAGTCGGCTTCTACCGTTCCGAACGCCACACACTGTTCATCCGCCGTTTCCGCTAGGATTCATTTTCCGCTAAGACTACGGGCGGGTCACTTCGTTGATTGTGCTGTGTTACCCGGTGGAATTACCGGCAGGACTATCGCCGAGGGGTGTTCAGCGTCATGGTAGATTCGATTTTCCGCGCTGACGAATCTTGTTCCATTTTCGGGGCTTTCCGCGGTATTGAGATTGCGGTCGAATCGGGGAAAGTTACTGCTCGATAATTCCAGGCGCAAACGGTGTCCTGCGCGGAACACGTTGCTGGTAGCGCCAACATCGATTACGACTTTGTAGATTTTTCCCGGTTGTAGAAGTTCAGGCTTCTCTGCAGCATTTCGATAACGCAGCCGTTGAATGTTGTCCGCTAAATTCTGGGCGAATCCGTTGGGCCAAACGTCAACCAGTTTCGCCGTAAGATCGGTGTCCGGTGCGGACGAACTAACGTAGATTTCTGCCGTCAATGGTCCGGTCACCTCGAAGTCCTTGTCGAACGCGGCGGTCGTATAAATTAAAACATCATTTCGTTTTTCAATCTCACTCTGGTCGAATGCGCCGGAAGGCTCCTGTGTCACCTGGTCATGCAAACAGCACAGACTGCCACCGTGCGTCGGAACTGGATTTGCCGGATCGTAAGTGAACGTGTCGGAATATGATTGGTCGGGAATCCGTGCACTCAGGGTTCCGTCTCCGGAACTTGAATTTGCATGTCCTGCGCTGTTCAAGTAATAGCGAGTGTAAGCAGTGCGAGGGATCGGCCAATCATCTTCCTCCCTCCACTGATTGACACCCATTACGAAAATCTTGACGCGCTTTCCCTGCGGCTTCTCATGTTTGAAGATTTGGTCATACCACGTCAGGATCGTTTGAGTTTTGTTAAATGCCGCCACGCTTCCAAAATCTAGGCTGCCGGCTTTCCCATTCATCGGGCCATCATGAATCCACGGACCGATCGTTAGTTCCTGGTGGTCTCGTGCCCATGGCGTAGATGCGTGCGCCCGCATCCCCATATAGTTCCGCAAGGTTCCACCGAGGAAAACGTCATACCATCCTCCTACGTGGTGCGCTGCGAGCGGCATTTCAGAATAGTGATGCTCGATCGACCATTGCTTCCAGTACGCATCGTCGTCGGGATGAGCCAACCAATCGAAGTAGTAAAGAGCCAATTTCGCGGGATTGTCCAAGCGCAACACCGGAAAGTCGGACTCGGGGAGCCGTTGTGCCCACTCGAGCGCAGGAATACTATTCATCGCCGCCCGCTGCAGTGTTTCAACCGCGAGTATTGAGGTCCAGGACTGGTCAAACCACAATTCCAAAGCGCCGCCCTGGAAAACCCATCCGTTGTGATAATCGGATGCAGTGACGCTGGGCTGAATCGCGACCAGATGCGGAGGGTGCGATATCGCCGCTAACCACTGCGTCGCTCCCACATACGATTCTCCAAACATGCCTACTTGGCCATTGGAATAAGGAAGCGTGGCGGCCCATTCCACCGTATCGTATCCGTCATTGGATTCATTCTTGAATGGATACCATTCGCCTTGCGATGCGTAGCGGCCGCGCACATCCTGCGATATGCAAACGTAGCCGTGCTCGGCCGCTGCTCGACAAGTTTCGCCTTCGCTGCTTTTGTCGTAAGGCGTTCGCACCAGGAGTATGGGATATTTACTACTGCCCGCGGGACGATAAATATCAGCTGAGAGCGAAACACCGTCTCGCATGCTGACGTGTACATCGGTTTCAATTTGGATCGTAGCGGTCGATTGCGGCCAGCAAGAAATCGCAAGCATCACCGGGAGCAAGAAGAGCAGCCAACTTTGCAGTCTGCCCTGAAAATGTTGTTTGCCGATCTTCATAGGTAATCACGATGCTCCTCAGACTGCGATATCCAGAAGCGAGTTGCTCGGCATTCTCTACCAAAATTATTCTGTTTTTCGCCTCTCGTTTATCTTAGGCCGAATCTGAGGATAAACTCTCTCCGCACTATGAGCCACTGTTCGTGCGAAGGCCCTTGGATCTAGTGGCTTCCTTCGAAGGATTGTTAAGGTAAGTTCTTGGAATCGCGCAAGGGCGAAGCCTGCATGTCTACGCCAGGAAATTGTCGTTATGATTTGCCAGAGGGTCAACGACGTCCGATAGGGTCAATCATCGTCATTGGCCCTGTCGATTTTATCTTCGCCTTTATTGTCTTTATTTTCCTGCTCGTTATCTTGCGTGATTCGGGCTGGATGACGGATGCTCACGGGAGGTCTTTCGACGGATGGCGGAGCGGTTTCAGTCGAGATCGCTGGCAGCAGCAAAAGCGGATAGTCGAGGGAAGAAGCCGCTCCAGCCGTAACCGCAACGTCGACTTCCAACGGAGCGCTAAAGCCCGCGGCTGAGGGCACGATGCTGGCCATACCGTTGATGTCGGTAGTGGCGCTGCTCTGGCTTACCTGTAGGATCACGGGCATGGAAGAATTATCGGGCGAGTTTTCGCCGCTTGCGGCGGCAGGGAATGTTCCACCCGGCCTCAGCCACGTGGTCAGAAAGCCCACACTCGCAGCCATGACCGGATTTGGCGGCACAGAAGAATCTGTAACCTGCACGATTAACGGCTGAAACCCTGGTACGGCGGAGATCTGTCCACTCCCGGACATGGGACGCAAGTTCTGGCTGGCAAGCGGGACAGGCTCCGCATAAATAGTTTGGCAAGGAGCGTTTCCCGGAGCCACACAGGCGCTCACTTGTACGAGCGTAGCCATTTGGGTGAGGTTCAACGAAACTGTGGCGTACCCGCTCGCATTTGTTTGCGCACTCCCCGCACTGAGGGTTCCGGAGCCGCTGACCACGGTGAAGTTTACTTTCACGTTGTTCTGCGGTGTGCCATTACTCAAGGCGCGTGCGGTTAGCGGAATACTCATGCCAGCACCCTGGGCAATCCAAAGAAACGGTGTGGAGACGCCAATGTCAGATGCTGACTTGGTGGCGTTTAGTGTCGCGCTCACGGACGGCGAGGAACTGTATGCTCCAGGCGCTAGAGTCGCAGTGATAGTGGCTGCGCCAGTTGTAGCGGGGGTAAGCCGACTCACGGAATTGCCGCTCTGATCGCTGGTGACGGAACAGGACGAAGCGCCGCTGCAAGCGGAGAGTTGCACGCCGTTCGTGGCGCTCCACGCGACAGTTGCACCGCTGACAGGCGTGACGCCATCGGCAGCTAGCACGCGAACGCTTACTGGATTTGGTGCCTGCGTGCCGACGGGCGTGGATGGATTCAGTCCGTTGCCAACCAGAATGATTGTGTCGGTTGCGGCTGCGCCGTAAGTGAGAGCGCCGACCATCATGGAGGAAGCGCCACTCACAGGATCGGTAAGGGTGACATTCTGCGGCCCGTCGCTGAGAGCGGGCGCGGCCAAAAGCATTTGTCCCGCGGTCACCGCGTATTGCGTTGCCGGGGCGCTGCCCACAACGGCGGTAAGTCCAGGAGCGAAGCCCGTGCCTTGTAGCGTAACCGCGCCGCCGTTTTTGCCGATGCGTGCCGGCGAAACGGAATCTGCATAGAGAACGTGTGCGTGGTAGTGGTAATCCTGTCTTCCGTCGCCACGCACATCGGAGATTCCAATTAAAAAGCTGACAGTGGCGTCCACCTGAGCATCGAGCCGCGTCATACCGGCCACCACCTGATTGAATGGAGAAGGCGTGAATGCTGGTGGAGGGGTTCCTTCCGGATCAGAAGCGGCCCACATACCAACTACCGGCTGCGCTTTGAGTTCACTTGGATTGCCCGATTCGTCCAGTGCGGTAATAGCCACCGACAAGGAGCGATTCGCCTGTGCCGCTAAGAGTACATATGTCACGTCGCCGTATCCATTGAACGATCCCACCCAATCGCCCCCTAAAGGCATGGTCGCGGGGGTGGTCCACGTGGATTGAGCCTTCGGCAACGATTGCGCACTGCGGGTCATGTAGATGTCCTGCTCCAGATCATTGCCAGGTGTAACGGTCACTACGATCGGCGTAAAAATTCCCGAGGGCGCGACAGGACCGGGCGAGTACGGGCCCACTTCAGCGGACCAGATAGGGTCGAGGGGCTCGACGCTCAGCTGATATTGCGCGCTGCTGCCGTTAGGCGGATTCAGTCCCGCAAGATCGAAGAAGCCTTCGAAACTCTGGCTATCCGATCCCCATTCGGCAAAGGGATCTCCCAGCGCGTCATCGAACCCGGTAATCGGATTGCCCGCGTTGCCCGTAAACAGCAAGCCGGAAACTGAAGCGGCGGCATACTGGCGCGACGGAAGGCCCGTAGAGGGATCGATCCAGCGGGCGACAACATTCACTCCCTGCATGGCTTGAGTTGGATTCCCACCAGTGCCCGTGAACCATACCGAACCGTGGACGCGTGCGGTCATGGCGGAAAAAAGTTGCTTGCCGGGGAAATTCGACTGGTTTTCCGATGTGACGGGATACAAACGCGAGAGCTCAGCGGCATCATCCATTGCCAACTGATAGGGATTTGGATAACAGAGGGTGATGGGCACGCAATTGAATGGATCGGTGTAGTGCATTACGGGGAATCCTGCGTAATCGGCGGACGTGGCATGGGGCGTGCCGGTGATCACATTGGGATTGACTTGAGACCATCCCACACCCAGCACGCCGCCGATGACGCGCACCAGACGGTATTTGACGTCGGTGAGTTCTGATGACTGTAACGCGCACTGTCCGTTGATCACGATCAGCGCGTGCTGATAGGTTGCGGCGGTTGCGTAATTATCATTGCCGCCGTACACGGCATTGGCGAAACATTGACTGGAATCGCCGGCGCCACTTCCTATCAAGGCATTCGTCACGGAACCGTCATAGTCATAAACCACCCCAACCGGAGTGCCGGTTGCCGCAGGTTGAATATCGGCAGGCATGGTGATCGTGCCGTCCGAATTCACGTAAACGTTCGTGCCATTCACATCTTCTGCGAGTTGGCCGCCGCTCGTGGCCGTCACGGCTGCCGTGGGAACAGCAGTCCACTGGCTGAAGGCAGCAGCTACAAAGCTATTGGCAGTGGCATTGGGCAGGATAGGGCTGAGATCTCCCTGGTCGGTGTAATAAGTGATCAGACCCTGCGGCCAGATCAAGGGCTGTCCAGTAGTAGTCGGCTCAAAATACGTTGTACCGGCCACACACTTGGGACCACCCGCGCGAGAAATTATGGCGAAGATGAAGATCATTCCCGCCGACAGCGCCAATCTAGACAAGATCGCTCTAAGAAAAAAGGAGCGAGCGGCACGTGCCATGAGACTTTTCATCGTTGCCTCTGCAAACAACTTTCACTCCGTTTCACTGCTACGCCGAACTGCGAGGGCGAAGTCTTTAAGAACGACGCGCGACTTCCCGCCCAGCACGGGGTCTGCGTGGAAAGCTGAAAGATGCTGCGCCGACAGCAAGACGCGTCCCCAGGAATCAACGGAAAACCGACCCAGGTTTCCAGCGACGCAACTTGTAAGGCCGAGTTTGCTGGGAGGATAGAGAAAAAGAAGCACTCGTTCGCCCACACGATAACGCTGCCCGCCCGACCAAAGCCCGATCCATTGCGCGATCGTCAGATCCTCGCCCGGAGTGGCTCCACGAATCGCG
>Ga0182024_10008002_pt1 | contig 22539 bp, 23 predicted proteins | sample P32metaG_FD_120480 | JGI IMG/M metagenome (GOLD analysis project Ga0182024, IMG submission 120480) | Permafrost microbial communities from Stordalen Mire, Sweden - P3-2 metaG (Illumina Assembly) | ecosystem: Environmental > Terrestrial > Soil > Wetlands > Permafrost | place: Sweden: Stordalen... | reverse complement strand
ATGCGACACATCGAACACAACTGCACGTTCTCGGCAGGCCCGGTGCTCGTCCAGTACACCTGAATACTGCAGCGGCATCTCCCAGCCGCCAAACGGGACCATCCGCGCGCCGAGCTGGCGGTGGCGTGCATCGAGCGGACTGAACCTCACGCGCTCTCCGCCGTCGCGTCGGACCCAACCGAGTCCGCAACGCGAGGCGGGGACGACGGCCACTCGAGCCGCAACGGCGAGGTGTCGTCGGGAAGCTCGCCGTTCGTCGCGAGCTGCGAGGGCGGCTCGAGCCCATACTTGACGAGCAGATGGAGATAGTCACGCTGGTACAGGACGCGGATCTCGACGTCGCGGTATTGCTCCCTGAGACGGCGCGCTTTGCGATTCTTCTTCGTGACCAGCTTCTGATTGAGCGTTGTGATCTCGATGTAGAGGTTGTATGCCGGCAAGAAGAAATCGGGAGTGAACGCCTGTGCGGGGCGGCCGTCACGATCCCACTCGAGCGTGAACGTGCGCGGCTCGTACTGCCACGAGATGTCATAGAAGTCGAGCAACTTCGCGAACTGGCGCTCCGAGTTGTGCGCGAAGCGAACGGACTCGTGAGGAAGCGTCGCGAGGTCGATGGCGCGCTCCGCTATCTCGCGACCATATTCGTCGCCAAAATCTCGGTCGGTACGACAACACTGACGCGCTCTTCGGGCTCGACGTTGTGCAGATCGGTTGCGAGATCGTTCACGACCGGACCGAGCGAGACGATGTTGAGCACGCCCTGTCCGTTGCGGAGAAGATCGACGATTTGATCGCCGGTCTGCACCAGCACGGTGTGACCGCCGTCGAGCACGAGATGCGCCGACGCGAGATCGGCACCGAGCTGCTCGCGCAGATATTCGATCGCTTTGCGCGCCGCTTGCAGCGAGATGTCGGCATCGAGCAACCGCTTGATGACTTTGAGCTCGACGAGATCGCGGTACGAGTACAGACGTTGGGTGCCGCTGCCGTTGGCGTCGCATACCGACGGACGTACGAGATTGGTCCGGGCCCAGTAGTCGAGTTGCCGGTACGTGATACCGACGATCTTGCAGACCAACGGCCCGCGGTATCCGTGATCGAACTCTGGCTCCGCCATCGCGCCGCTCCGAGAACCTGCCGGGACTCCGCCGCTGGTCGCCCCCTGGTGACACGAGTGTAACTACATCGGGGGCGCGAGGTGAACCTCCAGCTCAGCTTGGCCTCAACCTCCACTTCAGCCCCATACGCCTCAGGAGTGTCTCAGACCGGCGACGCAACGACTGGCTCGGCCGAACCCCGGCCAGGAGCGGCCCCCGAGCATCGCAACCTCACCAACGACCGAGGCCCGACAACGCCTGATCGTCGGGGTCGAGGCCGACGGCCGGGCCCGGCGCCGAGCCCAACACCAAACCCGCCCGACAAGCGTTATTGCGCGAAGTCCTCGGGGGTGACCTCGTCGAGGAACTGGCGGAACTGGGCGACCTCTTGCTCCTCGTCGTCGGCCTCGAACAGCACACCGGCTTCGTCGAGCACGTCTTCGTCGGCGAAGATGGGGATGTCACCCCCGAAGCGAACCGCGAGCGCGATGGCGTCGGACGGACGTGAGGAGATCCGAGACTTGGCGCCCCCGCGGTCGAGCTCGATCTCTGCGTAGAACGTTCCTTCGTGCAGTTTGGTGATCTCGACACGGTCGAGCTTCACCGAAAGGTCATCGAGGACGGTCTTGAAAAGATCGTGTGTGAGCGGACGGGGCGTGGCGAGGCCCTGGAGCGCATAGACGATCGCCGTAGCCTCGGGCGAGCCGATAAAGATCGGCAAGAAGCGCGTGCCTTCTTCCTCGCGAAGCAGCACGATTGGCTGATTCGTCGGAACCTCGACGCGCACCCCGATCAGCGACAGGCGGATCACGGCTCCTCCGTTCGGTCGTTGGTCACGCTACCACCGGCCCGAAACTCGCCTTCCTCGCCGAGGCGGCCGGCTTCGCCCCGGTAGAGCTGGTCGACATAGGCGTCCGGGGTGGCGGCGACGACCGCCCGGTCGCCGGCGGCGACGAAAGGCAGGTTGCGGTATAGATCGCGAGCGTGCAGCCCGTAGCCGAGCACGAATTCGTCTTCGAGCACGAAACCGCAATACCGCAGCTCGTGCGGGACGATACGTCGAGCCGGACGGTCGAGCAGCGTGCACGCCGACAGGGCTCGGGGACCCCGGTCGCGAAGCTGCCTCATCAGGTACGCGAGCGTGAGCCCGGTGTCGACCATGTCTTCCACGACCACGACGTCGCGGCCGCTGATGTCAGAGCTGAGGTCGTGGAGGATCTTGACCCGTCCGGAATCGGGCGCGAAACGGGATATCGAGATGAAGTCGACTTCGACCGGTATCCCCGTGATCGCCCGCGCGAGATCGGCCAGGAAGATCAGTGCGCCTTTCAGGACCCCGATGAGCACGACCCCATCGGGGTGGTCTCGTTCGATCTCTTCGCCCAGACGGGCAACGTGCGCGGCGACCGCGTCGGCGTCGAGGACAACCGTGGCCGGCACGTCAGCCCATGAGCGAACGGCGAACGGTCTGGCGCAACAGCGCGGTGCGCAACTGTCGCCCAAGACCAGACAGCTCCCCCAACGTCTCGCGCGTCCGGGCTTGCGCTTCAGGGTTGCGTTGACGTCGGTACGGGAGGAGCACCTGCTCGAACAGGCCTGCCTCGCGCTCCGCGAACGCGCGGTACATGCGGAGGTGCCGCGGCTCGACGCCGTGGCGCATGAACGTGGCCGTGATACGCGCGACGGCGAGCGCGTCCTCGTCGAACAACACCCGGTCGCGAGACGTGTGCGCGGGTGTCACCAGCCCGTATTCCTCGAGCTGGCCGAGTTCATCGTCGGTGATGCCGGCGGCGGCCGCGAGCTCGGCCCGCGTCAAAATGACCGCGGTCTGCGACAGACGATGATCGTCGGGTCCGTCGGTGTCACGCACCGCCGAGGTGGCCTCGCGTGCAACACCTTCTTCCGCGGCGCGCCGCGCCATTTCGAAGAGCGGCTCGGCTTCCATCGCCTTGCGCCGTCGAGATCGCGGGGCGTCGACCTGGGTTGGCGCGCCCGGCGCGTCGAACGTCTCGGCCGGCACACCTTGGTCGAGCTGATCGAGCCGCTCCTTGATGACTTTGAGCGGCAGAAAGTGCTCGCGCTGCTGGCGAAGGATGAAGCGCAGGCGATCGACGTCGGAGGGAGAGAACTTGCGATATCCGGACGGCGTGCGCTCAGGATCGATGAGACCTTGACTCTCGAGGAAACGGATCTTCGAGATGGTGATGTCGTCGAACTCAGGACGGAGCTGATCGAGCACGTCGCCGATCGACACTTGCGCGGACGTCGGCACGTCACCCCTCCCGGGAGTCGGCTCCGAGCACGAAGCTGAGCCGGTAGCGGCCGATCTGGAGCTCGTCGCCGTGGCGTAGTACCGCCTCGTCGGTGCGCTCCCGGTTCAGGTAGGTCCCGTTGAGCGACCCGACGTCTCGGAGCACGTAACCGTTCGGCGTCCGATCGAGCACGACGTGGCGGCGAGAGACCGTGATGTCGTCAAGGAAGATCTCCGAATCGGGATGCCGGCCCACGTTGGTGTGGTCCTGGTCCAGACGAAACGACGATCCGGCGCTCGGACCGTGGAGCACGACGAGGAGTCCGACGCCGGGGGGGAGCCCCTCGAGGTAGCCGGCGAGCTCGTCTTCGGCGCCGGCCGCCTCAACCGCCTGGAGCGTCAGCGTCGCCTCGTCGGCGACGCCTTCGAGCGACGCGCCGCACGAGGAGCAGAAGCGAGCCTCCGGCTGATTCGTGTGTCCGCAGCGAGCACAAACCACACAGTTAGGGTACCGGGGTCGGACATGCCCGACAACGGCCACTCAATCTCGACCTGAGCCTGAGAGTTGCCATCTCTCGACCTCCCTCGAGTCAATCGTCGCCGACGAGCGTGCGGTAGGCGTCGGCGTCCATCAGCGCGGCGAGTTCGGCCGGGTCGGACAGTGTCACCTCGAGGATCCAGCCCGTGCCGTACGGATCCTGGTTGACCAGCTCGGGCGCCCCGACGAGCGCATCGTTGATCGCCTCGACGATTCCGGACACGGGGACGTACACGTCGGATACCGATTTGGTCGACTCGATCTCCGCTGCGCTCGCACCCGCCACGAGCTCGAGGCCGACATCAGGCAGTTGGACGAACACGACGTCGCCGAGGCTTTCCTGCGCGAAGTCGGTGATGCCGACTCGGGCGGTCGCCCCGTCGACTCGCACCCACTCGTGTTCGGGGCTGTAGCGAAGTTCCTGCGGAACGCTCATGTGCGCACTCCCCTGTTCGAATCGCAGGATCGTAGAACGGCCGTCAATCTGGCAGTCCACTCAGCTCCGCGACCTGGCCGGCGTGGATTGCCACGAGCCGGCGCGCTTCGGCGTCGCTGACCGCGTCGGCCCACACGTGGGTGACCGCGATCTCGGGGTCCGGCAGCACCAGCGCCCAGCCGTCGGGGTACAAGATCTTCACGCCGTCCACGAGGACGGTGGGATGGTCCTTCGCGCGTTCCACCATCTCGCGCATCACGGCGCCCTTGCGTTCCCACGGCGTCGGCACTGCCTCGTGGGCGATATGCGATTCCGGAACCCCGGCGAGGATCGCCGAGAGCGACCGTTCGTCGCGGGCCAGGAGGTCGAGGAGGTGCGCCAAGGTCGCCGCCGCGTCGTAGGCCGGCAGGAACGACGGCCAGATGAAGCCCCCTTCTTGTGACGCGGCCAGATCGACGCCGCGCTGTTGGGCAACCTCCATGAGGTGCGCGGCGGAAAGCTTCGTCCAGATGACCGTGGCGCCGTGATGCTGCGCGATGCGTTCGGCTTCACGGCTCACCGAAACCGGAAGGGCGATCGTGGCGTGTGGCCTGGTGGCGCAGACAAGCTCGACGATCACCAAAAGTGCCTGGTCCGCCGTGAGCGCGACGCCTTCGTCGTCGATGATCACCGCGGTTTCGCCGTCGGGATCGAAGACCAGTCCGAGATCCGAACCTGACGTACGCACAAGGTCACCCATGATCTTCACGCGCGTCTCGAGATCGTCGACCGTTGCACCCACCGTCGCCGCGTAGGGGTTGACCGCCAGCACGGACGCCCCGATCTTGCTGAGCACATGCGGCATGACGACCGACGCCGCCCCAAACGAATAGTCGAGCACAACCTTGAACGAGCGCTGGCGAAGGCGGCCGCTATCGACGCTCGCTTCGAGCGCGGCGGTGTAGAACTCGAGCGCACGAGGCGGGAACATGATGTCACCGATATCAGCCGCGAACGCGCGCCGGAAGTCTTCGCGGTACAGCAACCGTTCGAGCTTGCGCTGCTGGCCTTCGTCGATGTCGGCGCCTTTGTCGTCGAGAAATCGGATCTCGACGCTGTCCGAATCGTCGGGGGCGAGACGTACGGAGATGCCACCCTGGGCGCGTTCGCTTCGCACCTGGAATCGCGTGACCGGCACCGTCGAAAGCTCGAGGTCCATCACGTGCACTCCACTCAAGTTGAGGCCGGCGATGATCGCACGCTTGAGGGCACGGGCAACGCGGCTCGTATCACGACTGGTACAGACGACGGAACCCTTCTTCAGCGCCGTGCCGTAGGCCATTGCCAGACGGACGGCGACCTCGGACGTGATGTCGACGTTCGCGAGGCCTCGCACGCCCCGCCGGCCGAACAGCGTCCGCGCCCCTTTGCTTTCCCAGACGATCGAGGACGTCACCAGCGCGCCCGCCTCCACCGTCTTGAACGGGTAGATCTTCACGCCGGGATTGATGATCGCCCGCGCACCGACGAAGCACTCGTCGCCGATCACGACACCCTCTTCGATGTGCGCGTGCTCGCGAATGTCGTTGGCGCGCCCGATGACCGCACCCCGCAACCGTGCCGAGTGTCCGATGTAGCCGTGGTCGTGCACAACGGTTCGCTCGAGCTGCGCGTCGGCCTTGACGACCACGTCGGCGCCCAGCACCGTGTACGGGGCCAGCACCGCGCCCGCCTCGACCCGCGAGTTGTCGCCCACGAGCACCGGACCGTGGATGATCGCGTCCGGCGAGACGTCAACCCCTTCTCCGATCCACACGCCGTCGCGCAGCTGGAACCCGGGCAGGTCGAGCTGCACCTGCCCATCGAGCAGGTTCTCGTGTGCGGTGCGGTACGACTCCAAGGTGCCGACGTCTTCCCAGTAGCCATCGACGACCGTTCCGAGCAGCGGCAGACCTCGTCCGAGCACAGCAGGGAACACATCGCCGGAGAAATCGACGACCTCACCTTCGGGGATGAACTCGAACACGCCGGGATCGAGCACATAGATGCCGGTGTTGATCGTGTCGGAGAACACCTCGCCCCATGTCGGCTTCTCAAGGAACCGTTCGATCCGGCCGTCTTCGCGAGTGATCACAATGCCGAAATCGACTGGATTCTCGACCCGTTTCAACGCGATCGTCGCGAATGCGTGCTGCGCGTTGTGTTGCTCGACGATCGCGCCGAGGTCGACGTCGGTGAGCACGTCGCCGGAGATCACCAAGAACGTCTCGTCCAGCTCGGCCATCGCGTTTCGCACAGAACCGGCCGTGCCGAGCGGCGCTTCCTCGGCTGCATAACGCATCCGGACACCGAGCTCCGACCCGTCGCCGAAATAGGTACGGATGTGGTTCGCCATGAACGCGACCGTCACCACGATGTCGTCGAAGCCGTGGCGTGCCAGGAGCTTCACGATGTGTTCCATCATCGGTACGTTGGCAATCGGCATCATCGGCTTGGGCTGATTGCTCGTCAGGGGACGCAACCGAGTGCCCTCCCCGCCGGCCAGGATCACAGCCTTCATGCTCAGACCTCCACATCAGTTCGTACAGCTCGGCCCTCTCGCAACGCGGCGCGCGCGACAGGGACATATTTGGCCGCGGCGTAGTAGCCGAGGCCGATTCCACCGATGGCGAACCCCCAGGCGCACACCACGAAGAACGCGTGCCACGACGCGCGCGTCGCGTCGGACCCGAGGAACATCGGAAGCGAGAACATGAGCGCGAGGGTGCCTGCTTTGCCGGCCCAGACGACGTCGATACGGCGGGCGCCGGCCAGGGCCAGACCGACCGTGGCTGCCGCAATGAGCACCTCACGGACGAGCATGATCCACACCACCGTGTTGACCGCGCCCGGGAGTCCTTGTGTGAGTACCGCGACCGCGGCCGCGACGAGGAGGACGCGGTCAGCGGTCGGGTCGAGGATCTTGCCGAGCTCGCTGCCTTGGTCGAAATGTCGTGCGATGTAGCCGTCGACCCAGTCGGTCGCACCGAGCCCCGCGGCCAATAGGCCGGCGGCAAGCTCCTCGCCGGCTCCCCACAGCAGCCAGAGGAACAGCGGTACGCACGCCAACCGGATGACCGAAATGACGTTCGGCACGGTAACGATCCGCCGCTGCGTTCCCGACACGACGCAAGGGTACGGCGTCGGCCTGCTCAGAGCCCGGCCGCGCCGCCTTCGGCCCGGGGATCGGATCCGGCGCGGTAGCCGCCCGCCACGCATTCGATCGCGTGCGCGATACCCGGTCCGTGCCGGTGCGCGGGGACGACATCGAGGTCGTGGCCGCGCCGGCGGAGCTCTTCGATCCACGTTGGATCGAAATGGTCTTCGATCGCGACCCGCGCCGTGTCCGGATCGATGGTGAACCGCGGCGCGGTGATCGCCGCCTGGGGGTCGTCACCGTCGACCAGCATGCGCGTCAGGATCTGGAGATGTGTCTGGGCCTGACCGTGACCCCCCTCGCTCCCGAAGACGAGCCACGGTCGGCCGCCGCGCAGTGCGAGCCCGGGGATGAGCGTGTGGAGGGGCATCTTCGACGGGCCGAAGACGTTGGGATGGCCCGCATCGAAGTTGAAGGCCGAGCCACGGTTGTGCAGATTGATCCCCCACTCGTCGACCCGCAGTCCGCAACCCGCACCGAAAAAGTTCGACTGGATGAGACTCACGAGCAGTCCGTCTCGATCGGCGGCGTTCAAGTAGATGGTGCCGCCGCTGGGGGTCAGTCGCGGCGAGAAGTGTTGTGCACGCGCCGGGTCGAGACGCGCGCGCCGATCGTCGATCCATTCGTCGGCGAGGAGCGCATCCCAGTCGACGGTCATTGCGGCCGGGTCTCCGAGGTACTCGTCGCGATCCGCGAGGGCCATCTTCATGGATTCGATCAGCAGGTGCTGGCGGTCGGGACCGTCGACGCCGAGATCGAGGCGATCGGCGATACGCAACGCCTCCAACGCAGCTATCCCTTGCGTCGGCGGCGGCAATTCGAGGATCTCGGCGCCGCGCACCGACGCACGCAACGGCTCGACCCAGGCACCCGCGTGCGCGGCAATGTCTTCGGACGTGAGGAAGCCACCCGCTCGTTGGAGCCGCTGCGCGATCGCGGCGCCGATCGGACCGCGGTAATAGGCGTCAGGTCCTTCGTCGGCCAGGACCTGCAACGTGCGCGCCAGCGCGGGTTGGCGTACCCACGAACCGGCCGTGGGCACCCCGTACGCGTTGGTGAAGTCGTGCAAGCCGAAATGCTCAAAGGTCTGCGCGTTGCGGGCGAAGAACCACGCCCCGCGGCGTGTGAGCGGGAAGCCGTCGGTCGCGTACCGCCGCGCCGCGGCGCTGACATCGCCGAACGATCGGGTCCCCCACCGTTCGAGCAACGTGAACCAGCCGTCGACAGCACCAGGAACCGTGCACGCATGAGGGCCGAAGGTGGGCATCGTCTCCGACCCCGACTCCTCGCGTACGGCCGCGAGGGTCGTGCCCGCCGGCGCGCGACCGACTCCACGGTACGCGCGCACATCGCCGTCCCAGACGGTCGCGAGAAGGTCGCCGCCGACACCGCACATGTACGGGGTGACCACGCCGAGCACGAGGTTCGCCGCCAGCGCCGCATCGATCGCGTTGCCGCCGCCCGCCAACATCGCCAAACCGGCACTGGTTGCGAGATAGTGCGGCGTGGCGACGACGCCGCTGGGATACGACCGCGCCTGCTCAAGCCAAACGCTCACAGCCGAAACCCTATCTACTCGACTTCGAGCGTGCCCTACATCTCGCACTGCACCGCGGCGCGCTCCGCGAGGATCGGCTGGATCCGTTCGCGGATGACCGCCTGGTGGTCGGGGTGGTCGCGATACACGAGGTAGCCGTCGACGTCGGCGAAATCCGCGACGATCACAAGGTCGAAATTGCCTTCGTTGAGATGGACGTCGTTTCCGATGTCGTAATTGTGAATCTCGGGAATGAGACGAGGCAACTCGGCCAGACCGGCCTGTACGGCAGACCGCTGCGCGGCCGTGGCCTGCGCCGTCCAACGCAACATGACAACGTGACGAAACATCGAGCGCCTTTCCGTCGAATCTGACGATCACCTGCGTCTGCGATACCCGGGCCCCGTGACGGCATTGATCATCGCGAGGACCGCGCTGAACTCGGCACAGCTTCAGATGAGCGCCGCGTCGGCGCCGCCGTCAACTGCGAGCGCCGTGCCGGTGAGGTACCCCGCATGCTCTGAACACAAGAACGCGGCGACGCTCCCAAAGTCCGTCGGGTCACCGATCACTCCGGCCGGGATTCCCGCGGCTGGATCACCTCCTCCGCCGTGCAACGCGGCGATGCGTTCAGTTGCGTGCAGTCCGGGGAGCAACGAGTTGACGGTCACTCCGTCGGCGGCGACCTCCCGTGCGAGGGTCTTGAGGAAACCGGTCACTCCGGCGCGCGCCGTATTCGACAGGATGAGCGTCGGGATGGGCTGGCGAACCGCGATCGAGGTGATGGCGAGGACCCGACCCCATCGCTGCGTGCGCATGGACGGTACGGCCGCATAGCACATCGCGATCGTCGACCGGCAGTTGAGCTCGAACGCGTCGAGATACTGATCGACGGTCACGCTCGCGAAGTTGCCGGGCGGCGGTCCGCCTGCGTTGGCAACGAGAATGTCGATTCCGCCCAGCGCGGCCTGCGCGTCGCGCACGAATCCGGATGCTCCCGCCGGTGACGAGACGTCGGCGACAATCGGTACTGCGTCGGAACCGATTCGGGCCGCGGCCGCCTCGATCGTGTCGGCTCGCCGACCGCATACCGCGACCCGTACGCCTTCACCGGCCAGGGCCTGCGCCACCGCAAAGCCCAAGCCCTTCGACGCGGCGGCAACCGCGGCGCGCCGTCCCGCAATGCCAAGGTCCATCCGGTGCTCCTGCCTAGTGAATCGGACCGGCAGTGTCGCGCAGTGACGCGGCTCGACGGCCGGTACGAGCCGCGATGATTTCGGCACAGATCGAGATCGCGGTCTCCTCGGGTGTGCGAGCGCCGATGTCGAGCCCGATCGGCGACATGACCCGCGCGATGTCGTCGTCGGCGAGTCCGGCGTCACGTAGCCGCACCGCCCGAGCTTCGTTGGTGCGACGCGATCCCATCGCTCCGATGTATCCCGCCTTGGTCTTGGTCGCGGCGACGATGGCGGGCACATCGAACTTGTGGTCGTGAGTGAGTACGCACACGACGTCGCGTTCGGTGAGGCTGTGTCCGATCTCGTCGAGGTAGCGATCCGGCCAGGTGTTCACGACCTCGTCGGCCATCGGAAATCGTTGCACGGTCGCGAAGACGGCCCGGGCGTCGCAGACCACGACATGAAATCCGAGCAGCTTCGCGACGTTGGCTAACGCGGCGGTGAAGTCGACTGCACCGAAGATGACCATGCGGGGCGGGACCACGAACGCTTCGATGAACACCGAGACGGTCTCTTCGCGCGCTTCGCCGTGCTCGCCGTAGTGTCGCGTCGAGCTCAGGCCGGCCTCCAGCTCACCGAGTGCGTCGCGACTGACGACACGATCCAGGTCGGGATTGCCGAGCGTCCCGATCGGTTCGCTCCCCGGCCGCACGAGCAGTTTCGACCCGACGCCGATGCCGTCGACAACTGTGACCAGCGCGACAGGCTCCGACGCGTCGACCGCGGATCGGAAGGTACCGAGGAGCGTCGCGTCGACAACCCGCTCCTCGACCGGTTCGACGAACAGGTGGATCGTCCCACCACACGTCAACCCGACCGAGAACGCGTCGTCGTCGGAATAGCCGAACGTGATGACGCCCGGATCCCGCTCTCCGGCAAGGACCTCCAACGCGGCCTCGACCACCGCGCCCTCGACGCAGCCGCCTGAGACCGAGCCGGCTACCTCGCGGGCGTCGCTCACGGCCATCGCCGCCCCCGCTTCACGTGGGCTCGAACCAACGACGCCGACAACGCGTGCGATCGCGGCCCGCCGGCCGGCGGCCTGCCAGCGAACGACGTCGTCGAGCACTTCTTTCATTGACCTCATGCCTTCATCGTGAGATCACCGCGGCCAACTCTTCGAGCGCCGCGATGGAATGGCCTTCCACGAATGCGTCAACATGCGGCAGGGCCGCTGCCATCCCCTGGGCGAGCGGTGCATATCCGGGACTCGCTTTCAAGGGGTTCACCCATACGATCTTGTGAGCGACGCGGGACAATCGCGCCATCTGCTCGGCGAGCGCCTCGGGGTCACCTCGGTCCCAGCCGTCGGAAAGGATCACGACCGTCGCGCCTCGCGCCATGCCCGGCACACCCCACCCGTCGTTGAACGCCCGCAACCCCTCACCGAGCCTGGTCCCTCCGGCCCAGTCGGCCACCCGGCCGGTGGCCGCCCGGACTGCCGCATCGGGATCGCGTGAGCGCAACTCGCGTGTCACCCGCGTGAGGCGAGTACCGAGCGTGAACGCTTCGACACGGGTCCGGCTGACGACCGCGGCGTGCACGAAACGCACAAACGCGCGCGCGTACGGCTCCATCGAACCGCTCACGTCGAGGAGGACCACGAGCGGTCGGGCACGGGTACCGGCCTCGTGAAAAGACGGGGTTACGACCTCGCCTCCGGCGCCGAACGACCGGCGAATCGTGCGGCGCAGATCGGGCGTGCCGTGCGACCGTGACGTCGGTTTCCGGCGACGCGACGGTCGCCGCGCGCTCGTGACGCGAAGGTCGGCCATCAGGCGGCGAGCCTGCTCGAATTCGCCGGGCGTGTAGCAGGCAAAGTCGCGCTCACGCAATGTCTCGACCGGACTCCAGCGCACGGCAACTGACGGCCGGATGTCTGCGGCGGCGGCGTCGTCGTCGTCGTCGTCGTCGTCGTCGGAAGATGGCAATTCGGTGTCGAACGCCACGCTGACCGGGCCCGCATGCTCGTCCGACTCGTCGAGTGCGACTGCCGGTCCGCCGTTCCTCCAGAACACGGCGAAAGCCTGGTCGTAGGACGCGACGTCTTCGGGCCTTCGCACAAACGTCGCCCGTCCGGCCCAGTACACACCGCTCGCCGTTGCCAGTCCGACACACTCGAGCGCTCGTGCGAACCCGATCGTCGACCCGACCGGTACGTCAAGGCCCGCACCGCGCAGCACTCTCGCGAACGCGACCGCGACGCGATCGGGTTCCATCTTCATCCGCGCGCCGCCGCGGCGCGCACCAGCTCGTCGAGACCGTGCGCGCGCACACGGGTCTGGTCTTCGTGATACTTGAGGATCGTGCCCAACGTCGCGTTGACCGAGCGCTCGTCGAGCCTGACCGTCCCGAGCATGGCCAGCGACTGCGCCCAGTCGATCGTCTCCGCCACACCCGGAGGCTTGTAGAGCTCAAGGTCGCGTAGCACCGCAACGGCGCCCGCGACGTCACGTGCCAGCGGACCTTGCACCTCCGGGGCGCGCAAACGAAGAATCGCGAGTTCGCGCTCGAAATCGGGATGCGGTATCCAATGGTAGAGGCAGCGGCGTTTCAGCGCGTCGTGGACGTCGCGTGTGCGGTTCGACGTGAGCACCACGACCGGCGGGACGTCGGCGTGGACCGCGCCCAGTTCGGGCACTGAGATCGTCCAGTCAGACAGCAATTCAAGCAGGAAGGCCTCGAACTCGTCGTCGGCGCGGTCGACCTCGTCGATCAACAACACCGGCGGGATCGCATTGCCGTGGGCGAGTGCGCGCAACAGCGGTCGCTTCACGAGGAAGCGTTCGGAGTAGAGCTCGTCTTCGGCGATCCGGGCACCGTTCGCCTCCAGCGCGCGCAGATGCAGGAGCTGGCGCGCGTAATCCCACTCGTAGACAGCCTGACTCGCGTCGATACCTTCGTAGCACTGGAGCCGCACCAGTTCACCGCCCGTCCATGCGGCTAAGACCTTCGCGACCTCGGTCTTTCCGACACCAGCTTCGCCCTCCAGCAGAAGTGGCCGTTGGAGCCGGAGCGCGAGGAAGATCGACGTCGAAAGCCCTTCGTCGGCGAGGTAGTCATGTTCGGTTAAGCCCCGACGGACCGCGTCGACACTTTCCGGAGCCGTCTCCATAGGTCCCCAGGCTACCGAGGACTACGTTTTGTCCATGACCCACGATCTTGTGATCCGCGGTGGCACCATTGTCGACGGCACGGGCCGCGCGAGTTTTACCGGCGACGTTGCGATCGACGGCGAGCAGATCGTCGAGATCGGCGAGGTGTCGGGCGGTGCACGACGTTCGATCGACGCCGACGGTGCGCTCGTGACGCCAGGCTTCGTCGACATCCATACGCACCTCGACGCCCAGCTCGCATGGGATCCCGACGCGACGTCGTCGTGTTGGCACGGGGTCACGTCGGTCGTGCTCGGCAACTGCGGCGTGACCTTCGCGCCGGTTCGTCCGGATCAGCGGTCGTGGCTTGCCGCGTTGATGGAGTCAGTGGAGGACATTCCCGCGGCGAGCATCCTCGAAGGACTCGCATGGGATTGGGAAACCTACGGCGAATACCTGTCGGCCATCGACTGCATGCCCAAGGGCGTGAACGTGGGAGGAATGATCGGGCATTGCGCCATACGGCACTACGCCATGGGCGAGCGGGGGCTCGACGAGACTCCGGCAACCGCAGACGACATCACGCAGATGACGGCGCTCGTCGAAGAAGCGATGGATGCGGGCGCGCTCGGATTCTCCACCTCGCGCACGTTGTTGCACCGCGTGCCCGACGGCCGCTTCGTTCCTGGTACGTGGGCCGCACAAGAAGAGCTCTTCGCGATTGCGGACGTGCTCGGCCACCAAGCCAAAGGGGTCTTCGAGGTCGCGCCGAGGTTCGAGCGACCTGGCGTCGACTACGAGGGAACCCGCGCCGAGGTGCACTGGATGGCCGAGATCAACCGGCGCACCGGACGGCCGGTGACGTTCGGCCTCGCGCAGAGCAACGCCGGTCCCGAACTCTTCCGCATCATTCTCGACTTGGTCGACGAGGAGTCCAGCGCCGGCGGTGAGCTGCGGCCCCAAACCACCGCTCGCGGGATCGGGCTGCTGTTCGGCCTGCAACACCGTACGTTCTTCGACCGCTCCCCCGCGTGGGCCGCACTCCAGCCCCTCTCGCTCGACGCACGTCTCGCGGCACTGGAGACGCCGGAGCGGCGTGTCGAGCTCGTCCGAGCTGCGCAAGCCAACATGCCCCCGCTCGACTGGCACGGGGTGTACGTGCTCACCCGCGACGACGTCGATTACTCGGCGGACCCAGCAACGTCTCTTGCTGCGCACGCCGAACGCGCCGGCGAGTCGGTCGTCGAGGCGTTCGTGCGTCTGTCGATCGAGACCCGCGGCCGGGCGCTGTTCAATTATCCCTTCCTCAATCAGCGGATGGACGCAGTGGAGGAGCTCCTCGACCATCCCACTGTCCTGATCGGCCTGGGGGACTCGGGCGCTCATGTCGGGCTCATCATGGACGCTTCGCTGCCCACCTGGTTCTTGCTGCACTGGGTCCGCGACCTGCGGAAATACACGATCGAGGAGGCCATCCGGCGCCTCACCTCCGACAACGCGACGCTGTTCGGCATCGCCAACCGCGGGGTGCTGCGCCTCGGCGCGCAGGCCGACCTCAACGTCGTCGACCTCGGAGGGCTGGCGCTCGAAATTCCCGAGCTCGTCCATGACTTTCCGACCGGCGCCGGTCGATACGTGCAACGGTCGGTCGGCTACGAGGCGACAATCGTCAACGGAAGAGTGTTCGTCGAGGGCGGTTCGCTGACCGGAACACACGCAGGTCATACCCTCCGGTCGTGACTCGGTGACCGTCGTCGACGATCACCGACCGCGCTCTGCCGCGAGCGGTCAGATAGCACGTTCGCGCGGCACACTCCCCCGCTAGCATCTCGCGAATCCTGCGGTCCATACGGGTGCGGGGGCGCTGATGATCGGCTCGCGTACATTCATGACCCGCCACTGAATCGTGCAAACGCGGCCTGCAGCCCCCCCGCCCCAACATCGCACGTCGACACTCGGATATCTACCCGGTCTCGACGGCCTGCGAGCCGTATCGGTGCTGGCCGTTCTCGCGTTCCACCAGTACTTCATCGGCGGACACCAGGAAGGGTTCGCGCCGGGAGGCTTTCTCGGGGTCGAAGTGTTCTTCGTCGTGAGCGGCTACCTGATCACGTCGCTGCTACTCGCCGAACGACGCGAGACCGGACATGTATCGCTCAAACGCTTCTGGATGCGACGGGCGCGGCGCTTGCTCCCTGCCCTCTTCGCGCTGCTGGCCGTCGTCGTGCTGTACGCGCTGTTGTTCCTCCCCGACGCGGTCGACAAGCTCAAAGCAGACACGCTCGCCGCGCTCAGCTATACGAGCAACTGGTGGTTGGTCCTCTCACACCAGTCGTACGCTTCGGAAGCGGGTCGGCCGGCACTCCTCAAACATCTCTGGTCACTTGCAATCGAAGAGCAGTTCTATTTGCTCTGGCCGCCGCTGCTGCTCCTTTCACTCCGCAAGCTCGGCCGCAAGCGCACACTCACCGCGATGATGGCTGTCGCCATCGCGTCGAGCGTGTTGATGGCAGTCATTGTCAGCGGAAGCATCAACGCCGCCTACTACTCAACTGAGACAAGGCTGTCGGGCCTGTTGTTCGGATCGGCCATGGCGTTCTTCTTCGCTCCGTATCAGATCCGCGGTCGGCCCGGACGCGGTGTGCGTGCCGTCCTCGACTCCGTCGGCCTGGTCGGCATGCTCGTGCTGTTGTGGTGCTTCGCGCACTTCACGTTCCCGACAACCACCAGCGGCGATCTCAGCGCATTTCGGGGTGGGTTCCTCCTGGTCGATGCAGCCACGCTCCTCGTGATCGCGTCGGTGGTGCATCCGCGTTCCGACGCGGGCACGATTCTCGGTTGCCGGCCCTTGCGCTGGATCGGCGTGCGGTCGTACGGCTTGTACCTGTGGCACTACCCGATCTTTTGCATCACGCGCCCCGGGCTCGACGTTCCGCTCCACGGCTGGCCGGTCCTCGCGCTGCGCCTCGTCTTGTCGTTCGGGGCGGCCGAGCTCTCGTACCGCTACGTCGAGACCCCCATTCGCAGCGGTGCGATCAGTCGCTACCTCACCCGTCTGCGCACCACTCGCGGCGTGCGCCGTCAGCGGATCGCGCGTGGCGGCATCGTGGTCACGGTCACTGCGCTCCTCGCCGTGATCGGCTTGGGCGCCGGCCTGGCGTTCACCCAGGGCGAAACGGCACGGATTCCGGGTGCCAGCGCGGCCGATGCCCACGACAAGGGCAACTCGGTCGACCCCAGGACCATTGCTGAGCTGCGCGCCCGACACCTACACCCGCCGACCACCCGCCCCGTCAGCGGGTCCGGCGCGAAAGGCGGCACAGGCGGCACGGGACGCGGTCCGCTCGTGACATCTCGTCCGCCCGACCAGCTCACACACGAGATCCTCGCCATCGGCGATTCAGTGATGCTCGGAGCCGAGCAGTCGCTGCGCTACTACATCCCCGGGATCTTCATCGACGCGAAAGTGAGCCGGCAGTTCTGGGACGCGACCGCCGTGTTGCAGGTCTACAAAACCGCGGGGCTTCTCCCCCAGACCGTCATCGTGCACATGGGAACGAACGGCGCGTTCAGCGACACACAGTTCGCACAAATGATGGCGGTGCTCGGAACACGGACCGTGTTCTTCATCAACGCGCACGAGCCGCGCCCGTGGGAGACCGAGGTGAACGAGCGCCTCGCCGCTGACGTGCAGAAGTACCCGAACGCGCACCTGATCGACTGGCACGACTTCGCGGATCCGCACAACAACTGGTTCGTCAGCGACGGCATACACCTCACCCCCGCCGGAGCCGAGGGCTATGCCCTCCTCATTCGCGAACACCTCTTAGCCGGCAAGTAGCGCGAACCGCGTCCGTGTCGCTCAACGGTGCAACAACCAGTCGATGAGCTGCAAGGCCCGGAACCCGAGGTAGAGCGCGAGTCCGCTTCCCAACAGCTTGAGATGCCACGGGACGGCAGGATCGGCCTCGTCGGCCGAGCGGGTCATGCCGGGGATCAACCCGCGCTCCACCGCCTGTCCGCAGCGAGGACAGTTCCCCTCGGCGGTGACCGTCGGCGGGGTGAGGAACTTGTTGCAGTGCACACACCAGGCCACACCCCCCATCAGAGCAGGTCGGACGCACGACTTCACCTTCGGAGGTAGTAGACAAGCGGCACCGGAGACACGCGAGAGGTGCCGTGGACGACCACCAGCCTGAATCAACGACCGGCGAAGACACGGTGCCCCTGAGCCGGCGCTCGGTACTGAGGGGACTGGGCGCGCTTGCGGCCGGCACCGCGCTCGCCGCGTGTTCGTCGTCCGGAACCTCGAAGGGGCAGGCGGCCACGACCACGACGTCGACGGTCCCCCGTTCGACGAAAACCACCGCGCCGGCGATTCGCAAGCCCGGATCGTTGCCCAACCCCTCGCTGCCTGCCGGCACCGACACGATGCCTGAGATCGAGCACATCGTCGTGCTGATGATGGAGAACCACTCCTACGACGACCACTTCGGGATGCTCAAGCGCGGCGACGGCTTCCGGCTCGGCGCCGACGGACTCCCGCTCGACGCCAACCTCTATACGGAGCCGGGCAAGCTCTTGCAGGCGTTCCATATGCCGTCAACGTGCCAACTCGACGGACATCCGGGCCAAGACTGGAACGCGAGCCACACCTCGTACGACAACGGACGCAACGACGGCTTCGTCAAGGGCAGCGGGCCGGTCGCAATGGGCTACTGGGACAGCACCGACATTCCGTTCTATTACGGCCTCGCCGAGACGTTCCCGGTCGCGGACCGGTGGTTCTGCTCGGTGCTCGCCCAGACGTACCCGAACCGTCGCTTCTTGATCGCCGGGACCGCGGCCGGCATTGTCAGCACCAGCGTCCAGAGCCTGAGCGCGCCGCCCCCTCCGAACGGCACGATCTTCGAACAGTTCGACGCGCACGGCATCACATGGCGGGACTACTACACGGACCTGCCCTCCGTGTTGGTCATTCCGTCGTCGACGAAGAACCCGGCAAATCTCGTGAAGAACACACAATTCCTGACCGACGCCGCGGCTGGAACGCTTCCGTCGTTCTGCATCGTCGATCCCAACTTCAGCCACCAATCTGAAGAGGATCCGCAGGACATCCGCCAGGGCGAACGGTTCGCGGCGGCCGTCATCAACGCGGCGATGCACGGACCGGCCTGGCACAAGACGCTCCTGATCTGGACCTACGACGAGCACGGCGGCTACTACGACCACGTCGCACCTCCGCGCGCGATCAAGCCCGACAACATCCCGCCCGACATCCATGTGCCGCCGGACCTTCCCGGCGGGTACGACCGTTACGGCTTCCGGGTCCCGGCGGTGATCGTCTCGCCGTACGCGCGCCCCAACTATGTCTCCCACGTCGTACACGACCACACGTCGGTCTTGAAGCTCGTCGAAACGAAATGGAACCTGCCCGCGCTGACCTACCGCGACGCGAACGCCGACAACCTCCTCGACTCGCTCGACCTCAAGTCGAAACCCGCGTTCCTCGACCCGCCGGCGCTGCCGGCCCCCGCACTGCCGGCCTCGGTCGAAATCGATCCGACCGCGGCGACCACGGACCACTGCAGCGAAGGCTCCCCCGGTGGCGCGATCCCGCCGCCAAACGCGATCGTGTCGGCGAGCGAGGCATCCAAGCTACGGGTCGGCGCGTCGTAAGCGACAACGACCGACATGACAACAACTGGATAGCCTCCCGGGCATGAAGTTCGCGATGTTCTACGAAATCCCGGTCGCGAAACCTTGGGGACCGCGCTCGGAGTACGAGGCGTATCAGAACACGATCGAGCAGGCGAAGCTCGGCGACCGGATGGGCTTCCATTCGTTCTGGACCGTCGAGCATCACTTCCTCGACGAGTACTCGCACTGCTCGAATCCAGAAGTGCTCTACGGCCATCTCTGTGCGGTGACTCAGAACCTTCGTCTCGGTTACGGCGTGCGCCTGTTGCCGAAGCCGTACAACCATCCGGTACGCACCGCCGAGAGTGTCGCCACGCTCGACCTGATATCTGGAGGCCGGGTCGAGTTCGGCACCGGCCGATCGTCGACGCGAGCCGAGATCGAGGGATTCGGCATCAATCCGCTCGAAACCCGCGAAATGTGGGACGAAGCGCTCCGCCACATCGTCGGATGTTGGACGAACGACGAGTACGAGTTCTCCGGCAAGCACTGGTCGATGCCTCCCCGCCGGGTGCACCCCAAGCCGTTCCAAGATCCGCATCCTCCGATCTGGGGCGCGACGTCGAGCGTGGAAGGCCACTACGAGATCGGCTCCCGCGGCCTCGGATTACTGTCGTTCACCGTCGGCAATCCGCCCGAGCAGTTAGAGGAAAGGATCCAGAACTATCGGCGCGGGCAGGCCGACTGCAACGAGCCGGTCGGCAAGTTCCGCAACTCGACCGCCGCGACGTTCACGATGGTGCACTGCAACGACACCAACGAAAAGGCACGCGCGGTCGCCGAAGAATCGTTCGTGTGGTACCCCAAGACTGCGGCGCTCAGCATCGCGTCGTTAGCCGAATGGATGGCCGAAGGCGACCAGGAGCTCGGCAACTACGGCTACGCCGGTGAGGCCCTCAAAGGTAAGGAGTCGAACCTGTTCGACTCCTTGACGATGGACTACCTCTACGACAGCGGCGCCGGAGTCGTGGGCGACCCGGACCGCTGCGTCGAGATATGCCGGCGGTACGAATCCGTCGGCTGCGAGCTGTTGTTCTGCCTGCTCAATCCCTACAAGATCCCGCACGAAGAGGTCATGCGTTCGATCGAGCTCCTCGGCAGACACGTGATCCCGGAATTCGCGGACTAACGATGGGCGAACACCCGACAGACATCTACACCGAGGCCGACGGCGATCCCGACACGCTCGCCAACCTCGGCCCGCTCGGCCCACTCGCAGGCATGTGGGAAAGCGCGCAGGGCGCGGACGACCACCCGGTCGGTCCCGGGTCCGACGCCGCCGAAGCCGACGTCGCGGCCGGAACGGAACACAATGTGTTCGTCGAACGATACGAGCTCGAGCCGATCGACCCGCAAACCAACGGACCACAACTGTTCTACGGGCTGCGCTACCACGTGCACATCGTCAAGCCCGGCGAGGTCGAGACGTTCCACGATCAGGTCGGATACTGGTTGTGGGAACCGGCGGCACACAAGGTGACGCACACCCTCGCCATTCCGCGTGGTCAGGTCCTCCTGGCCGCGGGCACGGCCGAACCCGATGCCACGACCTTCGAGGTCGCGGCCGAGCTCGGCTCGCAAACCTACGGCATTCTGTCGAATCCGTTTCTCGACCTCTCATTTCGTACGCTCAGCTTTCGGATGCGCGTCACCGTGAACAACGACGGCACATGGTCGTATGAGGAAGAGACCGTGCTTCAGATACCCGACCGCGCCGAGCCTTTCCATCACATCGACCGGAACACGCTGACCCGCGTCGGACTACCAGTCCCCAATCCTTTGGCGCGAACCGAGTCTCCTTGCTCGGCCGGATCGGGAAGTTTGGCAATCGGCAGCCTTCGCAACCAGAGAGGGAACCTCCTTTGAATCACCTGATGCGCGACCTTGCGCCCATCAACGAGACCGCCTGGTCGCAGATCGACACTGAGGCCGACCGCTCGCTGAGACATTTTCTCGCCGCGCGCCGTCTCATCGACTTCGTGGGACCTCTCGGCTGGGAACACTCCGCCCTCGATACCGGACGCGCAGCGAGACTCGACCCGGGCCCGCTCGAGGGCGTCGAGGCCGCGCAACGGCGTGTGCTGGCACTGGTCGAGCTTCGCTCGCCGTTCTCGCTGGCGCGCGCCGAAGTCGCGGCGGCCGAGCGCGGCGCAACCGATCTCGATCTACGTCCGGTCATCGCCGCCAGCCGCCATGCCGCGAACGCCGAGGACAGCGTTGCGTTCCACGGATACGGCGCCGCAGGCATCGCAGGCATCGCCACTTCGACGCCCCATCGTCCGATCATGATCGGCGATGACTACGCCCAGTATCCCGAACCCGTCGCCAAAGCCGTCGCGGTGCTCCGGGCCGCCGACGTCGCTGGGCCGTATGCCCTCGCGCTCGGAAGCCGGGCCTTCACCGGCGTCACCGAGACAACAGAACACGGCGGCTATCCGGTGTTTGAGCACCTCCACCAGATCCTGGGAGGTCCGGTCGTGTGGGCACCGGCGGTCGACGGCGCGGTCGTACTCAGCCAGCGCGGCGGCGACTTCGAGCTGACCATCGGGCAGGACTTCTCCATTGGTTACCTCACCCACGACACAACCTCGGTGGAGCTCTACATCGAGGAGAGCCTCACGGTCCGGATCAACACACCGGAAGCGGCTGTGCAGCTCACCGACAGACGTGCCAAGGGCAAATGAACACGGTCGACATTCGCCTCGCCGATACGCGCTCGCGGACGCACACCGACTGGCTCGACAGCCGTCATAGCTTCAGCTTCGGCGCACATCACGATCCGGCTAATACCCATCACGGTCTGCTGATCGTGTCGAACGACGACCGCGTGCGCGCCGGTACCGGGTTCGGGACCCACGCGCACCAAGACATGGAGATCGTCACTTGGGTCCTGTCCGGCCGTCTCGAGCACACGGACTCCGAAGGCAACCACGGCGAGCTGTACCCGGGACTTGCGCAACGCATGAGCGCAGGAGCCGGAATTCGGCACTCCGAAATCAACCCGTCACCGAACGAGGACGTGCATTTCGTCCAGATGTGGGTTCCACCCCACGTCGAAGGTATCCGACCGAGTTACGAACAACGCGACGTCAATGTCGAGCTCGAGAACGGAGGGCTGCACGCCGTCGCGTCCGGCGAAGGTCACGACGGCGCGATCATCCTCAATCAACGCCAAGCGGTGCTGTGGGTCGGCCGCTTGCATCCGGGCGAGGTCGTGTCGGTTCCGCCAGGCCCGCACGCCCACGTCTTCGTCGCCGCCGGATCGGCCGATCTCGAAAGCGCCGGTTCGCTCGACGCCGGCGACGCGGCGCGGCTCGTCGACGCGGGCGCGCCCACCTTGACTGCCGGAGACACCGGCGCTGAGATCCTGATCTGGGTCACCGCGTAAGGAACGCCGACTAGCCCGAGTTTCCTGGATGGGTGATGGGTGAGCGGTGTTGTGGCTGGTCAGCGCGCATGTTTGGGTGTTGGT
>Ga0182024_10008001_pt1 | contig 22540 bp, 21 predicted proteins | sample P32metaG_FD_120480 | JGI IMG/M metagenome (GOLD analysis project Ga0182024, IMG submission 120480) | Permafrost microbial communities from Stordalen Mire, Sweden - P3-2 metaG (Illumina Assembly) | ecosystem: Environmental > Terrestrial > Soil > Wetlands > Permafrost | place: Sweden: Stordalen... | reverse complement strand
GCCAGAACGCCAAGGACAACGACCTGGACGTCAATCCCACGAAGACCAAGCAGCTTACCAATATCCGCACCACCTCCAAGGACGAGGCGGTCCGGCTCACTCCCATCGTGCCCATGACCCTGGAGCAGGCCATGGCCTATATCGAGGACGATGAGCTGGTCGAGGTCACACCCAAGAATATCCGGCTCAGGAAGCGCGAACTGCGTCCCCACTTGCGCAAGCGGGCCAAGCAAAGCGCCGAGGCCTAAAGACGCGGGTCTTTTGATCCCTGAGTTCGTCGCGCGTCCTCACGTGCTCGACGCACGCGTCCCACGCGACACTCCTGCTCAGGTATCAAAATCCCTCGCGTCTTGATCCCAGGAAGATGTTGGGCGAGGTTATGGCTATGACTGTCGCGCCCGAGCTTATCGCCTTGGCCCATCGCCTGGCCGACTCCTCGGGCCAGGTGATCCGCCCCCTGTTCCGCCAACGCATCGATGTCCTGCACAAGCAGGGCCGCCACGATTTCGATCCCGTCACCGAGGCCGACCGCGGTGCCGAGCGGGCCATCCGCGAACTGCTTGCGCGCGAGCGGCCGGAGGACGGCGTGCTGGGTGAGGAATTCAGTGAGCGCAAAGGCACGTCCGGCTATCGCTGGGTACTCGATCCGGTGGACGGCACGCGCGCCTTCATCACCGGGCGGCATGAATGGGGTTCACTGATCGCGTTGGAACAGGACGGCGCGCCGATCCTGGGCATCCTGGACCAGCCGGTCCTGGGCGAGCGCTTCATTGGCGTGAATGGCGCGTCGCATTTGATTCAGGCGGGGCACGCCTCCGCGCTCAAGGTTCGTGGCTGCGCCTCCTTGTCCGAGGCGGTACTGTGCGCCACCGATCCGGGCGCCTATTTCTCGCGCGAACAGCTTTCGGCTTTCTCCCGCGTCGAGCGGCTGGTGAAGATGGCGCGCTATGGCGGCGATTGTTATCTGTTCGCGGCGTTGGCTCTGGGCTTCGTCGATGTGGTGATCGAAGCGGGCTTTCATGAATGGGACATCGCCGCGCTCATTCCCCTGGTCGAAGGCGCGGGCGGCATCGTCACCAATTGGCAAGGCGGCTCGGCGCAGGACGGCAAGACGATTCTCGCCAGCGGCGACGCGCGCGTGCATCAAGAAGCCATGACGCTCCTCGCCGGCTGAATCGGCGTCGTTGGCAATTGCGGCGAAATTGGCGCCACATTCCGCGCGCGTCCCATTCTTGCCGCAATGATGCCTTGGCGGTTCCCGCAACGTGGATCGCCGCTCCACGTTTCCATAGCTGAAACATTTGTGCAGGGCAGGAGAATCCATGAGCGATTTTCGCAATTTCGATAAGACCAGCGATTCCGAACCGGCAACGATGTCGGAGAAGATTTCCAGGCCCGGCGGCCTTTCCGGTTTCCATACGGAGACGCCGGAAGAAACCAGTTCTACCGCCCGCATGGTGGGCGTGGCGGTGGTTGTCGTCGCGGCCTGCGCGGCAGGCGCCTATGCCTATACGGCTTGGTCGCCCGGTTCGCCCGCGCCCAAAATCGCTTCCAGCACGCCCGCGCCGATAGCCGCCAATATGCCGTCCCCGATCCAGACCGCACCGGCTCCGGCCGCGCCTGGTTCGAGCAACGATGCGGCATTGGCCAACTCGCCTTATGGCAAGACGCCCGCCAGTGCGGCTCCTCCCGCGCCGGCCAGCAACATGGCCGCCGCGACACCTGACAAGGCTATGGCTGACAAGAAGCCCGTGAAGACCGCCCGCGCCCGGATCCGCAAGGAAGAAGCGAGCGAGAACACCCAGGAAGCGCAACAGACCAATCAGCTCAACAACCAGGAATCGAGCACTGTGACCAAGGAAAACCGTGCGGCCGATGAGGCGACCGTGAGCGCGCCAGCCCCGGCGTCGTCAGCGCCCGCCAATACGGCAGCCAATACCCCCGCTACGACCACCGATAGCAGCGCGGCGTTGCCCAACCCGCCTGCGCCGCCGACTTCGTCCATGGCCAGCAATAATGGCCAGCAGGCCAGCTCGGCGCCGCAAAACCTGTCGCCGGCTCCGACCGAGACGCCGGCCCAACCGGCTCCCACCACGCCGGCTCCGGCAACCACCGATCAGCAGCCCGCCCAGGCGACACAGCCTCAGGCTCAGCCGCAGTAAAGGTCGGCGCGACGAAAACCACACGCCTCAGCGGGAAACCGCTGGGGCGTTTTTCTTGAGAAAAACATCCACCGCCGACCACCATTGGGCGCGGAAGGGATCGCGCTCCATCAAGATTTCATGTTCGGCGTTTTTGATGTCCATGAACTCGGCGTTTCGCATGCGCATGGCGAAAGCGCGCGCCGCCGCACTGTCGCAGACACGGTCATGGCCGGCGGCGATCATCAGCGTGGGCGTTTTGATCGCTTCCGCATAACCGGGCTCGCGGGTCAGCGCGATGGCGCGCAAAGCCGCGTCCAGCCAGCCCCAGGTGGGTCCGTTCAGCCGAAGATCGGGATGGGCTTTGAGAATCGCCTGGCTGCGGGCATAGCGTTTGGGGTCCGACGTGACGATCTGAAGCGCGAACGGCAATTTCAATTGATCGCGCTTGGCCATGCCCCAGACGAAATCGGTCGAAGGCCCGTTGCGATTGATCGCGTCGGCGATGCGCTCCACCAGCCACCAGGGCACGCCACGCGGCTGGATTCCCAGCATGGGGGCCGAGAGAATCGCGGCCGCGAATTCGTCCGGCACGCTGTGCAGGCGGCGCAGCAGGATATTGCCGCCCATCGAATGGGCCAGCGCAACGGGTTTAATTATGTTTTCCCCCTCCGCCCTTCGCACCTCATCGGTGCTACGGGCACCTCCCCCGTCAGCGCTTCGCGCACGGGGGAGGCGGGCCGTCATCGGCTTCACTACTTCACGGATCACCGTGTCCAGATCCTGGTCATAAGCCGCGAAGTCGTCGATATGCGCTTTGCGGGGATCGGGCAGAAGCCGGTCCGAGCCGCCCTGGCCGCGCCAGTCAAAGGTGGCCACCGAAAAGCCCCGCCCGCGCCATTCGTCGATCACTTCGAAATATTTCTCGATGAATTCCGTCTGGCCGTTGAGGATAAGGCAGACCCCTTTGGCCGCCTCGGCCTCGAAGCGGGCGGCGCGCAATTTGACCGCGCCGGCGGTCAGGAAAAAAGGCGCGAAGCTTTCGGCGGCAGGGATCATGTCGGAGAGTTTGCGTGGCCGCCCGGTTGCATTCAAGCTAGGGTCCGAACCATGCAGACCAGACGCGATGCCTTGGGCTGGACCTGTTTTCTTGTCCATATCGCCATATTGCTCTTCGTGATTCTCGGTTGGGCCTGGCCAAGGCCCGGCTGGCTGATCGCCTATCTGATCTTCCTTCCCGCCATGTTCCTTCATTGGAAGCTCAACCGCGACGCCTGCATTCTCAACAATCTCGAGAATTGGCTGCGCTATCGCCGCTGGCGGATGCCGGAGAGCAATCGCGAGGAAGGCGCGTGGCTGCGGACGCTTTTGGCGGACGCCACGGGAATCGCATGGAGCCGGGCGCGCGCCGACGGGGTGATCTATGGCTCTATCAGCCTGTTCTGGCTTTTGGCGCTGGCCCATCTTTTCGGGAAATTTTGAGGATTTCCAGCGTCTTTCAGGTCTTGAACGACGGGGTTCCATACCCATCTAGAAAGCGTTCCGGGGGCTTTCAGCACCGGAAAAACCGCAACGCTTTTAGGAGGTTGTACTCATGCGTCTGGATTATTCGCCTTTCTTCCGTTCCACCGTCGGCTTCGACCGTTTGCTTGACCTGCTCGAGTCCGCCGACACCGCCCAGGGCTATCCGCCCTACAATATCGAGCGCAGTGACGAAAATAATTATCGCGTCACGATCGCCGTCGCCGGTTTCGGCGAGAAGGATCTCGCCATCGAAGTGGCGGACGGCGTTTTGACCGTCACCGGCAAGCGCGAAGGCGCCGCTGTGCCCACTTATCTGCACCAGGGCATCGCCGGCCGCGCTTTTGAGCGCAAGTTCCAGCTTGCCGAGCATGTCGAGGTCAAGGGCGCCAAGCTCGAGAATGGGCTCCTTCATGTCGAACTGGAGCGCGTCGTTCCCGAGGCCAAGAGGCCCCGCCGGATCGCGATCAATGCGCCGGAGCTCAAGACCATCGAAGGCGCCAAAGCCGCCTAACCATGCATAATCGCATACCCTGACTTTCTTCCCCCGCGCGGCGAGAGCCGTTGGCGGGGGAAGATGTCTTGTGAGCGCTTGTCGCGAACAAGACAGAAGGGGGCATAAAAACTATTCCGCCCTGCTTTTTGTTGTTAGCCTCCCTTTGAAGCACTGCGCCGGTTGGGCAATGGCCTTGTGGACGCCGACCCGCAAAGGCGGGGTGAACGAGATCGAGGAACTGAAGGCGCAGTTCGAGCAATTGTTCGCGCGCTTCGGAGCGGTGCCCCCTGACATGACGTTCGAGCCGGGACAGTTGGGACCGGTCTCAGGCGAGTGGGCCAGGCCCGCGCGGGCTCAGCAAGGCCGGGCGATTCTTTATTTTCATGGCGGCGGGTTCATCACCGGCAGCCCCGAAACCCATCGCGCCTTGGCCGGCCGGCTGGCGCAGGTGAGCGAGGCCGAGGCTTTCCTGGTCGCCTACCGCCTGGCGCCCGAGTATTTTTTCCCCGCGCCGGTTCGCGACGGCATCGATGCTTATCGCGCGCTCCTGACCCAGGGATTCGATGCCCGCCAGGTGGTCCTGGCCGGCGACGGATCGGGAGGAGGCCTGGCCTTCGCCGTGGCGCTGGCGATTCGCAATGCCGGGCTCGCCATGCCCGCGGGCATTGCCGCCATGTCGCCCTGGGCCGATCTCTCGCTGTCGGGCTGGTCGATCCTGGCCAACCAGAAAAACGACGCCTCGCTCAATTGGCCGCTGCTGTTCCAATGCGCGCGACATTATCTGCGCAAGACCAATCCGGCCGACGCCTACGCGTCCCCCGTGTTCGCCAATCTCAAGGATTTTCCCCCGGTGATGGTGCATGCCGGTTCGGCGGAGATCCTGCGCGACGACGCCTCAAAGCTGGGCGACCGCGCGGCCGAGGCGCAAACCCCCATGAGCGTGGAAATCTATGACGGCATGGGCCATCTCTTCCAATGCGAACGGGAAACCAACGAGGCCAAGGTTTCGCTGTCGCGGCTGGGGCAATTCATCCGCAACAAGACGCGCATCGAAGAGGCGCCGGTGTTGCCTGAGCCCGAACCCTCCGAGTCCGACGTGCCTTAAAGCGTCTTGGTCGGAAATTTCTTCCCCCGCGCGCGTAGCGCTGGCGGGGGAAGATGTCTCTGAGCGCTTGCGCGAAAGAGACAGATGGGGGTGGAAAAAACTAACCGGAAGCCGCTTCCGCGAATTTCATCGGCAGCTTGGCGCCGGACAGTTCGACATTGGTCAGGTCGGCGTCACGCAAATCCGCATCGGCGAGATTGGCGCAGGTAAAATCGCTGCCGGACATGCGCATCCGGCGCATGTCCGCGCCGCGGAAATCGGCGTACCGCGCTTCGGCATGATCCAGGCGCGCCGGCAGCAACCGCTCGCTGGCGATCAAAAGCGGACCGAGCTTGGTGTCGCGCATATCGGCGTGATTGAGCTTGGCGCTTGAGAGATTGACGCCGCGAAGATCGGCGCCTTGAAACCGCGCGGAGCGCAGATCGCAGCCGGACAGGTTGCTGCCCTGAAGCGAGGCGCCGGTGAAATCGATGCCATAGAAGATGGCGCCCGGCGCGATCAGGGCGGTCAGCTTGCGCTTGGAGAGAGTCTTGATCCAGCGCAGATCCATGCCCGAGAGATCGGCGGGCTTGCCTTCACGGCCATCGCTTCCGGCCCAGCGCACGTGCGCCCTGAGCATGTCCTCGACGCGTTCGCTTTCCGTGGCCTCGGGCTCCATCTTTTCGGTGAGGATGCCGGACAGATCGGCGCCATGGGTGGTGGCGAGATCGAGCTTGGCGCCGATCAGGATGGCGCCGGCCAGATCCGCGCCGGTGAGATTGCAGCCCGAGAGGTCGGCATTTTCCAGATTGGCGCCGGTCAGCCGCGCCTGCCTGAGATTGGCGCGGGTGAGACGGCAGCCCTTCATCATCGCGTCGGTGAAATCCGCCTGAACCGCGACCGCGCCGGTCATCCTGGCGCGCTCCAGATTGGCGGAGTTGAGCATCGCGGCGGGAAGCTCGGTGGGGCCCACATCATGCTGGAGCAGGCGCAGGTTTCCGTAACGGTCTTTTTCCGCAATGGTGCCTTCGCGCATGTCCGCTTCGTAGAGGTCGGTGCCGATCAGATTGGCGCCCCGCAGCGAGACGCCCCGCAAATCGGCGCGGCGCATGAACGCGCCCGCCATGTTGGCGCGGCGCAGATCGGCGCCGAAGAAGCTGGCCGCTTCCAGGCGGGCGCCGGCGAAATTGGCCCCTTCCAGGATCGCGCCGGTGAAATCGGCGTCCGAAAGATTGCGTCCCGCCAGGTCCAGCCCCGACAAGTCGCGAAACGCAAACGTGGCGCGCGCTCCGCCCACGCGGCCGGAATGGAGCGCTTCGTGGCGGGTGACCGCCTCCAAAACCTCACTCTGACTCAACTTGGCGAATCCGCTCTGGCGGGTCTGGATCATGCGAAAGGGCGCTCGATTAAGCCTTTTTCACATAAGGAGTTTGGCCCCGATTGGCCTAACACCTGATTAAGACGTGAAAATTTGCTGTTGAACACTGGCGCCGGGCGGGTACAAAGGCGGGCCGGGACCGGGCCCGGGCGGACCAAGGCGGAAAAGCGGCGGAAGGCGGCTATTCCCAAAAGGCCGGAGCCAGATCAAGGGTTTGCCACATCGACGGTTTGAACGGGCTCCGTGCGGGACCTTGAGCAACAATAAAGAGGTTTGAATTTTGCAGCACCGCTTGATGCTTTCCGCCGCCACGGCGGCGCTGTTGGCTGCGCCGTTGACGATTGCGGCCCGCGCCGACACCACCATCACGACCAGCACCAAGAGCGCCCTCGACACCACCACCGCCGGCAACATCACCATTCAGGCCGGCGGCGACGTGGAGATCAAGGCGGCCGCGCCGGCGGTGACCATCGATTCCAACAACTTCCTCGTCAACGAAGGCGCCATCGCCAATGCGAACACCTCCAGCGCCATTGGCGTGGAAGTGAACACCTCCAGCGGCAATATCGTCAGCAGCACCGGCATCGCGAATTTGGGCGCCATCGACTTGTCCGGTAACGGTTCCGGCAAGTCCGCCCTTATCATCGAAGGTGGCAACACTTTCTTTGCGCCGATCTCGTTGGAAGTCATCGAGACCACGGCCGGCAGCGCCGCCACCACCGTCGCCGGTTCGTCCGTGCAGGTGGAAGGCGATGAAAGCAACGCCTTTACCCTGGTACAGGGCACCACCATCGACGGCGACGTGGTGATTGCCGGCAGCATGGGGGTTTCCCGCAGCGTGAACTCCACCATTGCCGGCGACACCGCGGTCGACATCGAAGGCAATCTCCAGGGCAATTTCGAGCTCGCCGAAGGCGCCAGCGTGACCGCGATCGGCAACCAGTCGCGCGCGATGGTGATCCTTGGGCCGATCAGCGCATGCCAGAACAACGCCAGCGTCGGCTATACCTGCGCCAACAGCGGCACCACGCTGGCCTCGACCGGCGGGTTCTACAATTTCGGCACCATCAGCGCGATTGGCGTCCAGGTTCCCAATCACCGGCTGCAGAATGATTTCGAAAGCGGCAGCGCGGTGGTGATCGCCAATTCCGTGGCGGGCGGCTTCCTCAATGCCGGACCCTCGACCGGCAACACTTCCATCCCCACCGCCTCGATCTCGGGTAACGGCGATATCGCCGCCAGCAACAGCGGCCAGATCTTCTCGCCCGTTCTGTTGATCGATCCCGGCCAATCGGTCACGTCGCTCCAGCCCACGGTGCGCGGGCCCGCTTTGTTCGGCCCGGTGCAAAACACGGTCGATTCCGTGGACGGCTCGGCCACCGGCTACGCCTTCATCAATCATGGCGTGATTTCCGGCGTGCCGGTTGATCCCGATGTGAGCTCCCAGGCGGTGGTTATCCAGGGATCGTCGGCCATCAATTTCACCTGCCTGAGCGGCTCGGCCACGTCCTGTGTGGGCGCGACGCCTGGAACGCTCACCACGGTGGGCGGCTTGCTCAACACCGGCACCATCCGGGCGCAGTCCACCACGCGGGAAAACACCACCTTCAACATCACCTCCGAAGCGCTTTTCATCGGCGCCTTCACCACCGTGCCCAGGCTTGACGTGTCCGCAGAGTTCATCAGCGGCACCAGCTTCACGCCGGGCACCATCTCGGCGGTGGTTGCCGGTCCTGGCGGCGGCTCCGCCACCGCCGTGCAGATCGGCAGCGAAGCGACAGTGCCTCAGATCGACGTGCTGCAGCACGCCGTCATCGAGGCCGATGTCGCGACCTCGACCTTGTCGCCTGACGCCACCATCGCCACCGCGAGCTCGCCTTTCATCCAGAGTTCGACCGCCATCCTGGATCAGTCGGGCAGCGTCCGGATGATCAACAATGCCGGCTCGATCGTCGCCCTGACCGTCATACAGACCGCGCAATCCGGCGCAGCCGTGGTCAACAACACCCAGGCCATCAATCTTCTCGCCGGCACCGCCGGAGGCGCCGTCATCAACAATAGCGGCATCATCGAAGGCGATGTGCTGTTCAACTCAGGCGGCGGCGGCAATGTGCTGAATGTGGGCAATACCGGCGCGGGTTTCGGCGACACCAGCGGCACCGCCAATGCCACCATCACCACCGTCCAGGGCACGGCGGTCACCAATACGCCCTTCTCCTTTGCCACGGTGTCCGGGCACATCGACGCCTCGGTGTCGGGTGCGCCGCCCATCACCGAGGTCGGGCTGCTCGATTTCGGCTCGGGTACCGGAAACAAGCTGCATGTGGGCGGCTTCGGCTATGTCAACGACGTGATCGAGGCGGCGCCCGGCGGCGTGGACGTCCAGGTGGATAATAACGGCCAGCTTTTCGTCGCCACCGACGCGGCCGTGCCCACTTTCAATGTCAACAATTTGAACGTGGCCGCGGGCGGCGAGCTGGGTCTCACCATCACCCAGATCAACACCAACGACATCAACCCGGTGGTGCTGGCCACCGGCTCCGCCACCATCGCTCCCAATGCCAAGGTGGGCCTGCAATTCGGCAGCTTCATCTCATCGGGCACAACCGCGGCCACGGTGAGCCATCCCACGGCGCAAACCATCATCCTGGTGAGCGCGCCAGGCGCCAATTTCGTGCCCCTGATCACGACCGAGAATCCGGTGCTCGCCACGGAAGTTCCGTTCCTGTTTGAGCCCAATTTGACGCCCCTGTCACAAGGCGCCGCCTCGAACGGGAACGCCACCTTGCTGCTCACGCTGACGCCGAGGGCTCCAGGAAAGACGGACCCGGCAAATGGTGTAGCCGGTCTCGATCTCTCGGGCGATGCGCTCAACCTGTTCCCCTTTACCGCAAGCGCGCTGGCCAATGATCCCTTGTTAGGCCAGGCGATCGCCGGCAACATGACGCTCTACAACACCAATGGCGTGCCCACGAGCGGCATCAATGTCGCCGCCAGCCAGCAGCGGGCGCAGCAGATCTTCTCGCAATTCACGCCCGACGTGTCCGGCGGCAGCCGCCAGGTCGCGATCCTGCTCACCGACCAGGAGACCGGTCCCACCGCGGCCCGCCAGCGGCTGTTGCGCGAATATGGCAACCAGGTGGGCGATCTCACGCTCTGGAGCACCGAATTCGTGGGCTTCATCGACAATAACGGCCGGGTGGACGCCGACGGCACGCTCACCAATTACAAGGATCACGGCTTCGGCTTCGCGGTGGGCCTGGATACCGGCTCCGCGCAGGGCGGCTGGTATGGCGGCGCGCTGAGCATCTATAGCGGCGATGTGAACGAGACATTGCCGCGCTCAAGCCTCACCCACGAATTCTGGTACATGCTCACCGGTTATACCGATTGGCGCGGCAGGCACGTTTTCCTGGATACCACCGGCACGGTGGGGTACGGCACGCTCGACGGCAATCGCACGCTGATTGTAGGCGATCAGGCCCGCGACGCGGTGGGCAAGCGCGCTTCCCTGATGGGTTCGCTGGGCGCCACCACCGGCGTGTTCTTCAACTGGGGCCCCCTGCATGTCACCCCGCATCTGGCGCTGGACGGTTTGGCCATGCGCGAGGAAGGCTATACCGAGGAAGGCGGCGGCAACGGCCTGGACCTGCAAGTCGCGCCCTATTACGCCAATTCGTTACGCGGCTCGTTGGGCAGCGATTTCTCCACCAGCTTCGATATCCTGGGCGCCACGGTGACGCCGGAAGCGCGGCTGGGTTACCGCTACGACGCGGTCAACATGCCCGTGAAATTGAAAGGCGGCTTCGTCTCCACCGGCGGCCTTGAGGCGCCCGGCAATACGATCACCTTTGTCGGTCCCGATCCCGATACCGGCAATGCCGTAGCCGGCCTGAGCCTGGGCGCGGGCACCGACACCTGGCAGTTGGGCGTCAATTACGACTGGATCCGCGGCAACAACGGCTCGACGTCCGAGGTGGGAACGCTGACGCTTCTTGGCCGAATCTAACCCTTCGCCAAGGCAATGAGCTTGGCCACATGCTCGTCGGGCGTGGCGAAGGCGGTGGCGATGCGCGCCACCAGCTTTCCATTTTCCGGCGGCTGCCAGTCATGGAAGATCGCGCCGCCCGCGCGCAGCCGTCCCGCTTTCTCCACGCTCATGCGGGCGAACACCATATTGGTCTCGACCGGGGCCGCGAGTTCGACCCCCGGAATCTCTTGAAACGCCGTGGCGATCCGCGCGGCCAGGCCGTTGGCATGCGCCGCGCTCGTCCGCCACAAATCATGTTTGAGCATGGCGCTCAATTGCGCCGAGACAAACCGCATCTTGGACGCCAGGTGACCGCCGCGCTTGCGGCGGAAAGCGAAATCCGCGGCCGCCGCCTTGTCGAAGAAAACCACCGCCTCGGCCGCCAGCGCGCCCGCCTTGGTGGCGCCAAAGCCCAACACGTCGACGCCGCATTTCCAGGTCGCTTCCGCGGGCGAGCATTCCAGATGCGCCATGGCGTTGGCGAAGCGCGCGCCATCCATATGCAGCTTGAGGCCGCGGCCATGCGCGGTCTCGCTGATCATGCCGAGCTCGGACGGCGTATAGACCGTGCCCAGCTCACTGGCCTGGCTGAGGCTCACCACTCTTGGCTGCACGCTATGGACGCTGCCGTCCAAAGTCTTCAGTCCCTTGGCGATGCCGTGCGATGTGAGCTTTCCATCGTCTCCGTCCAGCCCGATCAATTTGGCGCCCGAGAAGAATTCCGGCGCGCCGCATTCCGAGGTCATGATGTGGCTGTCCTTGTGGCACAGGATCGCGCCATAGGGCGGGGTGAGACAGGCCAGCGCCAGCGCGTTGGCGGCGGTGCCGGTCAAGACGGGAAAGACCGTGACATCGCGTTCGAACAGGGTGCTGAATTGCGCGGTCAGACTGTCGGTGATGGGGTCATTGCCATAGGCGAGAGCGGCGCCGTGATCGGCCGCCCGAAGCGCGTTCCAGATTTCAGGCAACGCGCCATAGGCATTGTCGGAGGCGAAATTCATGTCTCTCACCAGTTTCCTGTGTTGGCCATGGACGCCCAGGGCTCCTGGGGCGACAGCGGTTTTCCATCTTGCAGAAGTTCAATCGAAATCCCGTCGGGCGAACGGATGAAGGCCATATGGCCATCGCGCGGCGGGCGGTTGATGGTGACACCGTCCCTCATCAAGCGCTCGCATAGCGCGTAAATGTCCGTGACCGCATAGGCGAGGTGGCCGAAATTGCGCCCGCCCGAATAGCTTTTCTCGTCCCAATTCCAGGTGAGTTCGACCATAGGGCTTTGGGCGCCTTCGCTTGCGTCATCGTCCGGCGCGGCAAGAAAGACCAGGGTGAAGCGCCCTTTTTCATTTTCCTGCCGCCGGACCTCCTTGAGGCCCAGCTTGGCGCAATAAAAATCCAACGCCGCCTCCAGGTCGGAGACGCGTACCATCGTATGCAGGTATCGCATGGCTTAAAGCCTTCTGTTGACGGTTTTACTCTGGCCAAAAGGCGGAATTCGCGCAAATCCTGGGAACCTTGGACGGCTGCTGTAACGCTCCGTTTGCACAGGCTTTTTCGCCGCATCCTGTGACACAAAGACAGGCCAAATAGCTCCCGCCGCGGCGAAATTTTTTACTTCAAAAACCCTTGCTGCTGGTGCGAGGGAGATTCCTACGATCATTCCCCGATGGCAAGATTTCATGGAGTTTGTTGAATTTCGTCCTCTCCCCAGCCCACCTCAATTATGCTGCACTTGCGAAAGCGCTCTCGGGAAGGCGAACGCCCGCCCCCCTGCCTCATTCTTCGCTACCGCTCCTGTCAGCACGGCCACGCGATTAGGGGTTCGCATTTCCTCTTGCCAAGCGCGATTACCATTGCTTTAAGAAAGGCCAACGAGCGCTAGCCAATGGCGCCAGGTTGGGCTTTTGTCTCGATCCAAGGTTTGTGAGCCCGGCGCACGTGCGCGCCGGGTTTGTTTTGTCAAGTGAGCGAAAACATGGAACGTCCTAATCACGATCTGCAATTGATTGCTCAGGGTTCGAAGGAAGGCAAAGCCGTCAGCTTGGCCATCACCATCGCCATCCAGGTGGGGGTCATCTTGGCGCTGGTTGCGGGGTTGGCGGCATCTCAGCTCAAGCATGAGTTGCTGGCCATCAACGCGTCGGTCGAGAGACCGAAAGTCGTTCCCAAGGCCCCGCCGCCGCCGCCGCCGAATCTGGTGCGGCCGCCGCCGGTCACCACCGTGATTCCGCAATTCGCCATTCAAGCGCCGCCTCCGCCAGCCGCGCCGGCTCCGGTCAAGGCCGCGCCGCCCACTCCGCCGGCCGCCGTCAAGCCGACCGAACTTAAGGCGATCACGCGCACGCATTCGCTCCCGCCCTATCCCACCATCTCCCAACGCTTGGGTGAGCAGGGGACGTCTCAGCTTCAAGTTGCGATTGATGTCACCGGGACCGTCACCGACTGCAAGATTGCCAAATCGTCGGGATCCGAACGTCTCGACGCCGCCGCCTGTGAATATGTGAAGGGCCATTGGAGATGGCAGCCCCCGACGCAAGAGGGCAAGCCCGTCGCCGCCAACACACTGGTAGACGTCGTCTGGAATCTCAAAAACGCTCAATAATCAACCTATTTGCTTAATCCACGGAGTAAAAAAATGACTTTCAAGACCCTGACGATCGCAACCGCCATCGTCTTTATGTGTGGCCTGGGCGCTGTTGCTCCGGCTTCTGCCCAGAACGCCGCCCCGGCTGCGCCTGCCGCCGCGGCTCCCGCGCCGGATGCCAATGCCGCCGGTCCCAACGTCTCGGTGCCGTCCTCGGCGCCGAAGGAAGGAACGGCCGCCGCGAAAGTGGCCGCTGCCGACCAGTCCACGCCCTATGGTATCGAGCATCTCTGGGTGACCGGATCGTGGATCGACCGGTTCATCATGATTGTCCTCGCCATCATGTCGGCCGGCACCTGGTACATCTTCATCAGCAAGTTCATCGACCAGTCCCGCATCCTGGGTCATTCCAAGCTGGTCGATAAGCGGTTCTGGACCTCGGCCACGATCAGCGAAGGCATCGAGAAGCTGCCCAAGAATTCGCTGTTCCGCGCCATCGCCGAAAGCGGTCTCCGCGCCAGCACCGAAGGCACCGCGCTTGTCGGCATGAACGACTGGATCGGTATGTCGCTCAGCCGTCAGCTCGAAGACGCCAATGGCCGTCTGCAAGGCGGCGTCACCTTCCTGGCCTCGGTCGGTTCGGTTGCCCCGTTCGTGGGCTTGGCCGGTACTGTGTGGGGCATTCTGCAAGCCCTTATCGCCATCGGCGTTGCCGGTCAGGCCTCGATCGACAAGGTCGCCGGCCCGGTCGGTGAAGCTCTGATCATGACCTTCCTCGGCCTGGCGGCGGCAGTGCCGGCAGTGTTGCTCTATAACTACCTGGTCCGCCGCAACAAGCTGATCACCGAGAAGCTGCGCGCCTTCGCCGGCGATCTGCAGAGTTATCTGGTCAGCAAGGCCAAGTAAGCGAAGCGGAACACGGTTTAAGGACGGAGATTGAAAAATGTCGATCGACGCCATGCATGCGGTCCCGGATGACGATCAGCAGCTGAACACGTCCATCAACACCACGCCGCTGGTGGACGTGATGTTGGTGATGCTCATCATCTTCCTTGTGACGATTCCTGTGGTCATGGACTCGGCCAAAGTCACTCTTCCGGACTACCGCAACATCGTCACGGTGACGAAGCCGGAAAACATCATCGTCTCCGTCACCAAGGATGAGAATATTTTTTGGAACAACGATAAGGTGCCGATCGATCCGAAGACCTTGCAGTATCGTTTGGTGAATGCCCTCTATGCTGCCCAGAACACACACAGGCCGTTCCCGGAAGTGCATATCCGGGGCGACAAGACGGTGCGCTTCGAAGCCGTGGGCCGTGTGATCCTGGCCTGTCAGCAGGCCGGCATTCTTAAAGTGGGCTTCCTTACTGAACCTCAGGGCTTCGAAAACAGCGACGCCAACGCCGTCTCCTCGGTGCTGTGAGGCGGTCTCAGGCTTATCGAAAGGGTAATCTACCATGTCAATGAGTGTCGGCAGTGCATCGGGCGAAGATGAAGTGATGGTGGAGATGAACACCACTCCGCTCATCGATGTCATGCTGGTGATGCTTACCTTGCTCATCCTTACTTTGCCTCCGCAAACCCATGCGGTGAAGCTGGACATGCCGCAGCCCAATCAGCCGCCGCCGCTGATAACGCCGGTTTCGGTGGATCTGGGCGTGGATTTCGACGGCACCATCACCTGGAACGGCGATGCGATAAACCGGGCCACACTGGATTCCTATCTGGCAAATGCGGCGACAACCAACCCGCAACCGGAAATCCACATCAATCCCAACCGGCTTGCCAAATATGACACCGTCGCCGAAGTGCTGGCCGATGCGCAGCGCCTGGGCGCCACCCATATTGGTTTTACGGGAATTGATCAGTATAACTAGGCGGTGGGGATGGGCGCCGCGAGAAGCGTGCGGCAAGCCGCTTGCGCGCTCCCTCATCAACGATTGAAACGAGGTCTTGAGATGACTGCCACCAAACTGCGGGCCGTTGCCACGGCCTTTCTTCTTACCACCGCCGCTGTTGCTGGGGGCGTGATGATATCTTCATTGCCCGCAGCGGCTCAATCCGTGCGCGCCGTGGTGGGTAAGCCGTTGCAGGAAGCCCAGGCACTGGCCGCCCAGAAGAACTACAAAGCGGCGATGGCCAAGATCAACGAAGCCGAAGCGGCTCCCAACAAGACCGAGGCAGAGAGCAAGATCATCAACCAAATGAAGGAGTATATTGCCACGGCTTCCGGCGATACTTCGACGGCGGGCGGCGCCAAGGCGAAATTCGCCAACGACTACAACGCCAAGAGTTATAAGGCCGTGATCGCGGACGCCGAAGCGCTCAAGAAACTCGGCGCGTTGGACACCTCCTCCATGCAGGTGGTGGCGCAATCCTATTATCTGGATGGCGACAAGCAGGGCTGCCTGAAATACATCAAGAGCAATTTTTCCAATCCGGGCGACGATACGCTGGCGCTTCAGCTGCGCTGCGCCTATGACGCCGGCGATGACGACGTCCAGCGTGCGACGTTGGAGACTTTGATCGCCCATACCGGCAAGGCGGAATATTGGAACGATCTGCTCAAAATGAGCGAGCGTGGCCAGGGCATGCGGGACCATGACACGCTTGACGTTTATCGCCTCAAATTGCTCACCGGCACGATCAACGGCGCCGACGAATACACGACCCTGGCCCAGATCGCGATGCAGCTGGGCTTCCCGGCCGAGGCCGAGGCGGTGATCGAGAAAGGCGAAGCCGGCAAAATCCTCAGCGGCGACCGCACCAACCGGCTTCTGGCGCTGGCCAAGACCCAGGCCGCGGCCGACACCACAAACCAGGCCAAGAATATTGCCGCCGCCGGCGCCATGCCCAAGGGCGATCCCTTGGTCAAGATCGGCGAGGACCAATGGGGCCAGGGCAAGGCCAAGGACGCCATTGGCACCATCGAGGCAGGCATGAAGAAGCCGGTGGACGATAAGAATAATGCCCAGATTCGCTTGGGCATGGCCTATCTCGGCGCCGGCCAGAAGGCTGACGCGCAAAAGGCCTTCGACGCCGTCAAGGGACCGGCCACCGACAAATCCGTGATGGTCGCCCACCTCTGGTCGCTCTACGCGCGCCACTGATCTTAAGCTGTTTGCCAATCGGAAAGGCCGTCCCCTGGGGCGGCCTTTTTGTTTTCCACCGGGACCCCACGCTATAAACGGGCGGGAGGCTGCCGCATGACATTTCTGACGCCCGACGAGAGCCAGGCGCTGCTTCTCAGCCTGAAGGTCTCCTCCGTCGCGGTGGCGGTGGCGCTGCCTTTCGCGGCCGCCACGGCGCTGATCCTGTCGCGCAGTTTTCGCGGCCGCACCCTCCTGGACGGCATCGTACATCTGCCCCTGGTGCTGCCGCCGGTGGCGATGGGCTTCATTCTTCTCACCATCTTCGGCACCCGCGGCGGGGTGGGGGCTTTCCTCAAGGACCAATTCGGCATCGTGCTGGTATTCCGCTGGACCGGCGCGGTGCTCGCCAGCATCATCTTCACCTTTCCCTTCCAGGTGCGCGCCATAAGGCTGGCGCTGGAGGCGCGGGACCGGGGGCTGGACGAGGCGGCGCGCACGCTGGGCGCGGGCGTGCTGGACCGGCTGATCAATATCACCTTGCCGTTGGCGCTGCCGGGATTGGTGGCGGGCGCGATCACCGCTTTCGCTGCGTCCCTGGGCGAATTCGGCGCCATCATCACCTTCGTTTCCAACATTCCGGGCGAGACCAGGACCCTGCCCCTGGCCATCTATACCGCGTTGCAGACGCCAGGCGGCGAGGCTGAGGCGGCGCGCCTGTCGGCGCTTTCCATCGTCATCGCCTTTCTGTTCCTGATCGCCGCGCAAGCCATCATGCGCCGCGCCACCAGGAGACAGGACGGATGAGCGCGGAGGTCGCCATCCGCCACCGCCAGGGCGCCTTCCTTCTGGATGTGGCGTTCACGGTCGGGAAGGGCGTGACCGCCCTGTTCGGTCCGTCGGGCGCCGGCAAGACCAGCATCGTCCATGTGCTGGCGGGATTGACGCGGCCCGATCACGGCCGCGTGGTGCTGGAAGGCCATACGGTCCTGGATACCGACAAAGGCATCTTTGTGCCGCCCGAACGGCGCCGCGCCGGCCTGGTGTTCCAGGATGCGCGCCTGTTCCCGCACATGAATGTGGAGACCAATCTCCTGTTTGGCTGGCGGCGGATGGGAAAGCGCGCGGGAGCGTCCGAGATCGCCCGCCTGATCAAGCTTCTGGGCCTGGAGCCGCTTCTCAAGCGCGCGCCCAAGCACCTGTCCGGCGGCGAGAAGAGCCGGGTGGCGCTAGGCCGCGCGCTTTTGGCCTCACCCGATATCCTTCTTCTGGACGAGCCGTTGGCGAGCCTGGATCAGGCGCGGCGGGCCGAAATCCTGCCTTGGCTGGAGCGGCTGCGCGATATCGCCGGGATGCCGATTTTCTATGTGAGCCATTCGCTGGACGAAGTGGCGCGGCTGGCCGACCAGGTGGTGCTGCTGGACGCAGGCAAGCTCGCCGGTTCGGGCAGTGTGTTCGAAGTGCTGGCGGGAAAAGGCGCGGAAAAACCCGTCGGCGCGGTGATGGAGGCGATCGTGGGGGAAAATCGGGATGGCCTCACGTCGCTTCTTTTCGATGGCGGCCGGCTTTGGGTGCCGGATGCGGCCGAGACGGGAAAACGGGTGCGCGTCAAGATCGGCGCCGACGAGATTCTGATCGCCCGCGAGGCGCCCTCCGCCATCAGCGCCAACAATATCCTTCCCGTGGTGATTTCCGACGTGACGATGGAAGGCGTGCGGGCCGAGATCGGCATGCGCTGCGGCAATGCGCGCCTGGTGGCCCGTATCACCGCCGTTTCAGTCAAGCGCCTCGATCTGTCGCCGGGCTGTTCCGCATTCGCTGTCATCAAATCTGTGACGGTTGAAGGGTCTAAATAGGTCCCTTGAACACCATCGTCTTCGACAACGTGAAATTGAAAATCAGGCCCGCCAGCACGCCCAATATCAGCGCGATATAAAGATTATTGATGGGCGGTGGGGCAAAGCGCACCAGGGTGGAATAAAGCCCCACATTCACCAGGCCCCCCACCGCATTGGCGGCGAGAAAACGCAACCATTCTTTCGCCGTGGCGAGCGGCCCGCGCGCGCGGGCGGCGCGGAAGGTGAAATAGCGATTGCCCAACCAGGTGAAGCTGGCGGCGGAAAGCCACGAGATGACGCGGCCGGAATAAGGATCAAGCCCTGCCCGGTGCGTCATCAGCCACAGCATCACGGCATCCACCGGAAGGCCCAAACCGCCGATCACGGCAAAGCGCAGCAGGGAAAGACGCGACAGTCTGGCGAGCCAACTCACTTGGCGTGCGGGCGCGCCGCATTCCGGCCGGTATCGGGCTCCTGCGGCCCCGGAATGGCGAGATAGGCCATGCGCTTCAATTCCCAGCGTCCCCTGGTCACCGTGTCCAGAATCAGGCCGCAGGTGAGCGAGAGAAAGGCCAGAAGCATCAGCCCGGTCGCCAACACCGCGGTCGGCAGGCGCGGCACTTGTCCGGTCCTCAGATATTCCGTCACCACCGGGGCGCCGGTGATCAGCGACAGCACCGCCAGGATCAGGAAAAAGAACGAGAAGAAGATCAGGGGCCGTTCTTCGCGCACCAGATATCCGATGGTGGACAGAATGCGGAATCCGTCCCGCCAGGTGTTGAGCTTGGAAACCGATCCCAGCGGCCGCTCCTTGTAGCGCGTGTCCATCTCCATCATGGGCATCATCAGCCTCACCGCATGGATGGTGAGCTCGGTCTCGATGCCGAAGCCTTGCGCGGTCAAGGGGAATGATTTGACGAAGCGGCGCGACAGGATGCGGTAGCCGGACAGCATGTCGGTCATCCTGACGTCGAACAGAAGCGCGGCCAACCCGGTGAGCATGCGGTTGCCCATCACATGGCCGGGACGAAAGGCGGCAGCGTCGGTATGGATGCGCCGGGCGGTCAAGATATCGGCCCCCGCGGCCATCAGGCTGGCCACCATGCGAGGCGCCGCGCCCGCGTCATAGGTGTCGTCGCCATCCACCAGCACGTAAATATCGGCTTCGATGTCGGCGAACATGCGGCGCACGACATTGCCTTTGCCCTGGCGCTGCTCGCTTCGCACCATGGCGCCCGCCTCGCGCGCCCGCGCCATGGTCTGGTCGCGGGAATTGTTGTCATAGACATAGAGGACCGCCTCGGGCAGCGCCTCGCGGAAGTCGCGCACCACCTTTCCGATCGCGGCTTCTTCGTTGTAGCAGGGCACCAGAACGGCGACGCGCGGGCTCATCTCGGGTTCAGGTCTTTTTGGGCTTACATCTTCTTGGCCAGGGGGCACCATTGATAGGTCCCCACCAGATTGGTGTCGAATTGCTGGCATTCCGTCCAGCGGATGGCAAGGCCGTAATCGGCCAGGGCGTCATGGGCGCGGCCCATGTCGGTGGCATCGGCGATCAGATAGAGATCGCCGCCTTGGCTGAGATGCGCCGCCACGCGCCGGCGCATCTCCCTGGTGAGCAAAGTGCCGTCCTTGGGCTGCACCATCCAGCCGTCAATGCGCAAAACGGGAATCTGATGGGGCAATGAAGGGACGATAAAGCCCATCGGCGCATCTCCCGTCATCAGCACCATGGTCTTGCCGGGATCGGGAATGGGGGGAAGCGCCACTTGGATATAGGGATCCTCGACCGGCGCCCGCTCCAGGAAATCGCTGCGCGCCGTGACCAGGATGGCGAAACAGAGCGCGGCAAGGATCAGGGTGCGGGCGCGGCGTCCCAGCGGATAAAGCCCCACCGCCGCCACGATCAGGGTGGGCGCCAGCATTTCCAACAAAATGATGTAGCGATAGATGGCGAAGAAACGCAGCCAGACCACATAGCTCACCGCGGCAAAGGCGAACAAGGGCAAGGTCACGCGCTTGTCGAACAACACATCGTTGCTCTCGCGGCGGAACAGCCAGATCAGGATCGCGGGGATGATGGTGCAATAGGCCACCAGCACGCGGATGTCCTGAAAGCCCAGATCGTCGGCCACATGCCAGTCGATCGAGAACAGGAATGGCAACAGAATCTCGCGCCAGAAATGGGTGGGAATAAAGCGCATGTCGCGATAGGATGACGCCAGCGCCAAGGGCGAGCGCCAATAATCGTTGAAATAGGGGAAAAGGGGATTTCCCGTGAGCGCCTTGATGTGCAGTATCCACCAGGCGCTGAAAAGCAGAAAGCCCAGCGCGCCGCCCATGCCGCCCGCGATCAGGCGGGCGCCTTGCTGCTTGAGATTTCCGCCCAGCGCCAGCAGCGCGGCCGCGAAGCCGATACAGAAGGGCATCTCGGGCAATTTGAGTCCGAAGGCGCAGCCGGTAATGAAACCCGCGACGCCGGCGATGGCTGCCGCCCGTCCCGGCGGTCCGGCGCGCAATGTCTCGCGGTTGAGAATCAGGATGGCAAGGCCCGACAGCACAAACACGCTCATCACATTGTCGTAGTAAGAGGTGCCGAACATGGAGAGGGTGAGCGCGCCCGCCTGTCCCAACAGCGTCAGCGCGGCGGCGCCGATCTTGCGGTCGGCGATCCTCAGGCCCTCGCGCGCGATCAGATACAGGGGGACGACATTGACGCCCTGCACCGCCCCCAGCACGCCCAGCGCGACCCAGGCATGGGTGTGGACCGCCAGCCAATAAAACGGGATGTCGAGAAAGGGATTGTAGTAGCTCGCCTGATGGGCGACCACCACGTCCAGCGCTTCGCGATGATTGAGGAAGGCGTAGGGCGCGTACCAGTGATAGTTGCGGAAATCCCAGCTTGTGTCCTTGCCCAGGACGATCACGAAGCCTGCCCAGAACAGGGTGGTGAGAAGCAGGAAAGCCAGCTCTTTGGCCGAAAGCAGGCCTGCGCGGGATCGGGACGGCGGCGTCATGGAGGGATGCGGGGCCCGACCTTGTTGGCGGACGGTTCTAACCCGTGCGCGGGGGAGGGGAAAGGTCCGCGGGCCTCCCCAGAATGTCTTTTGGGTTAAGAGCTTAACGGAGCTCCGGGCATGTCATCGGGCTCGACGATGATGTTGTGCAGGAATTGCAGGGTGCAGGCCCGCCAGGAATGCGCTTCAGCGAATTGTCGGGGGGTCAGACCACCCGGATGGCGGGCGATCTCCAGCGCCTCCAGGGAGGCCTTTCTGAGGTCCTCATCCAGGGCCGCCACGGGAGCATCTCCCACCACGTCCAGCGGTCCCTGGACCGGGTAGGCCGCCACCGGCAGCCCGCAAGCCAGGGCCTCCAGAAGCACCAGGCCGAACGTGTCGGTACGGCTGGGAAAGACAAAGACGTCGCAGGCGCTATAGGCCTCGACCAGCGGCTGACCGGTGCGGGCGCCCAGGAATTGCGCTTGGGGGTAGCGGGCTTCCAGCGTGGCCCGGGCCGGGCCATCACCCACCACCACTTTGGTGCCCGGCAGATCGAGCGCCAGGAAGGCTTCGATATTCTTCTCGACCGCGACGCGGCCCACGTAAAGCCAGATCGGCTTTTCGAACGGCAGGCGCGCGCCCGCGACGGGGTGGAAATGATCGACATCCACCCCCCGCGACCAGATGCGCAAATTGGTGAAGCCATGCGCCTGAAGCTCACGCTTGAGGCTCTCTGTCGCCACCATCATGGCGGTGGCGGGGCCGTGAAACCAGCGCAGCCAGCGATAGACCAATTCCTCGGGAATCAGGGGAAACCGGGCCCGCACATATTCGGGAAAGCGGGTATGGAACGAGGTGGAGAATGCGATGCCATGTTTGAGGCAGATGGCGCGCGCGCTCATCCCCAGCGTCCCTTCGGTGGCGATATGCACCGCATCGGGCGCGAAATCGCGAATCTCCTTTGCCAGCCCCCGGCGGGGAAACACGGCCAGGCGGATTTCAGGGTAGGTGGGAAGCCCGATGGTCCAGCGGCCTTCGGGAGTGGCATAGCGCACGGTGTGGCCCAGCGCGGTCAGGTCCTCGCCCAGGACTTCCAACGTGCGCACCACGCCATTGACCTGGGGTTTCCAGGCATCGGTGACGATGAGGATCTTCAGATGGGCGGCAATGCCGGGGATGGATCCCGGCATCAGACGCCTAGTCCTACGCGGGTATAAGCGCGGGCGTTGCCGCTTCGGCTGAACCCAGGCTGGCGTTTTTCTGAGAGGGAGTGGCCCAGCGAAGAATCTCCAGATTTCCGCGGGCATCTTCGACAAGGGCGCTGCAGCTTTCAACCCAGTCTCCGTCGTTCAGGTAAAGCACGCCGCCGATATGGCGGAT
>Ga0182024_10008000_pt1 | contig 22547 bp, 26 predicted proteins | sample P32metaG_FD_120480 | JGI IMG/M metagenome (GOLD analysis project Ga0182024, IMG submission 120480) | Permafrost microbial communities from Stordalen Mire, Sweden - P3-2 metaG (Illumina Assembly) | ecosystem: Environmental > Terrestrial > Soil > Wetlands > Permafrost | place: Sweden: Stordalen... | reverse complement strand
TAAAGGGCAATTTATCGCGTTTTACGGTGCTTTTCATGGCCGCACCATGGGATCGCTGGCGCTGACCGGCAGCAAGAGCGTGCAGCAGAAGAAGTTCTTTCCGGTCATGCCGGGTGCTCATCATGTTCCTTATGCCAACTGCTATCGCTGCGCCTACGGCAAGACGCCGGATTCCTGCGCAGTCGATTGCGTCAAGGTGATCGAAGAGCAACTTTTCCGCCACACTCTGCCTCCCGAGGACACCGCCGCGATTTTTGTTGAACCAGTGCAGGGTGAGGGCGGCTATGTGGTGCCGCCTAAGAAATTTTTCGACGAGCTGCGTCGACTGGCCGACAAGTACGGGATTCTGATTGTCGCCGATGAGATCCAGAGCGGGATGGGCCGCACAGGAAAAATGTTCGCGTCGGAACATTTCGACCTGGTGCCCGATATCCTGTGCCTGGCCAAGGGCATCGCCAGCGGCATGCCGTTGGGCGCGACCATCGCGCGTGCCGACGTCATGGACTGGACTCCAGGCGCGCATGCCTCCACATTCGGCGGCAATCCAGTATGCAATGCCGCCGCGCTCGCGACCATCGAGCTGCTGGAACACGAACTGGTGGAAAATGCGGCAGTGGTGGGGGCGCATCTGATGACGCGGCTGCGCGACCTGCCGCACCGTTTCCCGATCGTCGGAGATGTGCGCGGCCTGGGCCTGATGATCGGTATTGAGCTGGTGCGCGATCAATCAACCAGGGAGCGCGCGCCGGAGCTGCGCGACCGCTTGGAATATATGTGTTTCGAGCGGGGCGTGCTGGTGCTGGGCGCGGGGCCGAACTCGCTGCGGCTGAGTCCTCCGCTGGTGATCACCAAAGATCAGGCCGATTTCGCGGCGGATACAATCGAGGAGTGTCTGCGCGAAATCTGTTCATCCCGCTAGCCGCGCTGGCGCTTTCGGCAACCGCTCAGGACCAGCCGGTCGTCAAATTCGGAACCACCGTGGTGATTCCCACCGGACTTCGCGGCGAGATTTATCATCTCCGCCGCAATACCTCCAGGCTTCCGAATTTTAAGAAGATGAAGCCTGCCGGGACGATTTATACGTCTTCGCTGAACGTCCCCCCGCAGGATTTTCGCCAGGGATTTCCCGGCGTGACCAAACGATTCGAGTGGTTCGCCATCGATTATTCCGGCCGCTTCTGGATCGATAAGCCGGGCGAGTACAATTTCGTTCTGACCGCCGACGATGGCGCGGTGCTGTACATCGACGATCAAATGGTGGTCGACAACGACGGCGTGCATGCGACGAGAGACGAATCGGGAACGACGGAGCTCGGCGCCGGAATCCATCGGATTCGCGTTTCCTATTTTCAGGGGCCGCGATTTCATGTGGCGCTGGTGCTGCGAGTGGCGGGTCCCGGCGAACAGCTCCGCGTTTTCAGCACCGACGAATTCAAGCCGGCCCATCCCGAAGATGTTCATTGACTTTATATCGCAAAGTACTTGACAATCGGTCCTCTTCTCCCGTATGATTTCCCCATGGCCTCGGTTCAGCCCATACGCAAGACTCAGCCGATCCCGATGGAAGCGCATGCCATGGATAATCTGCGCTACATCCGGGAAACGATGGAGCGCGCCGGATCGTTCACGGCGGTGCCCGGTTGGGGCGGCGTGGCCATGGGCGTTACGGCGCTCGCGGCCAGCCTGGTAGCGGCGCAGCAGAAGTCGACCGGCGCATGGGTGGTCACCTGGATGCTCGAAGGCGCGCTGGCGATCGCCATCGGAATTCTGGCCATGTGGCGAAAGGCGTCGACGGCCGGGCTGCCGATGTGGTCGGCTCCGGCGCGTAAATTTCTGTTCAGCTTTGCCCCGCCGCTGATTGTGGGCGCGGCGCTGACCATCGTGCTGTGGAGAGCCGGCGCGGCGACCGCGATCCCCGGCGTGTGGCTGATGCTCTATGGCACCGGCGTGGTGACGGGCGGCGCGTTTTCCGTCCCCATCGTCCCGGTAATGGGCGTTTGTTTTCTGATCGAAGGGGCGCTGGCGGTATTTTCGCCGCCGGCCTGGTCGGTGCCCTGGAACGACGTGTTCCTCGCGGCCGGATTCGGCGGCCTGCACATTATTTTCGGAACGATCATTGCGAGGCGATACGGTGGCTAAACATAACGCACTCCCGGCGGATCGTGGGCCGTCGTTTACGATCCAGAAAACGGCGGCGATTCCCGATCTCGACCGCCTGATTCATCCCCGCATCCGGTTGGGAATCATCAGCGCCCTGGCCGCCACGGATTCACCGCTGACCTTTAACGACCTCAAGAATTTCCTGCAGACCACCGATGGAAACCTGAGCGTGCACGCGCGCAAGCTGGAGGAAGCCAAATACATCGCGTGCACCAAGTCGTTCGAAGGACGCATGCCGAAAACCGAATACACGCTGACGCCGGCGGGACGGCGGGCGTTCGACAAATACCTGGATCACATGGAAGCGATCCTGCAGGCGTCCAAACGGTGATCTCGCGCTGTTGAATTTCGCAACATTCTTTCGGAGGGAAGCTTTGTAATGAGAAGTACTTTTGGCGATGGATTGCACGTCGCGATCATCATGGACGGCAACGGCCGCTGGGCAACCGGGCGAGGACTGCCGCGCATCGCGGGGCATCGCGCGGGCGCGGAAGCGGTGCGGCGGACCATTGAATCGGCTCCGTCGCTGGGGATTTCGGTTTTGACGCTGTACGCGTTTTCGGCCGACAACTGGCGCCGGCCGGGTCACGAAGTTTCCGCGCTGATGAAGCTGTTGGGACGATACCTGGTGCAGGAATGCGACCGCTGCGTGGCGAACGGTGTGCGCCTGGAGGCGATCGGGCGGCGCGACCGTCTGCCGGCTCCGCTGGTGGCTCTGCTCGAAAAAACCGAGCGCAAGACGGCGGCGGGAAGAAAATTGCATCTAAGGCTGGCGATCGATTATTCCTCACGGCAGGCGATTCTCGATGCGGCACGGGCCTTGAACGGGCAGGACGGGGAGCTGCAGCTTGGCCCGGACGTCGATCTGCTGATCCGCACCAGCGGGGAGCAGCGGTTGAGCGATTTTCTGCTGTGGGAATGTGCCTACGCGGAAATGGTTTTCACGCGGCGGATGTGGCCGGAGTTTTCGGTGGACGATCTGGCCGCCGCGGTCGGCGAGTTTCAGCGTCGAGAGCGCAGGTTCGGAGCGGTGACGGCGCAGACGGCGTGAAGACCGCGATCACTCGGATTCAAGATCAAGGGCGAAGAGCAGCGCATTCTTCAGCTTTGCCATCACTTCTTTTGAAATTCTGCCAATCCTCCGTTCGAGTCGTACCACCGGTATCGAACCAAGACCCTGAACGTTGGCTACCGAGTCTCGGTTGAGGAAAGCAAAACGCGGCAGCGGCACCTCGTAGGGGCTGAGCCGGTGCTGGGTTGTGAGGGGAACGTAAAGCACGAGGGCTCGCGGCGGATCGGGATCTTGCCGCGAAACAATTATGACCGGCCGCGTTTTGGCGGCAAGCCCCAGGTCGGCCAACCATACATCACCTGGCTGGGGGTTCATCGAGCAGGTCGAGGACCTCCTGTTCGGCGGCGCGCGACCGCGCGAGATCGAGAACATCGCGGTCCGCGAGATCGATGAGCTCGGCAATGCGCTCTCTCGCTTCAGCAGCCGTTTCAGGCTTCCACGCGCGCAATCGAGCGTCCAGTTTTTCGGCCAAGGCGTCCATGACGGCCTCCTCTTCTCGCTTCTTTAGTTTAGCTCCGCCGCACGCCACTAATCCGCCCCAAAGTGCGCCTAGACGGAAATGCGCCGCGGGGGTGGCCGGAGTTTTCGGTGGAAGATTGGTGGCGGCGATACGGCCCGGCACTGCGGACTTGCGGCCGTTTTTAAACCAGATGGGTTGTGATCGGCAGCGAAGCTGGCGCATCCGGATCAAGGTCGGCACGTCATAAGATTGGGATTCCGCGCGCCACGAAACGCCACCCCGAGCGCCGCCGCAATATGGGAAATTTAAAGTAGCTCCATGAGCATCGCCGACATCTTCTCGAAACGTCAAAGGGCGCTGCGCGGAGATTTGCCGGATGTGTACAGCTATGACAAGATTCCGAACCCACTTAAGGTACAGATAATTCATATCTGGCGTGACGCCCTTGGAGACGAGCGCGAATATCAGAACGACTATTTGCACGTCGCACGAACTTACCGCCTCATCGTTGAGACGTTACGTCGGGAATATGGGCTCTTCGCTCTCCCTGGCGAAGACCAGAGCTATGGGCGAGGCAGGCTCTATCTTGCGGAACTTGTGAACTTTTTGCTGCAAGAGCAAGATCCCGAAAAAGCGCTCGATGCGATTGAACTTTCCTTCAAATGTATCGATATCTTGACACGGGATTTTGATTATCTCCGCAGGGGTAACTACGACAAAGTCGCCGACGATGCAATCGCGGAATTAAACGCGCGCTTTCGTGAACACGGAGTAGGGTATCAGTTTGACGGGGAAATCATCCGAGTGGACTCCCAGCTGCTCCATGCCGAGACGGTGAAGCCTGCGCTTGCCCTTCTTCGTGAGCCTGAATATAAAGGCGTACAGGTGGAATTTCTGACCGCGCACGAGCACTACCGACATGGCCGGAGAAAGGAAGCATTGATCGAATCGCTCAAGGCGTTAGAGAGTGTTATGAAATCAATTTGCGCCAAGCGCCAGTGGAAGCATGACCCGGCCGCATCAGCTAAACCTCTTTTTCAGACGTTGTTTGACAACGGCTTGATCCAACCCTTCTGGAATTCACATTTCTCGGCGCTGCGAGCAACTTTAGAGGCTGGGGTTCCGACTGTAAGAAATAAGCTCGGAGGCCATGGCCAAGGTTCTGAGGTGGTGGAGGTACCCGACTTTCTCGTTGGGTATGTTCTGCACCTCACGGCGGCGGCAATTGTTTTTCTTGTTGCGGCTGAGAAAGCTTTGCCCTGAACCCCAAGCTTTCTTGTCAGACACACGGCAAGCTTCGCTGTCGATGCGCGAGGCTTCTGGCGCTGTTCAAATTTTTCCTTGCGGAGCCCCGATAGCCGCTGACCGCCGTTTCGGTGCCACTCAACGCCACCTCGGCGCCGGAGCTGCTGCGAAAGCATGACTGGACGCGCGGCGGCCGGATCGGATCTATATAATCGAGGCTTGCCGCCACTTACGGTTACCGTCGCCATCGAAGCGATCGCTGGAGCTTTACTCATCGGTCTGCTGATCGGCGCGCAACGCGAGGCGGCGGGCGGAGAGCGGCATCCCGGGCTGCGAGATTTTCTGCTGGTTTCACTCGCCGGCGGAGTGTGCGGAGTGCTCGGGGATCCGTGGCTCGATGCGGCGGCGCTGCTTTCGATCACCGCGATGTTCGCGGTTTATCACTACGAAGATCGGGCGGAGCGCAGCGGAATCACCACGGAGCTGGGGGCCATCGGCACGTTTCTGCTGGCGCTGCTGGCGGCGTCCTATCAATATTCCTTTGCGCGGCCGCTGGCGGCGGGAGTCGCCATTCTCGCGGCGGTTTTTCTCGAAGCCCGGCAGCGACTGCACACGCTGCTGCGCGAAACCATCACCGAGCAGGAGTTCAACGGCACGCTGGCCTTCGTCGCGGTGGCGCTGGTGATTTATCCGCTGCTGCCGGCGGGGGCCTATGGACCGTACGCGTTCTTCGAGCCGCGCCAGGTCTGGAAATTCGTCATCCTGGTCTCGTCCATTTCTTACCTCGGCTATTTTTTCCAAAAATTCCTGGGAGAAGAAAGAGGATTGATCTATACAGCGATCCTGGGCGGCCTGGCGTCCACCACCGCGGCCACGCTGCAATTCGCTTACCTGAGCAAGCAGACCAGTCGGGAGGAAATCATGGGGCTGTGGCGCGCGTTCGTGATCGCCAATACGGTGCAGTTTCCCCGAACGTTTCTGATTGTGGTTCTGGTCAGCCCGGAGTTGACGCGCGGATTAGCGTGGCCGTTGGCGGCGATGATGCTGTGCGGAATCGCGCTCGCCGAAGTACTGCGGCGCTGGCCTCATAAACGGCTAACCACACTCGCGATGAAGCCCGGGAACCCGTTCCGCATCGGACCGGCGCTGCGTTTCGGCGCGCTGTTCATGGCGGTGGTGTTCGTCAGCAAAGCGGCGATCGACCGGCTGGGCACCGGCGCCTTTTATATGACCAGCCTGATCGGCGGCCTAGTGGACGTCGCGACGGTGATCGCACCCGCCTCCGAGATGCTGCGGGCGAAGACGATTTCGATGGGAGTGGGCGAAGCCGCGGTTTTACTGGCGCTGGCCTCTAACGCGATTCTGAAGATCGGGGTGGCGATGACCGGGACGCGGGCCTACGTGATTCGAGTGGTCGCGACTTTTTTGTTATGGGCGCTGGTCGGCGGCGCTAGCTGGTGGCTGACCGCTACATTTTCAGTCGCCGGAATTTGACGCTTCTGGCCCCCTACGCTAAGATAAGTGTGCGGGGTGGAGCAGTCTGGTAGCTCGTTGGGCTCATAACCCAAAGGTCGTAGGTTCAAATCCTACCCCCGCAAAACCCTAAATCGAAGCAATCAATTCCGTAGAATCAATTGCTTGAGCGCGTATTGCTGGCCTGATCGCATTTCTTCATCACTTGATTTTCCGCCTAAATGCTACCGAATTGCTACCAAGAGCCTCCGCGTTGGCGCGCGTCTTCTTCATCGAGTCATCGACTCGGACCGCCGCTTCGGTTCCTTCTTCCGACTTACGAAGCATCCTGCAACTGGAGCACCCTGCCACGGATGGCGATGCGCCTGGAATCTGCTGACTTTGGACTCGCGGCCGGCCGTGGTAAAGCTGTCATTGGCAAGAATGTTGCGAACTTCTTGAGCGGCGGGTTTCGCCTCATCCTGATATACCGAAGAATACCAGTCGGGCTGCGAACCTGGTCGCAAATGCCATCTTCGACGAGCCTGATCCTTCGTAACCTTCGTGCGGCTGTCAAGGCGGCGCCCGTCCGGCCACCGTACCTCAAAGTACACTCACTTATCTGCCCCGCTTCGCCCGGGAACACATTTTTAGAACGAACGAAGGCGGCCCAAACCTGATTCGTTATTTCACGTTACGATAGACCATGCGATTGCTTGTTCTTGCCACAATCCTTGCCTCCATGACACATACGCTACCTGCTCAAGTCAAAGCGCCCGCGCCGCCGGCAATGACGTTGACCATACCCGGATTTCCCGACGGCGGCCAGATCCCTGTTAAGTTCAGTCAAGCCGCACCGGGTGTCGCCGCGGGCGAGGGCACATCGCCGGCGATGAACTGGGCCAACGTCCCCGCTGGCACGCAAAGTTTCTTCCTCCACATGCACGACATGGATGTCACCCGCAATAAGACGCCTGACGATCAGGCGCACTGGGTCTTCTGGAACATACCAGCGACCGCAACCAGCTTGCCCGAAGGTGTGACCAAAGGATCGCAATTATCCGACGGAAGCTATCAGATCAGCGCCACTGGACCCATGTACCGTGGTCCAGGAGCCGCCGCGAATGGTCCTTTCCACCACTACGTGTTTGAGCTCTATGCCCTCGACACCAAACTGGATGTGAAACCATCGGCCGACGCTTCCGAGACGCGCACGAACGTGATGAAAGCGATTGAGGGTCACATCTTAGCGAAAGCTGTCTATGGGGGACTGTTCCGGCGGCCACAGTAATTACCAGGAAAGAGTGTTCGGAGAGCGCTGCCGATAATACTTAACGGAGAGATGTCGCGACGCTAAAATGACGGATCTCCATTGGCGTCATCATCGGCCTTCCAGCCTTCAGTAGCATATACTCGTCTAATCGCGTAAAGAGGTCCCCGGGGGAAGATCGATGACGAGTCCGATTTTCGTTGTGTTTTTCATGCTCGTCCTCGGGCGGTCGTGGCTTGCTTAGGACCGCCCTCGATCAAGTTGAGCTTCGCGATCGTTTCGGGCAAGAGTTCAAGCGTCGCAGCCTGGAGATTTTCGCGAAGATGGCTGACCGAAGATGTGCCTGGAATCAGCAAAATATTGGGAGCGCGATGAAGCAGCCATGCGAGTGCGGTCGTTCACCGGGACCGGCCTGAGACCGAGCGTCGTGCCATCCGTTTGCGGAAACAGCCGAATCGTGCGCTCGTTCATTCGAGCTGTTCGGTCGCGTAGCGAACCGTGAACGTGGATGACGTCTCCCTGAGCCAATGTCAGCGGCGTTACCTCATGGGTTTGTGCCCACAGCCCGGAAGCCACGGCGAGCATCAACAATCGAACCACTCATCCAGGATAGGCCCGAGCATCTACGCTGACGAACAACGTCGAAGTCAACACTCGATGAGTGTGGTGGGCTGGGACGCAACCTGTACGGCGCGAGCGATACGGCAATCTTCAAACGCACGCTCGGCGGTACGTTCAGAATACTGAACAGCGCTCGCCGCAGGGCCAGCGCTGAGGGTGCCAGTGCTTCTCAACCGAAATTTCGACAAAATCGATGATTGCTTGCCCCCCTTTTTTACGCAATCTATGGTACGTGGTCGCCTTGTGCAGCAGGCGATCGCATCCTTACGGACGGCGATAAGGCGAATCAAGGAGATTACAAAATGCGGGACCAGAATCCACTTACGGCGATTTGTCTTTGGGCGCTTCTTCTTTCGATTTTCGGATCGCTCCCGGCGTCTGCCGCGGTGTACACGGTCACCAGTACCGCCGATAGCGGGACGGGCAGCCTGCGCGCTGCGCTCGCACTGGCGACCTCAGGCAGCGACACGATCAATTTTGGCCTCACCTATCCGGCCACCATCACCCTAACCAGTGACGAGCTTTCATCTCTATTACAATGTGACGATCACCGGGCCCGGCCCCTCCAAATCTCTTACCATCAGCGGCGGAGGCAATTTCCGGGTGTTTGAGGCGGACTCCGCATCCGTATCCATTTCCGGTCTCACCATCACGAACGGTCATGGTGTCAGCAACTCGTCGACCAACTATGCGGGCATTGGCGGCGCTATCTATAACGGCCTGGGCACGATGAGCCTGACGGGCGTCACCCTAAGTTCCAATGCAGCTGTGGAGGGTGGGGCCATATTTAATGGCGGCCCGATGACGATCACCAATTGCACCATTTCCGGCAACACCGCTACCACTAACGCCACCTTATCCGGTCTGGGGGGCGGCATTTTCAACTACGGCACGCTTACCGTATCCGGCAGCACCATTTCCAACAATAGTGCTCTAGAGGGGACCGGCAGTTACAGCGCCAGCGGCGGCGGCATCTTCAACTCCTATGTCGGACTCAGCAGCACGGGCGTGCTCATCGTGAACAACAGCACCATTTCCGGCAACTCCGCTTCCTTCGAAGGCGGCGGTATCGACAACGACAATGGCACGATAACGGTAACCAACAGCACCGTCTCCGGTAGCTCTGCGAACCAGGGCGCCGGGATCGAAAACGACGGCACCGGTACCGTTACTGGCAGCACCATTACCGGCAATACCGGCACGGGCTCCGGCGCCGGCATCTTTAACAACGGCACGCTGACCGTTACCAATAGCACTCTCTCGGGCAACAATGGCTCCGCGAGCGGGGCTATCGAAAGTGGCCCATCCGCCCCCGCGGTGTCCATCAGTTTTAGCACCATCTCCGGCAACTCCGCTAGCGTATTCGGAGGGGGGATCACCAACTTCGGCCTCGTCATGACCGTGAAAAACAGCATCCTGGCGAATAACGGTTCCGGGGGGAATTGTTATGTGTATACAGGCTATCCTGCCATCACTTCCGCTGGCCACAATCTGTCCGACAACGGCACTTGCGCGCCTTTCTTCACCGGGACCGGCGATCTGAACAGCACGCCCGCCGGGCTGGATACCGGCCTCAAAGGCAACGGGGGCCCGACTCAGACCATCGCGCTACTTTCGGGCAGTCCCGCCATCGACGCGATCCCTGTCTCACCCACAAACTTCTGCACCGATACGAGTGGGAACCCGGTTACCACCGACCAGCGCGGGACTACGCGGCCGCAAGGCCCGGCCTGCGACATCGGCGCTTTTGAGTACATCGAGGGGACGACAAGCCAGACGATCACCTTCGGTTCACTGACAAATATGCCGCTGGGCGCCGCTCCCTTCACGGTCAGTGCGAGCGCGACCTCCGGCCTGGCGGTAACATTCAACTCCCAAACCCCTACCATCTGCGCGGTATCGGGCACCAACGGCACTACCGTGTCTCTCGGCGCTGCCGGCATGTGCACCATCCAGGCGACGCAGGACGGTAACGCAACCTATGCGGCCGCCACACCCGTCAACCAAAGCTTCCAGGTGACGCAGGCGACTCTGCTGAGCCAGACGATCATGTTCGGCGCACTGGCGAATCAGCTGATCACCACTCCTTCCATCACGGTGAGCGCGACCGCGAGCTCCGGCCTGCCGGTCAGCTTCAATTCGCAAACTCCGTCCGTATGTTCAGTCGCCGGAAACACCGTGACCCCGGGCGTCGCCGGCATGTGCACCGTCCAGGCGACGCAATTGGGCAACGGGACCTACGCGGCCGCGTTACCCGTCAACCAGAGCTTCCAGATCACGCAGTTGCCGCAGACGATCACATTCAACGCGCTGCCGAACGTATTGCTCGGCTCGTCACCCTTCACTCTCAGCGCAACTTCCACCTCCGGCCTGACAGTGAGCTTCACGTCAGCCACTCCGGGTACCTGCACGGTATCCGGAACCACTGCGACGCTGAAGGCCGCCGGTTTCTGCACCATCGAGGCAATGCAGCCGGGCAGCGCCAACTACGCAGCCGCCGCTAACGTCTACCAGACCTTCGACGTGGAAGCGACCTCGATCTCCTACGGAACCTTCACCCGGGTCGATCAGTTCGATTTATACGATAATGCCGACCAGTTCAAGGGAGGCCTGGAAATCTCCCCGACGGTGGACGCGGCGGGTTCGGATATCGGGGAAAATTACGCGCAGGCGGGTTTTTCGCCCGTCACCTTCAAAACTGCCAACGGTTCGTTCACCTTCAACAGCGGACCGAGCCGGCGTCGACTCTGATTCGAATCAAGGCAAAGGCTCAGCCATGGCTCTGGCATTCACCACTTTCGACGCTCCGCCAACCGGTTCTTTCGCCGTCAACGCGGTGCTGGACGGCGAATTCATGTCGGACCCTTTCGGCCTGCCCGACGGTCAGATGGCCGCCGCCGCTCAGATCTTTGTCGTGAAAACCGCGTTGTTCAACGCCCTGTTTACGGGTAAGACCCCGGCCCAGATACAGCAGACCCTGATGGGTGTACCCGGCACCACGCCGATCAACCCCAACCAGGCCATCTTGAATCTCGAGGCGGTCCTCTCCGGGATGGTCTATGCCAACGGCAGTGCGTACGTCAGCCCGAGCCAGAACTTCGTGAAGTTCGACACTCCTCTCTCCTACCCGCTCAATACCGGTTCGATCAATGTTCCCGCCACCGACGGGCAGTTTACCGTGGTTTTCGCGGTCGCGGCGTCCACATCGGTGGGAAGCACATCCTATGCCTTTGGCAGCGGCGATGTGAACTTCATCCATACGCTCGCTCCGGCCCCGATCTTCTTCACGGACTCCGATGAAAATGCGTTCGAAGGGATCGCGCTCGCGGGGGCTCCTGCCCCCTATCCCCCCGGCGCCGGCGGCCCTCACCCTGGTGCCCAATACGCCTTCCCAGCTGGTGGGCGCCGCGGCGACTCTGACCGCGACGGTTACCGACACAACCGGAGCGCCTTTGCCCGGCGCAATCGTCAACTTTAAGGTCACCAGCGGTCCCAACGCGGGAGCGACCGGCGGCGGCGTCACGAACGGCCAGGCTCTGATGAGCTACATCGGCAACGGCGGCGTCGGCACGGATTACATTCAGGCCACCAGCGGAAGCCTGCAATCCACGGTGGTCCCGCAGGCGTGGACCGTCGTTCCTCTGTCCTCCGGATCCACCTGTAATGGCATGTTTAACGGCACGTTCAATGGAAACCTGACGGTCACCAACGGTCAGAACTGCGTCCTGGTAGGCGCTACCATCAACGGGAACATCAGCCAGACCGGCGGTAGCTTAAACATCGGCAACTCCACTGTCAGTGGGAATGTCCAGGTGCAGGGCGACAGCACTTTCTCGTCCGGTCCATACAGTGTTTTGAAACGCAACCTTGCGATTGAGAATATTCCGGCCGGGGCCGCACCGAGCCAGGTGTGCGGGACCATTGTTCAGGGAAATCTGCAGGTTCGGGGTAATGGAGCGGCTGTGCAGATCGGCTCGACCGTCTCATGCCCCGGCAACACAATCAGCGGTAATGCGGCGGTGGACAACAACATCGGCGCGACCACCGTTGTCGGTAATACTGTCGGGGGCAACCTCCAGGACGATGGCAACACCGCTCCCACGCGGGTTTTCAGCAACACGGTGACTGGCAGCCTGCAATGCCTGAGTAACTCCTCGATCTCGGGAGGCGGTAATACCGCGGCGCAGAAGGTCCGTCAGTGTGCGGCGTTCTAGAAACTTGAAAAACGCGCACCGAAGCGTATCCTTCGAGCATTTTTGACCGTCTCTGTTTTATGCGCGGCGACGATCAACAGCAGTCCGGGATGCTCAGCTAGGTTTCTCTGAAGGAACGAGTCCCGCCGGATCACCGGCTGCGGCGGATTCGGGGCGACTACGATAATGCTGCATATCCGGCGGTCGGGGTTTGACATGATACCGCCAAATGGATCACTTCCCATTTGCGCGTGATCCACTCCGAATTGCAAGTTCCTGTAGCCTTCTGACCCGAGCCCGGGCGGCGGGCACAAGTCGCAACTACCCCATCGAGCTGTCGTACCAACGTATCACTCGCAGCGCGCGCAGCGTGTTCCAGCGGCTGCACTCCCGACGCCGGTCTCCATCTCCAAGGGAACAAATTCCGGATAAAGAAGGTTGAGCGGCCAGTGACCGTTCTGGTGGCGGCCCTAATGCTCCTAGGCCGCGTCGGTCCGAACAACAGAGCGATACCTCGGCACGAAGCAGGACCTTGCCCACGCGCCGTTGAACGCTCTCCGCGACACCTGAAGCAATGGAGGACCGTCTGGGCTTCGTTAATTGGCCTAACGAGATCGCTGACACGCGTTGGATAAGTTCCTCAGGGGGGCAAGTACCGGCTATACCACCACCACTGGGCAGCAGAGTTTGCCGAACCGAATTCACGCTTCGAGTCCGCTGCACGAGCCGGTGGCGGAATTGCTTGCCTTACGGAACCTCCGGTCAGGTTAGTCGGAGATTCAGAGTGCATAAATACTCCACGCTGGAGGCGACGATCTGGGAAGTCAGATCATGGAACGGAGGCATGCCGGGGCCGCCGGCCTTTCCTTCGAATAACGCTGAGAAAGCGTCCACTGCGCGTAGCGCGCCAGGGTACCACTTATCGATCCAGGCCTGGATGAGTTGGCGGTTGGCTGGAGTATCTTCGATGACAGTTTGGGTCAGAGCCTGACTCCATTGGCGGTGCCATTGGAAGTCTTCGTTGAGCGAGTAGAATATCTGGCCGAGGAGGTGATCGTCATGGCCGAGCGCCAGATCGCTGGCGCGCTTGAGGAACAGGTCGTCGATCATCGGTTTGAGGACCAGATTCAGCGCAACGAAAGCCTCGCCCCAATCGTAGGTGACCAGCAAGCGCTCCAGGAATTGGCGTAGCGGTTGCCATTGCGGGTCCTGTTCCCAAAGAGATTTACTGTCAGCCGCGAAGCCGGGAGAGGCCAATTGAAGCTGCCGGACGCGGTAGGCCAGGCGTTCCACGCGCCGAGCCTCATCGCCGGCCTGGAATGTGGCGGCTACCACGATGCGCCCGCCCGGGGCCATCTGCGCCACGTAAGCGGCGATCATCATGAGGGCGTTGGCCAGGATAGCGGAATGGTGCGACCAGCGTTGCGAGCGTCTGGACCCACTGAGGCTGCAACTCGCGGTCATAACCGCTGGCTTCGATCTCCTCGAAGATGCAGTTGACAAAAATCTCCTTTTCCATTTGGAGTTCGGTGTACTTGGTGTATGTAGTCTCCCTTGGATCGCGGAACTTCTCCAATGAACTGCAGGCCAACGGAGAGCCTTGCTGATATTGCTCATACCACTCCCGCAGGGGAACATCCAGCTCAAAACGCTTGCCGGTAAAGCCTTCTCCAGTGTTCAACAAGAGCTTGGACGTCACGATCTCGTATTCGCTGGGCATGCGGCGTTGCGGCAGCAGGTGCCAAAAGGTCTTTTGCTGAACCATGCGGCTAATCCTTTCCGAGCGTCACACAGACTTGAATTGCCAGACCGCTTCATCCTGCGTGAGCCGGATTGCCCCCTTGAAAGCCGACATTACTGTCTCCAATTCTCCGGGAAAACGCATGGGCCGTCCAAGGTGCTTTTCAATACTCACCCGAGTGACAATGCAGGTTTGGGGCGCAAGTACCCGAAGATAGGCTTTGCGATCGACGACGATTACTTCGCTGTTCAAATCCCGAATCGCCGCCAGGATCGCGATGGTGAGCGCGCAGGCCTGTAGTACAGGACCCAGCGTCAAACTCCCATCCGTGAGTGGCGCAGGTAGGTAAGTTATGCTCCAAACGCCCTTGACTCAACCTGGTTCGTAGATGAGGGCAGGAATCCGCATAAGCGTGGATTCCACCATCCACGTTGATGAGCAACACAACTTGTCCGTCCACTTCGAGAGTCATCATCTCTCCCTCCCAGAGTTCATCGAGACTAGCGACTTTCCGAAAGCCATCGCTCCTTCTTAAGTCAAATCGCTGGAGTGGCTTGAAATCGGCTTGAGCGACCGTGATGTCCGGATCGAGCACGATTCCCCGATAGACGACCTCCATAGAGCATCTGCCGTCGACCCGCAGACTGGCTGCATCCTGCAGTTTTCCCGCAAGTGATCGCACGGATTCCTGTTCGTCTGCCACAATCAGCAGGCCCATCGGGTCACCTTCCATGAATCCATAGAGAGGCAATGGCATCCAAGTCTCCTGATAAGGCGCCCGGGCGCCCTCTCTTTACAACCAGTCATAATCGCCGGCGTATACGTCTTTGCCCCACATATCCGGGGTCAGTGAGAAGTACGTGGTGAGAAGGGCCGTGAAATCGGCGGGGGCTTCACCGGATAGAACCCGCTTCACCAAACCCTTATGGTTTGCGTATCTCTGGGGCTCGCGCAAAAAGTTCCAGCGACAGGGTTGAGAGCAGAAATGTAGTCCTCGCCTTCGTGCGCCAGCACGTTGGCCGTATTGTTGCGTGGCGTTCCGGCGCTCAGCGGCAACTGGCAAAGATCGCAAAAGGCCGGCAGGGCAGTTCCAAGCACCAGGCTCTCCTTGTCCGGACCCGGGCCCACGGCTTTCCGTCGCTCTCCGATGCATTCCCACACGCTGTCCATATCGTTCCAGTACTTGGGATATTTTTGACGCAGCCACCTCCGATCGCTGGGGCTGGGCATCACAAAATCGAACCAGAGCGTGGAGCGGCAGGTGTAAGCGCTGGCATAGATCGTATTGATGGTAGATTTCCAGTTCGTCGAGGAAGATGTTCCAATACCAGGGCTTCTTCAGACCGAATTCATCCAACGGGCGAAAGAACTGGTCGACGATCCACTCTTCCATGAACTCTTTGAAAGAGGCGGAGCGCTGGTCGGCGCCCGTCAGGTAATCCATGCTGACGCCAGTCAGGATCGAGAACATGTGCCAGTTCCGCCAAAACCATTTATCGACCAGATACTGCGCGTAGTCTGGATCGTGCTTCATTACCAGCGCGAGTACCGGGGGGCCGATCTGAGCGTGGCGGGCTTCATCGGTTTGGATGCTGGTGACCATTTTTTCGAAGTGATAATCGCCAGCCTCATGCGCCAGCGAAGCCAAACCCACAAACTGGAGGTTGGTGAAGCCGGTTTCGAGAATCACGTTGGTGGCGATGTGAAATTCGATCGCATTTTGTCCGAGCGTGAGTTCGTCGAAAAAATGCCGTGCTGCGATTGCGAACCAGTTGTTGGTGTGGTAAGGTTGATGCGCTCAATCGAACTGTGAGTTCCAGCGAACTAACTCATGCATCAAGGGCAGCGGAATCTGGGTATGGCGAAACTCGTCCAGGGCGCCGAAGCAGGCCATCGCTCTCCAGGCGCTAGCGCGGCCGAAGCGAGCGCCGCGGAGGTTGCCGATGGTGCCGGTGAACTCCGCGAGCGGGAGAGCGGCGGCGTGTATCTTCAGGCCATTAATCCAAGGTGTCGCCAGGCTCTGTACGTTTTCCAGCCGGCCGACGGCGTCGCGCCCGGCATAGACGGCCATGTCCTTTTCATGCTGGTTCTGAACGTGTTCGCGGTAGGACGTCTTGAACGCTTCGTCCCGATCCGCCCAACTGGAGTGCGGAAGCCAGGGATGCCCGCTGATTACTTCAGGGAAGACTTCCTGTTCGCTGGTGTAGGAAAACTCCCAATCGAGTTTCCGAGCCAGAGGCAGCCATTCTTCGCGGTTCAGCATCGGATCCCCTTTTTCGGCTCAGAATCCGTCGCGGCACACGGATTGCGGAAGAAATCCAGACTAAGTTTACCATCACACGGAGGTAACCATGACAGATGAAAGTTTACGGCCGACCGGAATCGGTGTGGTCGGGGACGTGCCGTGGGGAACTCATTTCTTCCTTTTTCATGAAACAGCAGAGGATCTTATCGACGCTTGTGTTCCCTACTTTCGAGCCGGCCTCGGCAGCAACGAACTGTGCATCTGGGCGATAGACGATCCGCTTACCGAAGAGGAAGCCCGCTATTATCTGAGAGATGCGATCCCAGGGTTCGACACCTACTTTGAAAATCGCAGCATCGAAATCGTACGCGGCCGCGAGTGGTACATGGCGGGCAACGACCTCGACCTGGAAAAAGTTACCAGAGGGTGGAAGCAAAAAACGGAGCGCGCTCTGAACAGCGGATACGCCGGCTTCAGGCTCAGTGCCGATACGGCATGGCTGGAGAAGCGTTACTGGAAAGAGTTTTGTGAATACGAGAAGGAGGTGAACGACTCTATCTCGGACACACCGATGCTGGCGCTGTGCACGTATCCGCTTCCTGGAAGCGCGGCGGTGGAGATCCTGGATGTAACGCGCACGCATCAGTTCGCCATCGCACGCCGGAATAAAGGATGGGAAGTGGTGGAGACTTCTGAACTTAAGCAAGCCAAAGCGGAGATCCTAAGGTTAAACAATGATTTGGAATGGCGGGTGGTGGAGCGGACCAGGCAGCTAACGGCCGCCAATGAAGAACTGCAGAGGCAAATGGGCGGGCGGCAGCGTGCTGAGGATGCACTCCGGATCGCGGAGGCCGAACTCGCCCGAGTTACACGTGTGACAGCCATGGGCGAACTGGCGGCGTCGATCGCGCACGAGGTCACCCAGCCGCTGACCGGCATCGCAACGAACGGAAATGCATGTTTGCATTGGCTTGCAAGCGCCCCACCGAATGTCGAGAAAGCGCGGACCACGGTGGAGCGGATCATTCGGGACAGCAATCGGGCGGGCGAAATCATTCATGATATCCGCACCCTGGTCAAGAAAGCGCCGCCCCACCATGATCCTATCGATCTGAACAATCTGATCAACCGGACATTAACACTTGCGAGCGGGGAGGTACTGCGACATCAAGTCGAGGTCGAAACCGACTTGGCGGCCGATTTGCCAAGCGTTCTGGGCGATCGGGTGCAGTTGCAACAGGTGCTCTTGAATTTGATCCTCAACGCGGTGGAAGCCATGAGCTTGATCGCCGGCCGGCCACGCATTTTGACGGTCCGGTCCGAACGGCGGGAAACCCGGGAATCGACTGCAATCGTTGTGCAAGATTCCGGCCCCGGACTTGATCCCCGAGAAGCGGAACACTTATTCGATCCATTCTTTACGACCAAGCCCGAGGGAATGGGCCTGGGCCTTTCGATTTGCCGAACCATTATTTCAGCGCACGGCGGCCACATATCGGTGGCGAATAATGCGGGCCACGGCGCTACTTTCGAGTTCACGCTGCCGGCTTATGCAGAGACGCCGGAGCGCGTCGACCTGGCGACGGCGTGACGGTCAGGCGACACATGGAGGACCAAATCAGCGAGATCATTTTCCTGATCGACGACGATGTATCGGTTCGGGAAGGGTTGACGGCGCTGGTTGAATCGGTAGGCCTGCCCGTGCAGACATTCGGGTCTGCGCTGGAATTTCTCGCCATTAAACCGGTGGAAGCCGAGGGGTGTGTGGTCCTCGACATTAACATGCCTGGAATGAGCGGATTGGACTTGCAGCGCGAAATGAACGACTCCGGTATTTCTTTGCCCGTCATTTTCCTTACCGGCCATGGCGATATTCCGATGACGGTGCATGCTCTGAAGGCCGGCGCCGTTCATTTCCTGACCAAACCGGTAAGAGAAGAAGAGTTGATGAATGCAATCTGGAATGCACTGGAAGATGATCGAAAAGCACGCTCTGAGCGAGCTCAAATCCGGCAACTTCGTGAGCGTTTCGATTTGCTGACGCCACGTGAGCAACAAGTGATGCAACTGGTGGTTTCCGGGCGTCTCAACAAACAAAGCGCGCATGAGCTTGGCATCAGCGAGCGCACCATCAAGCTATATCGGGGGCAAGTTATGCGCAAGATGGACGCTGAATCTCTGGCTGACCTTGTGAAACAGGCAGAGAAGCTCGGTCCGTTGCGCTCAGGCGCGGGTATATCCCGAGCCTCTTCATCTTCGAAATCAGGGTAGTGCGCGGAAGACCGAGGTGCCGCGCGGCTCCACTTGATCCGCCGACTATCCATTTCGTTTTGTCCAATACTTCCAGGATGTAATCGCGCTCCATTTCGGTGAGAGTGTTTCCGCCGGAATGCGAACCCTCGACGCATCGTCTAGCTTCCAACCGTGGAACGCGCAAGATGCCATCCTCGGATAAGATCACCGCGCGCTCGATAACGTTTTGCAGTTCGCGCACGTTGCCGGGCCAATCGTGTTCCATCAACGTCTGAATCGCCTCGCAGGGAATGGTTCGAATCGGCCGTTGCATTCCGGCGGCTGCCTTGCGGACAAAATGCCATACCAGACACGAGATATCGTCACGCCGATCGCGCAATGGGGGCAACGTTATCGGAAAGACATTGAGCCGATAGAATAGATCGACACGAAACGTTTTTTCGGCGACCAATTCTGAAAGATCTCTATTGGTTGCCGCGATCACCCGGACGTCGGCGCGCACCGTGTGTGTACTGCCGAGCCGTTCGAATTCCCGTTCCTGCAAGACGCGCAGAAGCTTGGGCTGCAGGCTGGGCGGGATATCGCCGATCTCATCCAGAAACAATGTTCCATGGTTGGCCGCCTCAAAGCGTCCTATACGTTGGGCAATGGCGCCGGTGAAGGCGCCTTTCTCATGGCCGAAGAGCTCGCTCTCGAGCAAGCCTTCGGGGATGGCCGCGCAGTTTAAACGGATGAACGGGCCGCCTCGTCGCCGGCTGAGCTCGTGAATAAGACCGGCGAACAGTTCTTTGCCCGTGCCGGTCTCGCCGTAGACCACGACAGTAGAATCTGTCGGGGCGACTATACGCGCCTGCTCTAAGGCGTCTTGAAGAACCTGGCTCGTTCCGACGATTCCATTCGCGTCTTCCCAACGATCGGCAACAGAGAGCGCCGCTGGTTTCAGGGCGGCTACTCGCTGACTCGGCACGCGCTCGGAATGAATTGGAATAGCAGTAGCAATAGACATTGTTACACTCCAAGATCAAATGAAATTCAGTCGAACAGCTCAAGTACGAAATAGTATAATCGCCTTTCGCATTGCTTGCAGCAAGACTTCCGGCTGAAACGGTTTGTACAACACGGCCAGCACTCCCGCCTTCGTGGCGTAGGTATTCATCTGCGGATCAACATGAGCCGTGATGAAGATCGTAGGAATGGATCGGAGATTTCGGGGTAGTTGGGTATACAGCTCGACACCCGACATCCCGGGCAAACGCACATCGACGATCAAGCACGCCAAAGAATCTCGATGATGGACGGTCTGCAGAAACTCCTCTGCCGAAGCAAACAGCAGGGCTTCATATCCAACCGACTCAGCGAGGCCCGCCAGCGACTCCCGGACGGATTGATCGTCGTCGATAACCGCGACAATCGGAACTCCTGGCGGATCATTCATGACTTGTCGCCATTGCGCTCCTGCCGTATCGCCGATACTTTCCCGTACTATTTCCAGCATCGTTCGCCTTAGCTCCGTCGGCGCTGCCCATCTCTGTAGCCAGAATGCGCCAACCATACGATCAAACCAAGCTGTACTTTGGTGCAAGAGGAGCCCGCAGTTTAGCTTGCGTGTCTACATTGTGATACGTTTCAGGACGGATCTCTTTCGCTTGCGCCGGGAGCGGTGACGCAGCGAGTGAGTGTTTCTGCACTTGCGATCGCTCGCGACGCTTCGGAAACAAGTTATCAATCGAATGGGCCACTGCAGCGGCGTGATTACTATGCCATCCGGACTCACGGCCGGATCGCTCAGGTGATCAGGTAGAGCGCGCGATGCGCTTTCGCGGCAACTCGCGATTGCGGAGTGACCGCTATCATTCGGCGCGCACCAGCGTGCAATACGACGACTCCCGCACCAAGCAGCAATACGTTCGGGTCCGCACTGCAGGTCACGCTCAGGGCGCAACGGTGACCAGATGGTTCCGACCGGCTAATGAGTTGCTTGTGGCCTTTCAGAGAGGTTTCCCCAATGAAGATTTCGATTCTACTGTTCGCTCTCAGTGTCATCGCGTGGGCGCAGGACGGCGCATCCGTCCTTGCGCGAATTCTCGCGGAGAAAGGGACTATCAGTACGGCGGAGCAGGCGCAGGTTGAATCGGCCGCCCCGGGCGACCGCCTACAGATTCTCACAACGCTGCTGCAGCGGAAGAACCTGCTCACGTCCACTGAAGTTGCGCGCGTGAACGGCCAGCCCGAGGCGGGTGCCGTACAGGTCGCCGCGCTTGACGGCACGCGCGGGAACGCCCAAGCGGATGCGAGCGGTTCGCAGGTAGCGGCCAGCTCGTTGACCCATGATGCCGGTCAGGTCTCACCGCCACGCACTACTGCGCCCGAGGCGCCGGTCACGGCACAGGGCAGATTTCCGGTCAGTGTCTACGGAAATTTGGTTTTCAACTCCTTCCTGGATACCGCGCAGATGAATATCAGTGACGTTCCCTTGTTTCCCGTGAAAGCGGACGCGCTCGGCGATGATAAAAGCTTCGGAATGACCGCGCGGCAGTCGCGGCTCGGCCTTAAGTTCGACGGACGGGAACTGATGGGCGCGCGTCTGAGCGGCCAGGTGGAAATCGATTTTCTTGGGGGAAAAGCGCCGTTCGGCAACGGCGTCGACATGGACCTTCCGCGGTTGCGCCTCGCCTTCGGCCGCCTGGATTGGGATCATTGGTCGCTCGAAGGAGGGCAGGACTGGGTGATCTTCGCGCCGCTCAATCCTACCAGCTACGCGGAATACGCGATTCCATCTATGTCGGCGTCGGGCAATCCGTGGATCCGACTGCCGCAGTTGCGCGCCGAATATCACAACCGGCTGGACGGCGGCGTGAAGTTCCTGGCGCAGTTCGCCGCCATCGATCCGGATATGGGCGACTACAATACCACGACGTTTTCCGCCACGCGGCCTCCCGGGATCGGCGAGCGCGGGCGCACACCAGGCGCTGAAACACGTTTTGCGTTTACCTCCACACACGACGATCGCGACTTCACCGTCGGATTCAGCGGACACTACGCACACGGCAAGAATTCGGGGACCGTGGGCGATGTCACCGAAGAGCTTTCGCTAAATTCCTGGGGCGCCGCGCTCGATTTTTCGCTGCCGTTTACCAAGCTGTTTAACCTGAGCGGCGAAGCCTATACCGGGCGCGCGCTGGGAATTTTCAGCGTTGACAGCGGCGATGCGATCCAGCCGGTGGGGTCAACCGGCGACCTCGGTGTGCGTTCCAGCGGCGGATGGGCTCAGGCAGAGTTCAACTTCACACCGAAGTGGCAGGTCAACCTGGTTTATGGGATCGACGATCCTAGCGTTCGGGACTTGCCCGTCGGCACACGCACTCGTAACCAGTCCTACATGGGGAACTTGGTCTGGAAATACACGCCGCATGTCAACATAGCCTGGGAATATCGCCGCCTGCTGGCAAATTTCCGCGACCAGCCATTGGCGACGCTGCGTGGCGACACGGCGAATCTGGCATTCGTCTATATTTTCTAAGCGAAGAGAACGCCGGTGTTCTCGGAGTTTAAATCGGGCAGCTCTGGACTTTGGGAAGTGCCCATTTACCGACTCGGGTGTCGAAATAATGACACCCGCTTAGGGACGCCCCATGCTCACAATCTAAAGCAAGGCTGCCTACGGAACCGAAATTGCTGTGCTGAAAGCTCGTAGCGCCGAAGGGAGTCATTTATGGATGCCAACCGGAGAGATTTCTTCAAGATTACCGTCGCGGGGGGAGCCGCCGCTTCATTTTTCGGCTTCGACTTTGCGCCTGCCTATGCTCAACTTCAGGAGCTGAAAATTGCGCGCGCT
>Ga0182024_10007999_pt1 | contig 22553 bp, 15 predicted proteins | sample P32metaG_FD_120480 | JGI IMG/M metagenome (GOLD analysis project Ga0182024, IMG submission 120480) | Permafrost microbial communities from Stordalen Mire, Sweden - P3-2 metaG (Illumina Assembly) | ecosystem: Environmental > Terrestrial > Soil > Wetlands > Permafrost | place: Sweden: Stordalen... | reverse complement strand
TCGGGGGGCACGCCCTCTTCGGAGCGGTAGGCGGGAACGCGCTCGTTATCCATGACGCCTGCTCCGTATTGCCCGCGGACGGTTTTGCTGAGCACATCCTCGTTACTGTAGGGCTGGATGGCGTGGAGAATCTTGGCCTGTTCGTCGCGGACGGCGTTGGCCTCGAAGGAGATCGGCGGCTCCATCGCGGTCAGAGTGATGAGTTGCATGATGTGGTTGGGCACCATGTCGCGCGTGGCGCCCGCTGTATCGTAATAGCCGCCGCGCTTCTCCACGCCGACAGTTTCAGCGACTGAAATCTGCACGTGATCGATGTAGCGCCGGTTCCAGATGGGCTCGAAAATTCCATTCGCGAAACGGAGCGCCAAAATATTCTGCACCGTCTCTTTTCCCAGATAGTGATCGATGCGGTAAATCTGGCATTCCGAAGCGACTTTCAAAAGCTGCTGGTTCAGAGCCTTGGCGGACTCCAGATCATGGCCGAACGGTTTTTCGATAATCACCCGTCGCCAATGGCCGCCCTCTTCGGTCATCAGGCCAACTTTCGAGAGCCGCTCGACGATGTCGCCAAAGAAGTTGGGCGCGGTAGCCAGGTAGAAGAAACAGTTGCCGTGAGCGTTGTGTTCCTGATCGACTCGGGCAATCGCTTCTTTCAGACGGTCGTAGGTCGCGGGATCGTCGAAATCTCCATTTACATAATTGATGCGGCGGACAAACCATTCCCACAAATCGGGATCGATCGGGCCCGTCGCGAAGCGTTTGAATTCCTCGGTGAGCTTCTTCCGCGCATCTTCATCGCTCATCGGAGTGCGGCCCAGGCCAACGACGGCGAACTCGCGCGACAATAGCTGCTGGCTGGCTAGGTTATAGAGCGCTGGAATTAGTTTGCGGCGCGTCAAGTCGCCGGAATAGCCGAAGATCACCATGACACACGGATCGGCGGTGCGGCCGGTTCGCGGTTTCATTGCTGCTGGCAGAACTTCTGTCTGAGCCATCGTTTCCTCGATTGAGGCAATTGAATCATTGAGTCATTGAAATATTGAGTCATCGATTTTCAATGATGCAATACCTCAATGATTCAATGACTAAAGCTGTCTTACTTTCCCTTGGCCGCTGCTTTCGGCTCCGCATCCTTCTCCTGGTGCCCTCCAAACTGGAATCGCAGGGCGGATAGCAGCTTGTTGGCAAAGGTCCCATTTCCGCGCGAGCTGAAACGCTCGTACAGCGAGCTGGTGAGCACGGGAGCTGGAATGCCCTCGTCGACCGCCGCCAGGATCGTCCATCGGCCCTCGCCCGAATCGGAGACCCGTCCTGAGAATTTAGTCAGCTCGGGCTCCTCGATGAGCGCGGTCGCGGTCAGGTCGAGCAACCACGACGCAACCACGCTGCCGCGGCGCCAAACCTCGGCGATGTCGGGAAGGTTGAAGTCGTACTGGTAGTGCTCGGGATTGCGCAACGGCGTAGTTTCGGCATCCACCGTCTGGGTTTGTTTGCCGGCGTTAGCGTGTTTCAGGATGTCGAGCCCTTCGGCATAAGCCGCCATAAGGCCGTATTCGATTCCGTTGTGTACCATCTTGACGAAGTGCCCGCCTCCGACCGGGCCGCAGTGCAGATAACCGTCTTCAGAAGTGGAAGTGGAAGTGGAAGTGGAGGTGGAGGTGGAGGCGGCTGTCGCCTTTTCGCGCCCGGGAGTGCGGGGCAGGTCGCCTCGCCCAGGGGCAAGAGTCTTGAAAATCGGGTCCAGCCGCTGCACGGCCGCTCGTGGACCGCCGATCATCATGCAATATCCGCGTTCCAGCCCCCAGACGCCGCCGCTGGTGCCGACGTCCACATAGTTAACGCCGACAGGTTCAAGCTCCTTGGCGCGGCGGATGTCGTCGATGTAGTAGGAGTTTCCGCCATCGATGACGATGTCATCCTTCTGCAGCTGCGGTGCGAGGTCTTTGAGCGTGCCGTCCACGGCGCCGGCGGGCAACATCAGCCACATCGCGCGGGGCGTTTTCAGTTTGTGAACGAAGTCGTCCAGCGAACTGGCGCTGACGGCTCCTTCCCCGGCCAGTTGCTTGACGTTGCCAGCATTGTGGTCAAACACGACGCACTCATGTCCACCCCGCAGCAAACGGCGAACCATGTTGGCGCCCATGCGCCCTAGACCTATCATTCCCAATTGCATTCGTGCTCCTTGGCCGCGACCCGGGCGGCTGCGTTTCGCTTAGAGCTTTCACACACTATATGACTTGTCATCCTGAGCGAAGCGAAGGACCTGCTTCTCGCGGCGAACAGCAGGTCCTTCGCTTCGCTCAGGATGACAAGTCATAGGATGAAAAATCATAGAAGGTTTCTTGTACTGCTACCGGCTTTGCAAAGCTACAAACTTTGCTTTACCAGCTCTGCAAGTTTCGCGAGCCCCGCTTTCACATCGCTGCCCAAGTGCACACGCAGCGCGCGCCGCTTGCGGTCGGCCAGAACCTGGAAGTCTCCCCGAGCTTGTGCCGCTTTTACCACTCCGAAAGTGTACTTCTGTCCAGGAACCGGCAAGTCCTGAGCGTCGTCACAGGTAATCTGCAGGAACACACCGCTGTTGGGACCGCCTTTATAAGCTTGTCCGGTGGAGTGCAGGAAGCGCGGCCCGAAGCCGAGGACCGTCGCCACACGTTTGCGATCGCGCACGGCCATCCGCAAAGTTTGCAGCAGAGATTCGTGCTCCGCATTCATCTCGACATAGCCAAGCACGGCAAAATAGTCGCCGGCGCCGATGCGGGCCAGATGCGCGCGCAGGTAGGTCTTGAGCGCGCCGCCCGAACCTGCTCCCACCGCTTTCGCTAGGTCGGCGGCGTTCTTTTCGTCGGTGAAGAGCTTGAAACCAGCTTCTTCAACGATCGGTTTCTCGGGAGGGAGAGAACCCTTGCTCTCGTACTCGGACGTGAGCTGTTTGGTTACAATCTTACTCGCTTCGACGTCGGGTTGATTGAAGGCGTTGATGCCCAGGATAGAGCCCGCGACGGCAGTCGCAATTTCCCAGCGGAAGAATTCCTGTCCGAGATTGTAGGTATCGGAAACCGCGATGCGCACCACAGGATGCCCGGCTTTCTCAATCGCGGCGACCCCGGCATCCTGCGCCGCGTCAGGAGCGCCTTCCAGCCGAACGTAGGCGAAGATGCGGTCATTGGAAGTGGAAGTGGAAGTGCCATACACTTCCGGCGCGCCCAGTTCTTCACGATCGACAGGGATGATGCCCTTGCCGAGTTTGCCGGTGGATTCCGCGATCAACTGCTCCAGCCACGCGCCGAGGTCGCCAATTCCGGGCGAGGTGATGAGGGTAATCTTGTCGCGGCCCAGTTTTGCGGCGGTTCCTATGATCAGGCCGAGCATCACCCCGGGATTCTGTTCTAAGGGAGTAGATGCCTTGCAGGCTTCAACCATCTCTTTTGTACGCTTGAGAAACTTGTCAGTGTCGAGGCCCATCGCCGCAGCGGGAATCATTCCGAAGTTCGAAAGCGCGGAGTAACGTCCGCCGATGGATGGCAGTCCATAAAAAATGTGGCGAAACCGGTCGCGCTCGGCGACCTGCTGCATCTTCGAGCCGGGGTCGGTGATGGCGATAAAGCGGCTGCCCGCCTTGTCCGCGCCGATAGTCTGCTGCACCCGCTCAAAAAAATACTGCTTGTAGATGTTGGGCTCAAGTGTGCTGCCGGATTTGCTGGAAACGATGAACAGTGTCTTGGCGAGGTCGACTTTTTTTTCGGTACTTCTGATCTGCGCCGGGTCGGTGGAGTCGAGGATGTGCAGGCGCGGAAAGCCCTTGATTTGCCCGAAAGTCAGCGCAAGCACTTCCGGACAAAGGCTGGAACCGCCCATGCCGAGCAGCAAAATATCGGAGAATTCGCCGCTCTTGATTTCGTCGGCAAACGCCTTCAGTTGGCCGGTGGCGGCGAGTTGTTCGTCAACAATGTCAAGCCAACCCAGCCAGTTGGCTTCGTCCTCGTTGGTCCAGAGGGAGGCATCGTGCTGCCAGAGGCGTTTTACTTTCCCCGATGCTCGCCAGTCGTTAAGGTTTTTTTTTACGGCAGCATCCAGATCGGCGGGAAGCGTTGCGCTCTGCTGATTGACTTGCGGCGCGGGCGTTGTTGAACCCTTCGTATTTTTCTCGACCGCGGCCAGCAGAGTGTCAAAGGCGTCGGCAAAAAGCTTCACGCCGTCTACCGTCAACTTGTCGGTGACCTCCTTCATGACAATGCCAACGCTGGCCAAATCGGCCATCGTTTTCCGCGCGCCATCCACGTTTTCAGTCAGACTCAGGCGCGGCTTGCCATGGTCGCGAAAGGCTTCAATCGTCGCCGGAGGCGCGGTATCAACCGTGTCGGGCCCGATCAATTCCTCGACGTAAACCACATCTCGATAATTCGGATTTTTGGTACTGGTGCTGGCCCAGAGAACGCGCTGCGTTTGCGCGCCCTTGGAGGCCAGCGCCTTCCACCGCGGAGCGGAAAAGATGCGCTGGTAGGCTTCGTAGGTCAGTTTACCGTTGGCGATGGCGACTTTCCCGAGGATCTCCTGCAGCTTCGCCTTACGGCCCGCGTCGGTTTCGTTCTTGAGTTTATCGCCCACCAGCGAGTCAACCAGCGAATCGATGCGGCTGATGAAGAAGCTGGCCACGCTGGCGACCTTGCTCACATCGCCGCCGCTCGCGGCGAATTTTTCCACGCCGTCGATGAACGCCGCGGCGACTTCCTCGTACACTCCCTGCGCGAAGAGCAACGTCACGTTGACATTGATACCCTCGCTGATAAGTTGGCGAAAGGCGGGGATGCCTTCGGCGGTGCCCGGCACCTTGATCATCACATTTTCGCGGGCCACGGTTTTCCATAGCCGCCGCGCCTCGGCGAGGGTTCCGTCGGTGTCGTGCGCCAGATACGGAGATACTTCGAGGCTGACGTAGCCGTCGCGCTTTTTCGTGGTTTGGTACACGGGACGGAGGATGTCGGCCGCGTCCTGAATGTCGCGGATCGCCAGCAGTTCATAGCGGCCTTTGGCGTCGAGGCCGGCGCGGCTGGCGAGCGAGTCCAGAAAATCCTGGTACTGGGTCGAGCCGGCAATGGCCTTCTCAAAGATCGCGGGATTCGAAGTCATGCCGCGCAGCCCGTCATCCGCGATCATGCGCTGCAGTTCGCCGCTCTTCAGCAGGTCGCGGCGGATGTAGTCGAGCCAGAGGGACTGGCCGAAAGTCTGAAGCTGGATGAGAGGATTGGCGGCTTTTGCGGTTTCAAGCGTGTCCACTGGATTCATAACATCTCCTAAACTGAGCCAGGCAGCAGGATAAGCGCCTGAGGTTAATAAACTGTTACTTCGCAAATTGCGGAAACGTGTGCACCCGGCCCCTAAAGGGGCATCTTATTTTGTAGCGAATTACGGCATCGCTAAAGCGACGCCCTGATACGAAACTCAATTCCTTCCGCACTCTAATCAACCGGTCGTTCTAAACCGTCATTTGCCAAGCAGTTCGCGCGCTGCCTGAATCACGGCGTCGGATGTGAAGCCGAATTTCTTCTGCAAATCCTTGAGCGGCGCCGACGCTCCAAAAGTGCGCATGCCGATGATGCGTCCCGCGGTTCCTGTGTATTTCTCCCAGCCGAAGGTCGAAGCCATTTCGACTGCGACTCGCACGGTGATGTCGGGCGGAAGCACCTGGTCGCGGTAACTTTGGTCCTGATGTTCAAACAAATCCCACGACGGCATGCTGACGACGCGCGCCCGAATGCCTTCCGCTTTGAGTTTCTCGTGAGCGTCGATGCAGAGGTAAACCTCGCTGCCCGTAGCGATAAGAATGACCTGCGGCCTGCCGCCTTCGGAGTCGGCCAGGATGTAAGCGCCGCGAGCCAAGCCCGCTGCGGGCGCGTACTTCGTGCGATCGAAGGTCGGCAGAGCTTGCCGCGTCAGGATCAGCGCCACCGGCTCTCGCCGCTGCTTCATGATTACTTTCCAGGCTTCGAGGACTTCGTTGGCATCGGCGGGACGCAGCGTCATCAGTCCCGGAACCGCTCGCAGCGTGATCAGTTGCTCGATCGGCTGGTGGGTCGGTCCGTCCTCGCCGACGCCGATGGAATCGTGGGTGAATATCCAGATTGACGGGACCTCCATGACGGCCGAGAGGCGGATCGGCATCTTCATGTAGTCGCTGAAGATGAGGAAGGTCGAGCCATAGGTGCGAAGTTTCGACAGCACCATGCCGTTTATGATCGCGCCCATCGCGTGCTCGCGAATGCCAAAGTGGAAGTTGCGCGCGTTGTAACGGCCCGCCTCGAAATCGCCCGCGCCATCGAAGGTGAGCCGCGTCTTAGTCGATGGATACAAGTCGGCCGAGCCGCCCATCAGCCAGGGATCATTCTTGGCAATCGCGTTGAGCACTTTGGCGGATGAATCGCGAGTGGCGATTCCTTTTGCATCGGACGCAAATGCAGGGAGTTCCTTGTCCCATCCGTCGGCGGGCTCATGCCGCTGCATGCGTTCGAACTGGGCCGCCAAATCGGGATATTGCGCGCGGTACTTGCTGAACAGCGCGTTCCACTGGCCGCTCAATTGCCGTCCGCGCTTACCCATAACGTCGCGGAAGTTCTCGCGCACTCCGTCGGGCACCAGGAACTTGGCGTCTTCCGGCCAGCCATAGAAGCGCTTCGTCAGTTTGATTTCTTCTTCGCCGAGCGCTTCGCCGTGCGCTTCCTTTGTGTCCTGCCGGTGGGGAGCGCCATAACCGATATGACTATCGACGACGATGAACTTGGGGCGATCAGTCACGCTAAGTGCATGCCTGTAGGCGTCGGCCAACGCGCCCAGATCGTTGGCATCATGGACGTGAGATACATCCCAACCATAAGCTGCGAACCGGGCGCCCACATTCTCGTCGAAGGCAAGCTCGGTATTTCCCTCGATGGTGATGTGGTTGTTGTCGTAAATCCAGCACAGGTTTGAGAGCTTCAGATGTCCGGCGATGGATGCGGCTTCACTGGAAATTCCTTCCATCATGTCGCCGTCGCCGCAAAATGCCCAGACGTTGTAATTGAATAGTTCGAACCCCGGACGATTGAAATACTCCGCCAGCCAGCGCTCGGCGATGGCCATGCCCACGCTGTTGGCGACGCCCTGACCCAGCGGGCCGGTGGTGGTCTCGACGCCCGAGGTCAAACCATATTCAGGATGCCCCGGCGTCTTGCTGCCCAGTTGCCGGAAATTCTTGATCTCATCTAGCGACAACGCGGGCGTCGAAAGGATTTTGCCTTCGGGACTAACTTCTTTCACCCCCGCCAGATAAATCAGGGCATAAAATAGCATGGAGGCGTGTCCGTTAGAGAGCACGAAGCGGTCGCGGTTTGGCCAAATCGGATCTTCCGGGTCATAGCTCAGAAACTGCTGCCACAGACAGTAGGCGACGGGAGCCAGCGCCATCGGCGTCCCGGGATGGCCAGAGTTCGCCTTCTGCACCGCGTCCATCGAAAGCGTGCGAATGGTGTTGATAGACAACTGATCGAGTTGCGTACCGGTGGTGGCGACAGACTGGTCACTGACTGCCATCAATTCTCTCCTCGCCAAAGGGCCTTCATTGGCCCCCACGCTGAATTAGATGAACCCAGCGTTCGATGGATACAGCTGTGATGACCGCTCAAGTCTACATCTCGATCGGAAACAAAACGAGGGCCTCTGAAGGCTAGCGTAGAATTTTACACCAAAGGAATTTGGCTGGGTGGGAACTTCAGGTCAGAAAAATCTTATCCTGGCTGATCTTGTGCTGCAGGGTGGCGGCCAGTTGGTCCACGTCCGGGGCGGAAAGATACATCAAGTCAGGCTCAAGAATGGGGATGCGGTTGGTTCCGACCGCGTCCCGCCGCACCTGGATCAGCAAAGCCTGTAGCACTTGCGCATCGTATCTTTCCGGCGTCATGCGGATTAATTCCTGAAGCGCGGTTCCGACTGGCATTCGTTGACGGTAGGGGCGTTCGCTGGTCATGGCATCGAAGGTGTCGGCCAGAGCTATGATGCGGACCGCTTGCGGCATTTCGTCGCCATGCAGGCCGTCCGGATATCCCGACCCATCGCTGCGTTCATGATGCCAGCGCACGATTTCCGGAATCTGCGGCCAGGGAAACTGTACGTGGCGGACGATCTGATGGCCAACGACGGTGTGGTCCTGCATCTCACGGGACTCCTCCGCGTTGAGCCGGGAAGCCTTTTCGAACAGCCGCTTATCGACGGCAACCTTGCCGATGTCGTGCAGATAGCCCGCCGACCGCAGCGACGCCACATCGTTTGGATCCATGCCGAGTGCCTCGCCGATCGACTGTGCGTAGCGGCCCACCCGCAACGAGTGTCCATGAATGTTGACGTGTTTGACGTCGATGGCGGTGGCGAAAGCCTCGAGCGCGTTGTCGTAGAAGCCGTGCAGCGATGCCAGCAGGCGCAGGTTTTCCGAAACCCGTTGCGCGAGCGTCTGGCTGAGAGTGTGATTCTGGATGGCTAGCGCCACGTAGTGGCTGAGCATTTCGAAAGCGTCGAGCGCGTCTTCCTCGTACAGCGCGTCGCCTTCCCGCCGTCCCAGGACAATCGCGCCGGCAAGCTTTCCCCGGACTTTGAGAGGGCAAATACATTTGAAGAGTTCGGGCGCGACGTTGCCGTTCGAACTGAGAAAAACATCGTAGGTGGAACTATTGAGCAGTACCGGACCGGCGGCTGCGGTCAGGGTGTGAACGTGGCGCGGCAGCAGCGGAATCACCGACGGTTCCGGCAGAAGCGCGAACCCCTGGGCATCGACCGAGGTCAGAAAGGAAGGCCGCTCGCCGAACGCAAACAACACGGCCTCGCGCGCGCCGGCCGCTTCCATCACGGCTGTGAGCATGGCGCGAGCCGTTTGACGGAAGTCGCGGTCCGCCGTAAGTTCGGGGCCCAAATCCGCCAACGCCTCGACTGTTCTTAACAGCTTTTTGAGATTGATTCCCTGCAATGCCACTGCGGAGGCGCATGCGAGAAACCAGAGCCCCAACAGCGTAGCATCGTGCCCACGGCTCGATTATTGGTTAGTTTGGTGCCAGCGCCAGTATCGGGGATCGGGTGATCGGGCGGTCGGGTCGTGCGTAGGGACAGCCACCCTCGGCTGTCCAGCCGAGTCGACGACCCGGCAGTCTTCCTACAGTCGCGGTCGAGCTGCGCCCGACGGGACAGCCGAGGGCGGCCCTACGCACCCGATGTCTACACTCCCACCGGGAACGGCTTGGTGTGGGTTTCCGAACCCACCGAGAGTCCGGCGAATCGCCCCTGCAACAATGACATCAGCCCCGTGACCCAGTAGCCGATCACGAACAATAGCAGGAAAGGAACTGTGAAGTAGTTTTCGTTGTCGATGGCGTAAAAAACGGCCAGCGCGAAATACGTTCCGATCAGCAACTCAATCCACGGAACCCATCCCAGACGCTTGCGGTATTTCCTCGCGCCGATTCTATCCTTCTTCGATTCGACGCGGTACTTGGGAGTACGCGCGAACGCGGTCTGCTTGCCCACCAGCGCTTCCAGCACGGCGCGCGTATTGGTGACGGTCAATCCAATTCCGAGAGACATCAATAGTGGCAGGTAGAGCAACGATCGCAGCCAGCTTTTCGGAAACAGTTCCTTCTGCGAGACCAGATAGAAGCTGGAAATGGAGAACGTTGAAGCCAGGAACAAGGGGAGGTCGATATAGAGCATCTGGAACCATCCCTGATAAAAGCGAATGATCATGGCGGGCAACAGCAAGACCGAAAGCACGATCATCAGCGGATAGCTGAGATTGGCCGTCAGGTGATACCACGCTTCGATCTTTACCGGCCGCGGTGCGTCGCTCTTTAACACTCGTGGAAGTATTTTTTTGGAGACCTGAATCAGCCCCTTCGCCCAGCGTGCCTGCTGCGTCTTGAAGGCGGTCATCTCCACCGGCAATTCGGCCGGACATTCCACGTCCTGCAGATAGAGAAACTTCCATCCTTTAAGCTGCGCGCGATAAGAGAGGTCGGTGTCTTCGGTAAGCGTGTCGTGCTCCCAGCCGCCGGCTTCGTCAATCGCGCGGCACCGCCACATGCCGGCCGTGCCGTTGAAGTTAAAAAAAACGCCGCTGCGTGATCGAGCCGAGTGCTCCAGCACGAAATGGCCGTCGAGCAGAATAGCTTCGACCTCGGTCAAGAACGAGTAGTTGCGGTTGATGTGGGTCCAGCGCGTCTGTACCATGCCGATCGTCGGATTAGTGAAATGATGGATGCACTTCATCAGAAAATCGGGTGGCGGGACAAAATCAGCGTCAAAGATCGCGACAAATTCGCCCTTGGCCGTTTTTAATCCTGCTTCCAGAGCGCCCGCCTTAAACCCCTCGCGATGATCGCGGTGAATGTACGTGACCGGATGCCCAAGCGCGGCGTAGCGATCGATCAAAATGCGGGCGACCTCAATGGTCTCGTCGGTGGAGTCGTCCAGTAGTTGTATATCGAGTTTGTCTTTCGGATATTCGAGCCGGCACACGGCATCGAGCAGCCGGTCGACCACGTACTGCTCGTTAAAGATGGGCAGTTGCACGGTCACGCGCGGCAGCTCATCGAGATTGAAGTGAGCCTCGGGTTGTGTGGTCTTGTTCTTTTTATGTTTGTAGTAAAGATAGACCATCCAGTAGCGGTGCGCGCCGTACGCCGCCAGGATGGTCAGCACAATAAAATAGGGAATCAATAGCGCCAGATCAAAGGCATTCGCCTGGTAGAGACCCTGGAAAGTCTTGTCCAGAAAATGCTGGCGAAAATAGGACCCCAAGCCCTTGGAGGCAAAAATGACGGCCAGGGCCAGCGGGGAAGAAGTGAGCGTCAAATACATGAACTCGACGGGACCATGAATCAAAAAGGAAAGACTACAGCTCAAGCATTGTACAGGATAGTCGTTGGCCGGTAGTCGGTAGTCCTCGGCAAACCCGCGAACAACTAACACCATCGACCAACGACGAACGACCGCCGACCAGTTAACGCCACTCCTCATCCACCGAACTCAACTTCAACTCAACCTTCTGATCGGAGCCTTCCTCCACTCTCACCGCCGTACCATTGGCTTCCTGAGATTTCAGAAAGTTCGGATCGCGGTAGACGCCGTCCTCTAGGTCCCGCCAGGCATACAGCGTGTAGCTGCCAGGAGTCACGCCGCGAAGCGTGAAACGTCCGTGCTGATCGGTCTCCCCGGTCGGGAATCGGTCGGGAAGCTTACGGTATTTTTCTTCAGGCACGGCCACTACCGTGGCATTGACCACCGGATGGTGGTTGTTTGCAGAATCAGTGTCCACATCTGTTTCTTTTTCCACCACCACGCCCTCGATCATGCCTCCCTTAGTGCTCACTACCAGGTCAAGCGCGGCTGGCCCGCTGGCCGTGAAGCCAGTGGCGATGTCTTGTCCGCCCATCGTCGCTGATTTCAAAAAGAAGCCCTGCCCATCACCTCCGAACACCTGCACGATGTAGTTGCCGGGGTTTACACTCTTCCACTCGAAATTACCGAACCGGTCCACTGGCGCGTTCGCTCCGAAACTATCCTGGGGTATGAAGAAGCCGGGGTCATCCGGCAATTCGACCGGACGCAGGTTGGGGGAGTATCGCGTGAGGTCTCCCCTGGCATTCCAGATGCGCAGATTGCCTGAGATCGTGAACGAGGACTGGGGAACCAGTTTCACGCCTTCGACATCGGCGGCAACGACGCTGATCTCCTGCCGCGCCGTGAGCGATTGCGAATCCGTGCCGGCCGACGCCCTTAGAATGTACGATCCCGGAGCGACGCCGCGCACTTCAAACTGGCCGTCAGGACCTATTTCAATGGCATTCGCCCGGTAGGAATCCCCCGCTTTGGAGATCAACTCCACGGAGGCCTTTTCGCCGGATGTGATGCCAGTAACGATTCCGCGCACCCGATACGTCTTTGCCGGTACCAGCGCGAAGTTGACCGGCATTTCATCGCCTGCCTTAAGCGTTACTGCGGCGGCCTGCATGGCGTCGTAGGTACCCGGGTAATAAGTGGTGAGATAGCGGCTATCGGACTTGGATTCTCCTGGCTTGTCGTCGTCGTTGGTGCCGAGCTGCGATTTATCGTGCGGCTGTTCGTAATCGCGGAAGTCCGGAGGCGGTACAGCCACGATCCAATGCTGCCCGGGAAACAGACAGGGGAGACGGTATTCGCCCAGATCGTTCGTCGTCACCGACGCGACGTTTTCCCGTGTAGCTTTCCCCGGTCTTTTCTTCTGGGCAACAACATTTACGCCCGATATCGGATCGCCGTCTTCATCTGTGACGCGGCCGCTGACGACCGCCGTGGGCAACATTCGAAAAAGAAGGTCTTCTATCGACTGCCCGTCCTGCACCGTAATAACATTGATGTCGGACTTAAGTCCGCGCTCGTTGATTCCGACAAATCCGGTTCTTTCGATGAAGATACGGTAACGCCCCGGCGTCACGTTCTCAATGCGGAAATGACCGTCGGCGTCGGTTGATGAGGTGTAGTTTCCACCCTCTTGCTGGTTCTCCGCGACGACTTGCACCATCGCTTTTTTGAGCGGCTCGCTGCCCGGTTCCTTGACCACAGTTCCGGCAATGGACGATGCCTTCGGCGCGGGGGTGGAGTCCTGCGCGCGCGCCACCAGCAGGGCGCTGAGAAGGCAAAAAGTAAGTGCAAGGGAGCGCGTCATCGGGAGTAAATCATCGAAAAATTGTTTCAATGATTCAATACCTCAATGATTCAAGTCTCAATCTGCCGGTCAGTTCAGAAAATATTGCCGGTACAACGTATCCCGCTGCGCCGGACGGAACCCCGCATCCCGTATGATGCGCCGCAATTCCTCTTCGGTTGTGCAGTTGGTCACGCCCGCGGCGCGGACGACGTTCTCCTCCAGCATCACCGAGCCCACGTCGTTGCCCCCGAAGCGCAAGCCCATCTGGCAAACTTTCAATCCCTGCGTTACCCAACTGGACTGCACGTTCAGAAAATTTGAAAGGTAGAGCCGCGAAATCGCCAGCACTTTCAGGTATTCAACCGCCGTAGCCTCGTCCCAATGGCGTCCGCCAAGCGCAGTGTTGGCGGGCTGGAAACTCCATGGGATAAACGCGGTAAACCCGCCCGTCTCCTGTTGCAAATCGTATAGACACTGAAAGTGGTTGATGCGGTGTTCGATCGATTCCCCGACGCCAAACATCATGGTCGCGGTAGTGCGCATGCCGAGCTGGTGCGCGGTGCGATGCACCAGCAACCAATCCGCGGTCAGGCATTTCAAGCGCGCAATCTTGTAGCGGACTTCATCGTCAAGAATCTCAGCCCCTCCGCCCGGAATCGAATCGAGGCCCGAGTCGCGCAGTCGCGCGATCGTATCGCGCACGCTAAGGTTGCTGTACTCGGCAATCGCCAGAATTTCCGATGCGGAGTAGCAGTGCAGGTGAACTTTCGGAAAGCGCTGCTTAATGCCGCTCAGCATTTTTTCGTGCCAGTCGATTTTGAGGTCGGGATGCAAGCCGCCCTGCATCAGCACGCCGGTGCCGCCAAGTTCCACAGTCTCGCGAATCTTCTCGTAAATCGTGTCGAGATCGAGGATGTAGCCTTCTTTGGCCGCCGGCCCTTTCAGCGGACGATAGAACGCACAGAAGGTGCAATATTCCGTGCAGAAGTTCGTGTAGTTGATGTTGCGGTCGATGATGTAAGTCACGGTGCCTTCAGGATGTAATTGGCGGCGGAGCGCGTCCGCCTCCATGCCAATCCCAATCAGATCGTCGGACCGAAACATCTCCAGAGCCTGTTGTTTGGTCAGGGACATCCTCTTCACCCCACGGTAATGACTATTTTAGCGGGTGAAAGGGGGCTGAGGCGAATCTGACGGTGGAGCGCCGGGCGTCCTGGCCCGGCAACCGTCAATAAAGGACGGGCGAGGTGCCCGTCTCTCTATCGAATGATTCGTCACCCCATTTACCCACTACGCCGTCCGCTGACGAGGCTGCACTTTCGGACGTGCAGGCTTGGACGCGCTGGTTTTCTGCCGGCGTTTGTACTCGTACAGCCCGTACAATCCGCCCGCGACTGAGAAAGCGATCAGAGCGATAAGCACAGGCCAATAATACTGCGCGAAGAACTTGACGATGTTCCGTCCGTAGTGGAACCCGAGATAAGCCAGGATGCTGTAGCGAATGCCACGGCCCACCGCCAGCGCCGTCAGGAACTTTCTGGTTGGATACTGCATGGCGCCCGCAGCCAGCAGCATGGGCACGATGGGAAACGGCGGCGGCAGCATCGCCGGGATCGCGACCGAGGCGAATCCCCAGCGTTCAAAAATCGCGTATACCTTCTTTACTTTTTTCTGCGAGAACCTCTTTTCCAGAGTTTCCTTACCACCTTTGCGAGCCATGCGGTACGTAAGATAGCCGCCAAGCAGGGCTCCCGCCGTCGCCATGATTGCGTAGTAGACCCACGGTTCGCGATGGTGCGCGGCAAGCAGAATGGTGACGACGTCAGTGCTGCCCGGAAGAGGAATGACGGAGTTGTCGACGAGGCCGAGCAAAATCAAGCTGGGACCGCCGAGATGGATCAGCCATTGCAAGGCGCTCTTCTTCGACGCAAGCAAGATGATTGCGGTCAAGGGCATGCTCCTTATTAGAGCAGGTTTGCGGGTGATGAGTTGCAGATACTAAATGAACTGAAGCTCCGGGGCCCGCGGCAGCGCTCCGACCTCCTCAGCCAGGCGGTAGTAAAGCTCAAGCCCCTCCAGGCACGGAGGGTCAAGATAATAATGGATATTATGCGTCAGGTAGACGCGAATGGTTTCAACGGTCAGGCCAAGGCGCGGCGCCCACTCCTGCGCGATGGTTTCAAGATTTTTTGGCGACAGGCCGTGATCGCGCGATTTCTTGAAGATCTGGGCGATCGCCGCGCCATCTCGTCCAGCGAGCGCCGTTTTACGAATCGCCCAAAAAGCGAAGACAAACGACTTTCCCGTGTGGGCCTTCCACTCTTCCGCGAGATCGAGCGTGAAATAACGCGCGCGGTCGACCTGCAGCGCGGGGTCCCCGATGAGCAAAGCTGCATCGCAGGCGCCGAGCATGGCATCGAGATCCGGAGCCATTGGCTTATAATCGCGCGCTCCACCCAACCATTTGGCGAACAGAATCTTGGCGAGCGCGGCCGACGTCAGCGAAGAAGTATCGAGCGCAACGGTGCGCACCTGCTTCGACCACTGCTCCTTCGACAACGGATTGTTCGACAATGGATCGAGCGGCATCTTGCTCGGCATTTTGCTAACTAGCAGAATCGACCGTACCGCTCGTCGTGCCGCAATTGCTACGTCGGGAAGGATGACCAGATCCGGTACCGTTGCATAAGCCGCCGCCGGAATGATGCCAATGTCGGCCGTTCCCGCGCGCAACGCCTCGGCGCAGGCCGAGGGGATAGTGTAGGAAATGTCAAAATCAGTATCCGCAACTCGGCCAGCACCTGCCTCGGCGCGCTCAAAATCCCACATCAGCGGCGCCGTGTTCAGATAGGAAATGGCCGAGATCTTTAGCCGGCTCATCAGTTTACGAATTCTACCAAAAGTGATGTGCGCGCCATCCTTGACAGCGTCTGTGGAGTGGGCTAAGTCTGAATTGCCGGCGAAAAAGGCTGCGAGCTTCGAGCTGCGAGCCGCGATTTGCGCGGCCCTGCGGTTTGCTCGAAGCTCGTGACGCGCAGCTCGAAGCCGAGTTTTTCCCGCTGGGGTCTTATGTCAAATGTCGAGATTGCCGTTCCCAACCCCGCTTCTTACCAGGGCACTCACTGGCTTGCCCTGGCCTTGACCCCTGGTCTGGGTCCGACGCGGATCAAGAAACTGATCGAACACTTCGGAACGGCCGAGCGTGTCTTCAATGCCAGTCTAACCGAACTCGAAGCCACGGGGATGCGGGTCATTTCGGCGCAATCGATCGCCACCGGAAAGTCACTCGAACTGGCGCAGCAGGAATGCGGAAAGGCAGTCGAGGCGGGAGCCAGGATTATTTCGCTTAGCGATCCCGAATATCCCGCACGACTGAAGGAAATTTACGATCCGCCGGTAATCTTATTCGTCAAGGGAAGCGTCGAAGTACTGGCCCAGCCCGGCATTGCGATGGTGGGAACGCGCCATCCCACGCCTTACGGCAGCGGCATGGCCGAACGCCTCTCCACCGACCTCGCCGCCCGCGGCCTGGTGATCATTAGTGGATTAGCCCGCGGCATCGATACCGCGTCGCATCGCGGCGCGGTCGCGGCCAAGGGAAAAACTATCGCGGTTCTCGGCACCGGAATCGACGTCATGTATCCGAAGGAAAACACCCGGCTCACGGAACAGATCGTGGCCCTCGGTGGCGCGCTCATCTCCGAGTTTCCAGTCGGAACCTTTCCCGCCCCGCAAAATTTTCCCATCCGCAACCGGATCATCAGCGGCATGTCCGCTGGAGTTTTGGTCGTCGAAGCGGCGGAATACAGCGGCACGCGCATTACGTCGCGTCTTGCCCTCGAACAGAACCGCGATGTCTACGCCGTCCCGGGCAACGTGACCAACAAAAATTCATGGGGTCCGAACACGCTGATCAAGCAGGGAGCGAAGCTCGTGGCCACCTGGGAAGACGTGTGGGAAGAGCTTCCAGCGGACGTGCAAGCCGCGCTCAGTTCCATGCAGAATGAATCCCCCGAGCCTGAAACCGCATCTCTATTCCCGGACGAGATGACCGCGCCCCACGAAAAAAAGATCCTCAAGTTGCTGAAAGCCGACGAATCCACGCACATTGATGAATTGGTCGAGTTGCTGGAAGCCGAAATGTCGCCCTCGGAAATCTTTGCAGCGCTGTTCGAGTTGGAGCTGAATGGCAAGATACGGCAGTTGCCGGGGAAGAATTTTGTGAAGAGCTTCTAACGGCGCTGCGAGCTACGAGCTGCGAGCTACGAGCAAACTTGAACCTGATGTAGTCCCGGGATAATCGAGTTTCGGAACTCGAATGGAGGTTTTCGTGTGAAGGACTTTAAGGATCTACGCGTATGGTCGAAAGCTCATTCCATGACGATTGGTATCTACAAAGCGACCAAAGAGTTTCCGAGAGAAGAGTTGTTCGGGATAACATCCCAGATGCGCCGGGCAGCGTCCTCAAATTGGAGCGAACATAGCAGAGGGCGCCGAACGCCGATCAGACGGTGAGTTGACGCGATTTCTGCACATCGCGCGGGGTTCTGCTGCGGAACTCGAATATCACTTGCTGCTAGCTCGCGATCTTGATCTCCTTTCAAGTGTGAAGTTTGGCTTGTTGAACGGACAGGTGGACGAAATACAACGAATGTTGACGTCTCTGATTCAGCAAGTTCAGCCTGTGCAACGTACCAAGAGTGCTGCGGCCCGATAGCATTCGATAGTGTTTTAATGTAGGTACAAGCCGGTCCCGCTCTTGCTTGCTCGCGGCTCGAAGCTAGCAGCTCGTAGCCGGCGGTTTCGCGAAATTTGCCAAGTCATGTTAGTTTCGAGTCAAATAAGCTGTCATCTGAGGAGCCATTGTCCAAAGGTCTAGTCATTGTCGAATCGCCAGCCAAGGCGAAAACTATCCAGAAGTATCTGGGCAAGGGATTCACGGTCGATGCTTCTTACGGCCACGTGAAAGACCTGCCCAAGAGCAGTCTCGGTGTCGATCTCGAAAACGATTTCGAAACCGAGTACGTGGTCATTCCGGGAAAAGAAAAGGTTCTCGCCAAACTGAAGAAATTGGCGCTCTCGGCCGACTACATTTACCTTGCGCCTGATCCCGATCGCGAAGGCGAAGCCATCGCCGCGCATCTTGCCGACGAACTCGGCGAAGATTCGAGCAAAAAGAAGAAGGGAAAAAAGACCAAGCCGAAGACGGACGATATCGGCGATGGCGCGCGCATCCGTCGCGTAACTTTCAACGAAATCACGCAACGCGCCGTCAAAGCCGCTTTCGAGCATCCGCGCGACATCGATCGCAACCTGGTGGACGCGCAGCAGACGCGCCGTGTCCTCGATCGCCTGGTGGGCTATCAGGTCTCTCCTCTACTATGGGACAAAGTCCGCCGCGGCCTTTCCGCCGGACGGGTGCAGACCGTCGCGCTCCGCTTGATCGTTGATCGCGAACGCGAAATCAAGGCCTTTGAGAAAAAAGAATATTGGACCATTGATGCCAATCTCGCCGCCGGTAAGCCTCCGGCATTCGACGCCCGCTTCCTGGGCAAGGGCGAAGAGAAGATCGAAGTCACGAACGGCGAGCAAGCGGAACAAATCCGCCTGGCGCTGGAAAAAGCCGATTGGGTTGTCCGCTCGGCGGAGAAGAAAGAACGCCGCCGCAACGCCACTCCGCCGTTCACGACCAGTAAGTTGCAGCAGGATTCCTCACGCAAGCTGCGCTTCAGCGTGAAGCGCACCATGATGATCGCGCAGCGCCTCTATGAAGGTGTCGAGCTTGGGGACGAAGGACTAGTCGGCCTCATTACTTACATGCGAACCGATTCGACCCGCGTCGCCCCCGAGGCGATCACCGAGGTACGCGAATACATCGGCAGCGAATACGGCGTTCAATACCTGCCGGAATCTCCCAATACATATAAGGAGAAGAAAGAAGCGCAAGCGGCGCACGAGGCCATTCGCCCGACGTCGGCATCGCGCCATCCAGATCAAGTCAAACAGTATCTGCAGGAAGACGAATTCAAGGTTTACAAACTGATCTGGCAGCGCTTCGTCGCCTCACAGATGAACCCGGCCGTGTTCGACCAGACCTCGGTCGACATCGACGCCAAGTCGGGCAACGACGTGTTCTGGTTCCGCGTCACCGGATCGGTCATGAAGTTCGACGGCTTCCTCAAGGTTTACGTAGAATCGAAGGACAGCAAGGACGAAGAAGACGAGGAATTGAAACACAAGCTCCCACCGCTCGAAGCCGGTCAAAAGCTGACGCTGAAGTCGCTGCTTCCCGAGCAGCATTTTACCGAGCCGCCTCCGCGCTTCAACGAAGCGTCGCTGGTGAAAGAACTTGAAGAGCGCGGCATCGGCCGGCCTTCCACTTATGCGACGATCCTCAGCACCATCCAGGAACGTATGTACGCGCAGAAAGTGGGAGGGAAGTTTACTCCCACGGAGATCGGATTGGTCGTCACCGATTTGCTGGTCGAGAACTTCAAAGATATTTTCGACTTCCAGTACACTGCCCGCCTGGAAGAAGAGCTCGACGAAATTGAAGAAGGCAAGCAAACCGGGAACGACGCGCTGGTTGAGTTTTACAAGAAGTTCAGCAAGGACCTCCGATACGCCGAGAAGCACATGGAAAACATCAAGCGTATGGAGAAACCGACCGACGAAAAGTGCGAACTCTGCGGCGCGCCGCTGGTCATCAAGTGGGGCAAGCACGGCTCGTTCTATGCCTGCAGCACCTACGATAAGGAAAATCCCGACACCTGCAAGTTCACGAAAGAAAATCCCATCAATCTTCCGGACCTCGATTCGGCCGATCTACAAGAAACCGCGCAGGAGGAATACTGCGAAAACTGCGGCCGCGTCATGGTCCTGAAGCGCGGGCGCTTTGGCCAGTTCATGGCCTGCACCGGCTATCCCGATTGCAAGACGACGCGCCGGCTCGATCAAGGCAAGAAAGTGCCCGACATTCCACTCGATGAGACCTGCCCGCTGTGCAAGCGCAACTTGATTCTGCGCCACGGCCGTTACGGCGAGTTCACATCCTGCAGCGGATATCCCGAGTGCAAATATGTGAAGCAGAACTTCATCGGCGTGAAATGCCCCGAATGCAAAGAAGGCGAACTCGTCGAGAAGCGCGCGCGCAAGGGCAACACTTTTTACGGATGTGGTAATTATCCCAAGTGCAAGTTCACCTCAGCGGCGAAGCCCGTGCCCGAAAAGTGCCCGGATTGCGGACATGAATATCTGGTGGAACGAATTCGCAAGGACGGAACGGTAATCGCGTGTCCGAACAAAGAATGCGATTACGAGCGGGCCGTTGAGGGTGCAACCGCGGGCGTCTAACAAGCCTGACAAGGCGAAAGCACTATCAATCGACGAGGTACAACTATATGGCAAAGAAAGCGACCGCGCACGATGCAGCGCTGATTCTGAAACTCTACGACCTCCGCCGCGAAGCGGAGATGCGCAAGGCAAGAAGCTGGTTTGCGACGGAATTTTGGCCGCAGAACGCCGAGGAATTCCTGAAAGTTGCGAATTCGTTTCCCAACCAGGAAAACACCTGGCTTCGTCAGGTCGGGGGCTATTGGGAGATGGCGGCGGCGTTTGTGCTGCACGGCGCGCTCAACGAAGAACTCTTTCTACAGCCCGGCTGCAGCGGCGAAATGTTCTTCATGTTAGGCAAAATCTATCCCTTCCTTAAGGAGTTTCGCGAGAAGACCAACAATCCCGACGCCTTTGCCAGCATCGAAAAAGTCGCCACCGGATCGAAAATCGCCCGCAAGCGTCTGGAGCGCATGGTCATGATGGCGGAGCAGCGCCGCAAAGCGCAGGCCAAGCCGGCGAAGAAGGGCTGAGCCAGCCCCGCGCTCTTGTTTGTTAAATGATCTCTTGATGGTGTGATCCTCATTTTCGCCGCTCCCCTTCTGCTATCCTTAAATGCGTTGTGCGGATGCTCTGGTGGTTTCTCATACTAGGAGTCAGTACAGTGGTGGTGGTGTCGGTTGCGCTTTCGCTCTACATGCGGGTCCGACGGCAGATGAAGCGCTCGGCGACCTACAGAGGGGAAAGCGACGGACTTGACCACTCGTCGCCGCCCGAGGCCTGATCTCCGGTGATCTCCGTTACAAGGAAGGAATGCCATGTTTAGAGTAGATACCCAAGTTCTCGGCCAGCAGACACGGGATCAGGGATGGGAAATTGCGAAACAGGTGGCCATCGTCGTTGCCGCAAGCCTCTTCGTCGCTTTGTGCGCGCGGGTGACCGTGCCACTGCCCTTCACGCCGGTTCCGCTGACGTTGCAGAATTTTGGAGTCCTAACCGTTGGACTGCTACTCGGCTCCCGTCGCGGGTTCGCGGCGCTCGCGCTCTACCTCATCGAAGGCGCTTGCGGTATGCCTGTATTCAGTCCAGCGATTCTGGGCAGCGGGATTACCCATCTACTTGGGCCGACCGGCGGCTTCCTTATGGCCTATCCACTCGTGGCCTTCGTCGCCGGCTGGATCTACGAGCGGAGGTCGAAAAAAAGTTCGCGCCATTTCGCTTGGGCGGCGCTGTCCTCCGTGGCGGCGGAATTAGTGCTTTTCGCTGGCGGGCTCAGTTGGCTCGCTGTGCTCACCCACTCGGTTTCAATGGCAATCAGGTTTGGCCTCTACTGGTTCGTGTTTGCGGAAATCGTCAAGGTGCTGATGGCCGCCGGTGTCGCCACTCGCTGGCACCAACGGCTTTCTTCGCAGCGGTGAACTGGAAAATTCGGGTTTCGCATTCTTACTTTCCTAGCAACCACGTTTATAGAACAGGACGGAATCATATGACTACCGTATCTTCTCCAGTGCGCGAAATCACCGTGGCCCACAGCCCGGACTCCGACGATGCATTCATGTTTTACGGCTTGGCCACGAATAAAGTCCGCGTGCCTGGACTGAAGTTCAGCCACACTCTGTGCGACATCGAGACGCTGAACCGCCAGGCGCAGGACGGCGTCTACGATGTAACTGCAATTTCATTCCACGCCTTTCCCTACATTCAGGAAAACTACACTCTGATGTCGTGCGGTGGCAGTGTCGGCGACGGTTATGGCCCCATGCTTGTCTCCCCCCGGCCCTTTACGCCGGACGAAATCAAGCAGAAGAGAATCGCCGTACCCGGCAAGCTCACGACGGCTTACCTGGCGCTCGAACTGTTCGCGCCCGGCATTGAAGTGGAGGTCGTCCCCTTCGATCAAATCATCCCGCAGATTCTCGAAGGCAAATACGAAGCCGGCCTCATTATCCACGAAGGCCAACTCACCTATGACAAGTCCGGATTGCACCGCATCGTCGATCTCGGCAGGTGGTGGCAGAAAATCACCGGACTGCCGCTGCCACTGGGCGGAACCGCCATCCGCCGCTCGCTCGGCCCGGAAACGATGGCGACGGTCACTCAGGCGTTGCGCGAGAGTATCCAGTACGCCATCGATCATCGCGAAGAAGCGCTCGCCTACGCCATGCAATTTGCCCGCGATCTCGATGCGCAACTCGCTGACAAATTCGTCGGCATGTACGTCAACGAGCGCACCCTCGATTACGGAGACGATGGCCGCGAAGCCGTGCGGCGGCTGCTCGATATGGGACACAAAGCAGGAATTATTCCTCAGACGCCGCGGGTAGAGTGGGTGTAGGAAAGCTTCGGGCTGCGAGCTTCGAGCCACGAGCGACCATAGACCTTTCCAACAACCTTATGGCTTGTCATCCTTCTATGAAAACGGGCGCACGTGTCCATAGGTATTTTTGCGGCGATGCGGACAGGCTTCTATTCGTGCTCGAGGCACATAAGGTATGTCCGGACTCCGCCGCTCCCTCTGAGC